>Ga0315277_10000345_pt1 | contig 75470 bp, 57 predicted proteins | sample YL17G05_15_MG_FD_203695 | JGI IMG/M metagenome (GOLD analysis project Ga0315277, IMG submission 203695) | Sediment microbial communities from Yellowstone Lake, YNP, Wyoming, USA - YL17G05_15 | ecosystem: Environmental > Aquatic > Freshwater > Lake > Sediment | place: USA: Wyoming | collected...
CGCAGCGACTTTTGGCGGGCGAGACGCCCGCGGTCCCAGGGCCGAACGCCGCGATTTATTGACCGAACTCAAGCATCGGCCGGCCTCATCCGGGATGCGAATGGCATGACAATCCAGTCCAACCCCACAGCTCGAAATTGCCGCGATGTGCGCGGACTTTCGGGCGACCTGCCGGTCGCCCCTACATTTCGCCCGCGGTATCCGGAGCAAGGAGTTTCGCGGTCGCTGAAAAATCCAATCAAAACAGCGCAATTTGCATTACTATTCCCGAGCATGTCCACCGCGTCCCGACGTCCAGGCCTGATCATCGCATTGGTTGCTCTGGGGATTTATGCCTTGATCCCCACCAGGGACTTTTACTGGGATGGCGTCGGATTTGCCCAGGCCATTGAGACCGGCGGCGGTTCGCCCGGCGCACTGCTGAATCCCAATCACCTGATCTACACCCTGGCCGGATACCTGGTATGGAAAGGCCTGATGGCTGTCGGGATCGCGCTGCGCGCGCTATTTGTGCTGCAGGCATTGAACGCTGTTTTCGCCGCAGCGGCAGTCTATCTGGCCTGGGACATCATCAGAAAATTGACCGGATCATTGCCGCACGCCAATTGGGGCAGCCTGCTGTTTGCGTTTTCGGCGCAATGGTGGAAATTCTCCTCCGATGCGGACGCCTACATACCGTCGATTTTCTTCCTGCTCGTGAGCTTTCGGTGGATCATGACTGCGCAGCAGCCGCGGCATTACGCGGCAGCCGCAGCCCACTCCGTCGCGATGCTGTTCCATCAACTCGCGTTTTTCTTTTTCCCGGTCGCGCTGGCGGGATTGCTGGTCCGCCCGGAGCTGAGGTCCGGAGAAAAGCGAAAAGCGCTCCTCGACGCCTTGAGTTATGGCGCACTTGCAACCACGCTTACAGGAACGGTTTACTGGCTGGCGTACCGGTTCGTCCGACCCTATGTGGGGTCGCGCGGCTTCTTCGACTGGATCACCGTGTACTCACCGGATGCGGCGCTCCCGATTGCGCTTTATCACCGGTTCCGTTACTCCATTCGCGGCACTCTGCGGTTGTTCTTCGGGGGGCGGATTAACCGGATCGAGCCGGACGCTGTCATGGCGGCCGGAGTGGCAATATCGGTGCTGGCTCTGGCGGCGGTGACGATCCGCATGCTGCGCTCGCGCCGCCACGCGGAAACCGCTCCTCCCGGCCATGCTTCGCCGTACCGCGCCTGGCTCGCGGCCAACCGGCCCACGATCTGCTGGATTCTGGCCTACATGGCCTTTCTGTTTTTCTGGCTGCCGCAAAACGTGTTTTACCGGATGTTCTATCTCCCTCCGCTCCTGTTCATGCTTCTGTCGCTCCCCGCATTGCGCGCGCACAGGGTGATGCCAGTAGCTCTGCTCGCCACAATCGTGTGCGCCTGGAATTTCAACGTGCTGATTTACCCTCATTCCAGGATCGAGACCAATGAGGTTCTCTCCTGCGCGCTGACCAATCGGAGTGAATGGAAGCCTGGCACCACCATTCTCTACGGCCGTTCCCACACCGATCTGTGGCTGATCAGCTATTTCAATCCGCAGGTCGAATGGACGGGGCTGCCCGCCGTGGAAGTGGCGGAAGTGGAGAGGCAAAGGCTGCGGGCAGCGCAAAACGCCCGCCCGCTGTGGCTCGAAGGTATGGGCTACGATGAGCTTGCATCAACACCGGCCGGCCAGGCATGGCTGGCCCGGCACGTCAATGAACCGGCGTCGCACCTGCATGTTACGCCTGCGCACAACATCCGCTACTACAAAATCCAGTAGCCCCCCCATTCCGCGGCTGCATGTCAAAAACTGCGATTCAGACCTGAAGGGCCGGCACATGTCTGCGCATAGATCCGGGTGCCGCACCTTTTTGAGGGGCTTCGAGATTCTTTGAGTCCTTTGAGGCTTTGAGGTGATCTCTAAAAACTCACCTCGACGGCTCAAAGGACTCAAAGAATCTCGAAGATGTTTGCTGACGCGCAGTGTCAAGACATCGATCATTCCCGGCAGCGGCCTAAACGTGATATGTTGGATCCGGAAACTGCCGGCGCACCGGCACGCCGTGTGTGCAAGCGCCGTCACGCCTGTGATCGCGCCTCACAGGCACGGGTTCGAGAACTTGTTGATTTCATTTCGCTTACGAATTGGCAATGGGTTTGCATTTCCAGCGGGCATGAGAAACTCAATCGCAGTCACCCTAGTTTGGATCTTGTTTTTGCCTGCCGGCGTGAGCGCCGGCGCACAAAAGCCCGGCACCAACGTCAACGAACAGTACCCAGTCGAAAGCGTGGAGCTTGCGGGCGTCTCGCAAACCAAAATCAGCAAGCCGCTGCACGAAGACATGCAGAAAATGGTTGGCGAGAAATTCAACCAGGAGCGCGCCAACGAAATCGCCAAGAAGCTTCGCGGCGAGTTGAACGACTATTCCGTTACCATGAAGGTGAAGCGCGGCGACAAAGCCGAGCACGTCAAGGTGGTGTTCGCCGCCGAACGCACCTGGTATAAGCGATTTGAAGCGCCGCTCCCTCTGGTCGTCTACCACTCAAAGGAAGGTTTCAGCGGTTCGCTCGACATTGCGATCAAAGCCCATCAAAGCGTCTTCGCCTTCGGCCTCGTGGATACCGCCGATGAGCTTCTGGAACGCTACGCCGGCTATCGCCTGCGTTACGAGAACCGGAAAATCGCCACCGACCGGCTGCAATTCCGCCTCAATTTTGACAGTTATCACCAGAGCTTCAACGCAGCCACCCAGCAGGCGCTGACATCCGCGCCCGATGTCCCCGGCGTATATCGCGCGCGCCAGGACTTTGCGTCGTCGCTGTCGGTTCTGCCCTACCGTGATCTGAAACTGAGCGCGGGCACGAGCTTTGTGCGCCTGCAGATTCAGTACCCCCAGCCGCACACCACGACCGCATACGCGGGAACTGCCGGTGTGCAATACCGGCACCGGACGGTCAGCGCCAGCGGCCTGCGGCAGAACTTCAAGTTCGATTACGGCCTCAGGACGGCGACCCGAACCCTCGAAAGCGACTATGTATACACGCGCCAGCTGGTGTCCGCCGATTACACGCTGGCCAAGCGCAGGCACCTGTTCGGCGCCCATTTCATGGCCGGCAATATCGCGGGGATCGCACCGCTGTTCGAGCGCTTTTCGCTGGGAAACAGCTTCACGCTCCGCGGGTGGAACAAATTCGACGTGGCGCCCATGGGAAAAACGCGCCTGGCTTACGGATCCCTGGAATACCGGCACCGGGACTTCCAGCTTTTCTACGACGTCGGTTCGGTCTGGGACAAGGGGCAGGATTCCCGCGTGAGGCACAGTCTTGGAATCGGCTTTGCCTCGCGGGACGGCTTCTTTGCCTCGCTGGCCTTCCCCGTCAGGCTCCATAACGTGACCCCCATCTTCATGTTGGGTTTCAGGAACTGAGGGGGCCATGACATCGAACCAGAAGATCCTTATGATGATTGGTTTCGCCGCATACGCCTGCGCGCAGCTGCAGGCGCAGCCAAATCCCCTGACGGTCATGCGCCAGGGGAATCACCTGCTCATCACCGCACCCCAGCTGCACTTTCTGGACGGCAAGCCGCTCGAACAGCTCCATAACGGCGCCTCCGTGACCTACATCTTCAGCCTGACACTCGAGCCGGGCGGCGCTTCCGCATTCCACCTGCAGAGGCGGTTCATCGTGAGTTATGACCTGTGGGAAGAGAGATTTTCAATCATCCAGGCGGAGCCCGCCGGCCGCACGGCGTCGCATCTGGCGGCCGCCGCGGCCGAAAGCTGGTGCCTTGAAAATATGCAAATTCCTTTGCCGGCCCTGAAGCCCGACAACCGCTTTGTGGTGCGCTTGCAGTGCACCATCGAAGACGCCGAGCAGAATGAGATCGGCGCCGGCTTGACGCTGGCGGGCTTGATCGATGTCCTGAGCCGGAAGAAGCGGGAGGAACTCCCGCGCTGGGAGGCGGCATCGGGAACCTTGCGCCTCTCCGACGTGAAAGGAAAAGAGGAGACAGGAGACAGTGGACAGGAGACAGTAGAAAAACCGCACCCCAGAAGGTATTAAGATTTTCACATTACTGGGAAGAACACGGAACAGGCGATCCTGCGACTCGGGCTGGCGTGGGATTTGCCTGTTCGTGAATGAGAGAATGTGAACAGGCTCCGGCACAAACTAATTCTGATTTTCATGGCGGCGACCCTGATCCCGCTGGCGGCCATTCTCTGGCTCAGCATGGTTCTGCTCGAGTACAGCTTGAGCCTCAACTCGACCGCGGACCTCGACTCCCTTTCCAAGTCGCTGGAAAATACGGCGCGCGAGTACTACCGGCAATCGAGGGATGATCTCAAAGCGGAAGCCGCATCGGGCCGGTCGCAGCCGCAGCGCTTCAAGACGGACGAGCGCGCCCCCTGGCCTCCTTTCCTGCGCGAATTCTGGGACAGCCGGGACCGGGAGCGGTTTGCGTTGTCCGAACCTGACGGCGATCGCCTGCATTACATGGTCCGCGGGGACTCGGAGGTCAGGCTCTATTCCAGGGATTTGAACGGCATCCAGATGGAAAGGGTGACGGCGCAGATCCGCCAGGCGCGCGACCGGGTGGCAAAAATGGAGAACCGCAACTTGTACCGCGGGCATGTGACTCTCCTGATCCTCCCTAGTGCAGTCGTATGGGCTCTATCCTTGCTGGGCATCCTTTATGTTGCAAGGCGGATCAGCGGACCGATTCAGGAACTGACATCGGGACTCACGCGACTGGCGAGCGGCAATTTTGACATCCGGCTCGAATCAAAGCAGCAGGACGAGGTCGGCCGTGCCATCCGGGCCTTTAATCAAACTGCCGCGGACCTCAGGCAAAGCCGGGAACGGCTGGTCTATCTGACCCAGGTCGCCAGCTGGCAGATGCTGGCTCGCAAGATGGCTCACGAGCTCAAGAACTCTCTGACTCCAATCCGGCTCACCATCGAGGAAATCCTCGCGCGCCAGCCGGCTTCCGACCGGAAATTCCTGGAACAGGCAGCCCAGGTGGCGACCGATGAAGTGGAAAGCCTCGAGCGCCGCATCCGCGCATTTTCCGAATTCGCCGCCGAACCACCCGCCCATCCCGAGGTTCTCAATCTGAATGCTCTTCTCCAGGAGCGCATCCAGTTCCTTTCGGTGGCACACCCGGAAACAACTTATGAAGTCGGCGCCGGCGCCGCTCTCCCCGAGGCCTGGGCGGACGCCGACCAGGTTAAGGGAATTCTGACCAACCTCCTGGAGAACGCCGCGGAAGCCGCCGGCGCCGGCGGAAGAGTGCTGGGAACTACCGGCACCTGCGAGAATAAAATCGTGGTGGAAGTACACGACTCGGGACCTGGCGTGAGCGCGGAAGCGCGCCGCTCGCTCTTCGAGCCCTCGATTTCCTTCAAGCGGCACGGCATGGGGCTCGGATTGTCCATTTCACGCAAGAATGCCCTGATGGCCGGCGGGGACCTCGAACTCATTGCAGGCCGCCTGGGCGGGGCAGGTTTCCGGCTCCTGCTTCCTGCCGCGGATTCCGCAGGGAGTCACGTTGAGTTTGAAGGAGTCAGGAGTCAGGAGTCAGGAGTCAGTAGAAAAGCAGGCTACCCATAACCTCTTGGGTTTGGCTCGGTTAGCGTGTAAGATTTATGCCGAAAAAGCGTTGAGATTAGGCGAAATAGCACAAATGACGCGAAAACCTGACCGAAAATCTGACAGCCGCTTCGCAACTCTTCGCAAAATCCTGGTGCTTTTTTGGCATTGCTTTTTGGCACACTTGCTCAGGGGGGATCTACTAGTCTATGGGCAACCTGCTTTTCTCCTGTCTCCTGACTCCTGACTCCTTCAAACTCAATCTGCCCAAATAAGTCCGGAGATTACTTGTGGCGCAACGCAGCACCAAGGATTTCAGAAAGCAGAGATCTGAACCATGACGGCAAAGAAAATTCTGGTCGTGGATGATGAGGTCAACGTCAGGAACTCGTTGCGCCTCGTGCTCGAGGGCGCCGGATACGATGTCATGACCTGCGGCACGGCCGCCGAGTTTCAGCAGAAAGCCGCGCGCTTCCGCGCCGACGCCTATCTTCTCGACGTGCGCCTCCCCGACGGCAGCGGCATCGACCTGCTGCAATTTCTGAAGAAAATGGCGAGCCCGGCTCCCGCCATAATGATCTCCGGGCACGGTACGATTGCCGATGCGGTTGCGGCCACGCGCGCCGGCGCATTCGATTTCCTGGAAAAGCCGCTCGCCCGGGAGCGCGTGCTGCTCGCGCTCAAAAATGCGCTGGAGCAGGCCGCATTGCAGCGTGAAAACGCGCGCCTGCGCGAGCTCGTCGGCGAACCGCCGCGCATGATTGCGGCCAGCGCGATCTTTCAGCGCCTCGTCGAACAGTCGGAGCTGGTGGCCCGCTCGGATGCCCGGGTGCTGCTGATCGGCGAATCGGGGACCGGCAAGGAGCTTCTGGCGGCGCACATCCATCGGAACAGCCCCTTTGCCTCCGGCCCCTTCGTCAAAGTCAACTGTGCGGCCATCCCGGTGGAATTGCTGGAAAGCGAGCTCTTCGGCCACGAAAAGGGAGCCTTCACCGGCGCGACCGCGAGCCGGCGCGGCAAATTCGAATTGGCCGACGGCGGCACCATTTTTCTCGACGAGGTCGGCGATCTGCACGAGGCTTCCCAGGCCAAGCTCCTGCGCGTTCTTCAGGAAGGCGAGTTCCAGCGCGTGGGTGGCGAGCACACCCACCAGGTTTCGGTGCGGGTCATCTCCGCAACCAATCAGGATCTCGCGGCCCTCGTGGAGCAGAAAAAATTCCGCGAGGATCTCTACTACCGGCTGAGCGTGGTGCCGATCCGGGTGCCCGGGTTGCGGGAGCATCCCGACGACATCCGCCCTCTGGCTGAATATTTTCTGGAGCAGTTTTGCAGCAGGAACAATTTCAGGCCCAAGCACATCGAGGAGGGGGTGTTTGCCGCTCTGCGCAACTATCGCTGGCCCGGCAATATCCGCGAACTGCGCAACGCGATCGAACGGATGGCCATCCTGTCGCCGGCCGACACGGTTGCGACGGAAGCGCTGCCGTTGGAAATCCTACTCCCTCGGGATGCAGCAGCCCCTTCAAGTCTGGAAGAGACGCGCGCCCAGGCGGAACGCGATCTCATCCGGCAGGCTCTGGCGGAAGCCGGCGGCAATGTCTCCGCCGCCGCCCGCGCCCTGGGCATCGAACGAACGCGCCTCCACAAGCGCATCCGCGCGCTCGGCATCACCCAGCAGCATTACCATACATGGCGTCGTAAGTCAGGACAGATTGACCGCTCAAAAGCTGAAACGCAAAGACGCAAGGACGCGAGGTCGCAGTAATCGACGATGCCAAGAAAACGTGGCTTTGGCTTGCCCCGCACAGCGGGGCGAACCACATTTCGGAACACCCCGCCAGCGCCATCTCGATCAGCCGCTGCGTGCAGCGCGAATCCCGAGCCCCGCAGCGGCGATTCAGCCATGGGCCAGGGTGCGAGCCCTGGGTTTGTGGCATCCCCAGGAAAGAGCCCTGAAAGTTCTGTGTTCGGCGTCAAGCGATTTTTTGTATTTGGGCTCAACCTTGTTCCATTCAGGCAGGTTTCGGCTGCGCGGCCTCACCGGCTGCCGCAACCGTGCGCCCAGAATCGCTTTCCCGCTCCAAGCGCTGTAGGTCCACCTTAATCTCGGACTCGGTCTGGCAGCGCAGCTTGCGGTCCTTCTCCAGAGCCTTGTGGATGATCCGTTCCAACGATGGCGGCAGGTCGGGATTGATGCGCGCGGGCGCGGCAGGCGATTTATGGAGGATGGAATCGAAGGTGGCAGCCGAGGTCGTTCCTTTAAACGGCAAGACCCCTATTGCTATTTCATAGAACACCGCAACGGATAGAGTCTTTATCCGTGATATCTTTGCTTTTATGCAAGAAGAATCATGCTGCAACGGCTCTTTGATAGAGTTCAGGAAACGCAGCATCCCTCAGGGATAACGACGACGCCATGACCCGCCTGCCACGATCGGTGACTCTCCATCTTCGAGTGCGCGGTATCTTGGCAATGAGTTTGTGGGCGTGAAAGCGACTGAGGATTCGACTGACCTTGGCGCTTAGGCGTTTTACATCATTGGCAAAATCTTGTAAGTGCAAGGAACCTTCGAGGTGCGTGCGTATGTCGGCATTAGAGAGTCCGCGGATACAATGCTCTCCCGACATCATTGCTTTGAATAGCGGAGTGTCATCTCGAGAAAGCGGATTGAAAGCTCGCACGCCGCGCCCGGATGCCGTGGTCTTGCGCGTGGTGATGTGGTCGAGTTGTCGGAACGCAGGCGTAGGATCGTCGACGACCGCCAGCGCATCAAGGTATCGGTGATTTGCCCGCCGAGAGACCTCTTGGTAGCGAAAGAGATACGCCACGCTTTTCCTCATAGGAACCCACTCCATGGCTTGCTTGCCTTTGCGAGCGACTCTCTTTCTGACTTTAAATTCCCCGGGATTGTTGATGACCATCTCGACCCGAAGAACCGAACCGGCCTTGTCGTACATTTTCAGCCAGTTCTCTTTGACGCGATGTTTGATCCTGGCCCCGGGGATGCGCCGGAGCCCGCCGCCGGCTTTCGTGTCGGAGACGATTTCACCCAGGAAGTGCCCGGTAAGTTTCCTTCCAAGAAAGCTAATGACCTCCTTGGCGCCAAAGCACAGGGTGCTGTGGCTGATTAAACGAGGGAAGAGTTCCCTCAAGTTTGGAACTTGAAGGAAAAGGACCGGCACGGCTCCAGCACCGAGAAGACGCAGACTAATCCGTGCTTGATCCCTTCCCTCGTTGTCGGCCATCTTCCGGGCTAAGTCCTCCTTTCAATAGGAGCGGTCAGGTACTGAAAAGGACGGCCGAGTTTCGCCGCCATGGCCTTGGCGTGATCGTTGACCCGGCCGGCGTTCTCGGTCAAAAAGTCTTTCAGATTGGGGGAGCGGATATCTTTTTGATTGAGGAACTGAGCCATGGCCCAGCCGGACTGAATCGGCAGGTAGCCGCGAAAGAGCATGCGATCGAAACACCCCAGCGTGGCCTTGATCTTTTTCTTAGGTTTGCGTACAAATAATTCCATGGGGCTCCCTCCGCGGAATGAGCCCAGTTTCTCTGGCTCATCGCGCCAGTCCCAGGTTCGGGACCTAAGATAAGGCGATATCTTCTGATTTTGCATCAGGAGGTATGCAGATGGCAGCAGGTTTTTTTGACTGCCTGTCATCGCCGGAGGGAGCACCCTGCCGCTACCGAAGCAATAGCTCGCGGTCTTTTTTCGGCGATCGCAAAACACCAAGGCCATAAGCGCGAATCGGAGAATTCGGCTTGTGTTGTTTTGATTGCCAAAAAAGAAAAACCAGCTAGCAGAATCTGGCTGATGCTCTCAACTTTGGTTGCGGCCGAAGGCCGCGGTAGGAAGGACAAATTGCCGTTTTGGCTCTGGTTCCCCTCCGGGCTGCGCTCTCCGCCCTTTCTGACAAAAAGCAATATGTAAACCTCGGAGCTAATCCCCTGCCACAGTTGTGTTTTACACCTGAACCGCGTCGCTGGATACGGCTTTTGGGCACACCCCCACCTTATTGCAGTGGAACAACAGGTTGTAATCGAGCTGTTCCATAAGAAGCCGTTCACTGCGAACGGTGTAGAGCACCTGGAGCAGAAGGGTGCGCAGCAATTTTTCGGGAGCAATCGATGGACGGCCGGTTTTGGCATACAGGCTTTCAAAAAGTGGCGACAAGTCCTCGAGAACCACATCGACCATAGTGCGAATAGCTCTCAGCGGGTGATCTTTGGGAACTCGTTTCTCCGCCGAGATGTAACTGAACATCCATTCTGGCTGTTCGTCCGATCCGCGCATCGATTTCCTCCTCGTCATATAAATACGTCCGACGAGGGATTTTCTTTTGCGCGGAATTGGCCGCAAACAGCAAGTTTTTCAGCATCCTGCTGGAGGCGCTACATTCCTCTTGACATTCTAAATGAATCGCGCGATTCTCATTTAGAATGTCAAAAGGAAAAACGAAACCCAACCTGCTGCAGGGCACGCTCGACCTGATGGTGCTGCGCACCCTGGAAACGATGGGACCGCAGCACGGCTTCGGCCTCGCGAAGCGCATCCTGCAGATCTCCGACGGCCTCCTCGATCTTAACCAGGGGACCCTCTACCCGGCGCTGCTTCGCCTCGAGCAGCGCGGCTGGATCCGGGCACGATGGGGCGCCTCTGAGAATAACCGGCGGGCCCGCTTCTACGAACTCACGAGGGCCGGGCGCAGCCAGATCGCCGCCGAGGAGCGGGACTGGGCTCGAACGGTGGCGCTGATGCAGCGGTTTCTCCGTTCGGACGAGGAGGGCTGATGATCGGACTGTTGCGTCGCCTGCTCGCTGCCGTTCGCCGGAACAAGGCCGAGCGCGACCTCGACGACGAGGTCCGGTTCCACCTGCAGTCGCTCGCCGACGAGTTCGAGGCCAAGGGCCTCGATGCCAATGCCGCCCGGCAGGCCGCCAGGCGCGCCTTCGGCGGCGTCGAGCAGACCAAGGAGGTCTACCGCGACCGGCGCGGACTGCCGCTCGTGGACGGCGCCCTTGGCGACCTGCGCCACACCGCGCGCTCACTGCTGAGATCGCCGGGCTTCACGGCAATCGTGGTGGCCACCATTGCGCTGGCGATCGGCGGGAATGCCGCCGTGTTCCTGCTGCTCGACCAGGTGGTCCTGCGCCCGCTGCCCGTTGCGCAACCGTCCGAGCTGGTGCTCGTCAGCGTGCCGGCGCTGCCGCGGGAAATCGCCCGCCGCATCGGGGGCGCCAGCCGCCGTCCGGACGGGCAAGCGGTGTCCCAAGCCTCGTATCCGCTCTACCAGACATTGCGAAGGCGCGTACCTCTGTTCCAGGAGATCCTGGCCCACCGCGGGATGCGACCGACGCTGCTGGTCGGCGCCACGCCGATGCAGGTGAGCGCCGAACTGGTGACGGGAAACTACTTCGACGTGCTCGGGATCAAGGCGGCGATTGGCCGTACCCTCCGGCCGGACGACGATCATACTCCCGCCGGCAATGCCGTGGCAGTGCTCTCATACGGTTTCTGGCAACGCCAGTTCGGCGGCGACCCGTCCGTGCTGAGCCAAACGATCCGCGTCAACAACTGCCAGCTCGCGATCGTCGGTGTCACCGCCCCAGGCTTCTCGGGAACCGCGGCCGGGGGGAATCCCGAATTCTTCGTTCCGCTGACGATGATCAATCAGGTCGCGCCAATGCGCGGCTACGACCTCCTCTCGGACGCGGCGAGCAACCTGAGCCTGATCGCGCGCCTCGCGCCGGGCGTCTCGCGCGAACAGGCCGAGAAGTATCTGCGCGGCGTCTACGAGGCCCTCTTCGACGAAGCCTCAGGACAGATCACCAAACCGTTCGACGTTGCGCGCTACAAGGCGCTTCGCGCCAAGACGATTCCCGTGTCGCTGTTTCCCGGTGGATACGCCTCGGGCGAGCAGTCGGCGGGCATACGCGAGCTGACACGGACGCTTGAATTGCTGATGGCGATGGTGGCGCTGGTGCTGCTCATCGCGGCCGGCAACGTGACGAACCTTCTCGTGGCGCGTGGGGCCGCCCGGGCCCGGGACATGGCGATTCGCCTCGCCATCGGCGCCGGCCGCTGGCGCCTGCTACGCGAACGGCTCGTCGAGAGTCTCGTGCTCGCACTGGTTGCGGGCATCGCCGGCCTGTTCGTTACCGTGTGGTTGGTACGGCTCCTGCCGCTTGTGTTGCCGTTCGGCGATCGCGCGGCCGGCCTGGAGCTGACGCCCGATCGCCGCGTTGTGGTGTTCACGTTCCTGGTGGCCGTCGCCACGGGCCTGTACCTCTGGCTGACGTCGGCGTTGCAGGTGACGCGTCGTTCCTCCCTGCCGCTCCTTTACGCAGGCGCGACGAGGCAGGCGGGGGTGGCCAAGCCGTTGCGATTGCGGCGCGGTCTCGTTATCGTGCAGGTTGCTCTGTCGCTTGGGCTGCTGTGCGCCTCCGCCCTGCTGGCACGCAGCCTCTACAACCTCGTGACCGTCGATCCCGGCTTCAAGGTCGAGGGGCTGTCCACCTTCTCCGTGCAGCTTCCCGAAGCCGGCGACACGGCGGAGCGCACGACTCCTTTTTTGCGGCAACTGCTCGAAAACGTCCGCGGCCTGCCGGGCGTGCAGGCGGCGTCGATTACGAACCAGCTGCCGTTCACCGGTGGCTCGGGGAGTAGCTGGGCGTCGACGCCGGGGGGCGAGAAACGGATCTTGACCGAGGGATTCCACGTCGGTCCCGACTACTTCCGGACGATCGGCATGCCTCTCGTTGCGGGTCGCGATTTCAGCGGGCAGGACGTGTCGGGTGCTGAAAAAGTGGCCGTGGTCAATGAAGCGTTGGCCTCCGCACTGTTCGGCGGCAGCAATGCGATCGGGCAGCTCGTGTCGTTCGAGGAAGGTATGCCGGCGGACACGCGCATCGTCGGGATCGCAAAGGATGCGAAAGACGGGCCGCGCGCCGAGGCGCGTCCGACGATCTACCTGCCATGCTTCCAGCGATCGGTTCTCGCCACGATGAACATCATTGCGCGGATGACCGGCGGGGAGACGTTGTCGGCCGGCAGCGTGCGGAGCCTCCTGAAGCGCGTCGATCCGTCGGTGGCCTCGTCGGAGCCGCGAGCGATAGCCGACATCATCGCCGAGAGCCTGCTTCGCGATCGCATGCTGGCCACCTTGTCCGTCTTTTTTGCGGTCCTCGCCATTGTGCTGACGGGGATCGGCCTGTTTGGGCTTATGAGCTTCGCCGTCGCCCGCCGTTCGCACGAGATCGGTATCCGGCTGGCGCTCGGGGCCGCGCGCAGGTCGATCGTGTGGCTGGTCGTCCGGGAAATTGCCGTGCTGACGCTCATCGGCGGGGCGCTCGGCCTGGCAGCGTATGTCGCCGCCAGCCGGGCGGTCGGCGCATTCCTGTTCGGCCTCTCGGCGACGGATCCTCCGACGGTTGCCGCAGCCGCAATCGTCCTGGAAGCGATCGCGCTTTCAGCCGGCTTCATACCCGCCTGGCGCGCAGTTCATCTCGACCCGGCGCTCACGCTGCGCGACGAGTAGCCCCATACTCGAGATGATCGGAGGATATCAGCCGGATGAAGTCGATGTGCTCATTGGGAATCGCGGGTTTGCCTGGCCTATTCTGCGACTTCCGCCGCCAGAACTCGCGAAACTTTCTCTCACGCCATCGAATCACAGTCTCTGGTTTTACGAGGATCAACTCCGATCTCCAGCCTCTCCAGATCTTTGAGAGCAACGACCAGAATAGACGATCCCTATTTCTCAGCAAGGGCTTCTTCAAGTTGCGTTTGTACACGGCCAGCTGCTGTCTGAGCGCGAGAATCCGGATCCATGTCAGCCTGTTGAACCAAGCAAAAACGACCAAGGTCAGAAACTGTACGAACACCATTATGAGCAAAATCTTCATGCCGAGAGCATGAAGCGCAGGAACCTTCAAATCCAATGAAATCAATTGGGACGGAGTTTTCGCGGAACACGGCACCTCGGATGTTCCCGAGCTAGCCGCGTGTTTGCGCGGCAAACACTTGCGGAAGCTCGGGATCCTGACTGCCGATATTGAAGCCTGGAGTATTTCGATGAACTGCCCCGGGTCACTTCATTCTCTCCAGGATTTTTCTGACCGTTTCAGTCAGGTTGTCAACCTTGGAAACGATTCCAGAGAGCAGGGTTTTCTCCCGCGGAGTCGCATCGGCTTGCCACACGTAAGCCGCCCACTTTCCGCTTTCCGGCAGAATGGATCCTGCCGGCGTAATCAATTCATAAATATCTTCGTTCCATTTGAAAATAAGCTTCCAGTCCTGGAAATACCCAACCAGGGTCGCGCCGGGAAAGGGGCGGTACGAGATCAGTAGCAAACCGGCGGGCCCAGTGATGTAGAAAAAAGGCATTTCGATGCCGCTTTGGTCGTTGGTTCCGTTACCGAAACCTCCTCGCCACAGCAATTCCTTGGTGTTCAGGATCAGCATGCCATCCTTGAAACCGAGATACTGGACAACAGACGGATAGTCCGGAAGCGGCGGGATGGAACTGATGCTGGGAAGAAGCCGCAGCGCCAATCTCCTGCTACCGGAAGCGGCCGCGGCGAACTCGATAAACGCCTCCTGATAATTTTGCAGCGATAACTTTTGAGAGGTAAGAACTTTTTGAGTCGCACCTTCAAAGACCGTTACATCAAGTACAATGCCATTGCGATCCAATTGCAGAAGCTTTGTTCCTACCATGAAGTTCATGCCAACATTCATTCCTACCCCTTCAAGGCTGTTGGCTCCGACACGCCACCCGGTTCGGACCCCCGGTTTGATTCCCGCCAGGGAACGCGAATCGCCGGACGGCCACAAGACATTAGTGCCTCCAGGCAGAATTTCGACCAGCTCCATTTTGTAATCCAAGGTCGGAATGGGTTCGCGGTTGATCAAGACTTCCGGCCTATAGGGAACGTTGGGATTGTTGGCGCGAGCGCCGATGGCGCCCGATACTCCCTGAGCCGCGGCCGGATAAGAGAAGGCCAACATCAAAATGACAAACACAAAAACCGTAATGCTGAAGGTTTTTTTCATGACATCACCTCACCTCGGATGGGTTGAAAACGAGTCCGGCATAAATCTTGGGAATTGCTATGGGTCGATATTCGCTTCCGGTTAGACACTGAATGGTTTCTTGATCGCCCTGCAATGTGATCGTAGACATTTTCCTGGTTGTTTGCGACGGCTGGCTGCGGACTGTATTCACCGGTTTGCCGGCTGGAGCAATGGCCTTTGCGTTGGAGGGATTGGCATCGGACCGGGAATCCCGAACGCTGGCGGCGTTCTGCGCCGACGAATGATCCGATCCCGATGGCGGCTGCAACGTCTGAACTGTTTCCGTCCGGCTTGGAGAGTTCGACGGTTTCGGGCGCATGGCAAAATACGACGCGGCTACCAATAGCAGCGCGACCGCGGCGGCAACCGGCAGCGGGATCGGGATCCGGGCGGTGATCAGACGCCGCCAGGTTGATGGTCTCTGCCCCGGGAACTGTTGGCGATAGTATCCCAGGACCTTGTTTTTCAATTCCGGATCCGGTTCAGGAACTTCCCAGGATGCCAGCAGATCTTTCCAATGATCGTTCATCTTACGATTCCTCTCTGGAACTTACAGGTATCGGACACGGTATCTTTGAGCCAAGCAGCTTCTTCATATTCTGCCGGGCCCGATGAAGGCGCACCTTGACCGTCCCCGGATCGGATGCGACGATTTCCGCAATCTCTGCAATCGACAGATCCTCGTATTCAAACAAAACCAGAACCTCACGCAAAATGGGAGATAAAGCGGCGATTGCATTCCTGACCGCCACCGAACGTTCTTCAGCGAGAAGGTGCAGCAACGGGTCATCGGATTCCGAGGGGAGGTCCGGCACCTGCTCGAGATCCAACTCCTCGCCGAAATATCGGAACTGCTTTCCGGCCAGATTTCTTGCTGCTGCAAACAAGTAGGTACGCAATGCGCTGCGGCCTGGATCGAACCTGCGGAAGTTCCGAATCAAGCTCTCAAAGCAATCCTGCACGACATCTTCCGCCATTTGCCGGGAGCCCAGGATACGATAGGCAAACCGGTACAACCCGCCACTGTACTGCTCATACAACGTGAGGAAAGCAGCTTCGTCGCCTTTCGAACACCTGGTTATGAGCTCAGCATCAGTCATGTGGGTCGGCACCGGCAACTGCTTTCGGGTCAATGGAGCTTCACGTTCATTATGTTATTACCGACAGGACTGAAAAGGTTACATCTCCCGGACCACTTTTTCGGAAATGCTATTTCATCGCGACCCAGCGTCGCCAAGAATCGTGGATCAAAACCCGACTTCCTTATACGATGGGAGCTTTGCTGATTTCAGCCTCCCAGGATGAAAAACGTAGGATTTTTCGGGGCTGACGATGTGGGTGATACAATCCGATTCTCCAGTGGGGGAAAATGGGGACGCAAACCTATTTGCTTGTCACCGAACCCTGGATAGGCGAAGCCCAACCCTGGGAAATAGGTTTGCGTCCCCATTTTCACTGATTTCAAGGTTAACCTATGGCTTGACAACTCTCGATCCGCTCACGTTTATCGGCATCCCGATACTCATTGGCATAATCGTCCTGTTTGCTTGCTATATCCCGGCACGGAGAGCCTCGCGCGTCGATCCGATGGTGGCTCTGAGAGAATCGTAGACAGGGATCGTTCCTCTATCGGATCTCCAGCCCGCTCACGTCGATTTGGTGCCGGGAAAGTGCAGCAAGACAAAACGATCCTGACTTGCTACGCCTAAATCCCTATTTGCTCCGAAGATTCTGTCAAGAGGGTTTTCATCATCAGAATGACAAATTACCAAATTCTTCCATACTTCCTCTCCGCTAGTAGGCTGCGCGACGGACGCAGAAGCCCGGAGGTGTAAATTTGCTTGACCTGATATGCTTGACTGCGATATGCTGCACTAAAGCATATGGCCCATCATGACCTGAAGAAGGGGAGCACGGAGTTGCTGATTCTCGCCCTGCTCGAGGCCCGCCCGCGGCACGGGTACGAGATCGGCAAACTGATCGAATCCCGGTCCGACGGCCGGATCACCTTTCGTATCGGCTCGCTGTATCCGATTCTGTGCCGGCTCGAGGATCGCGGATTTATTAGCGGCCGGTGGGTGGAGAAACCGGGAGAGCGCCGCCGGCGCTTCTACCGGCTCACCGCCTCGGGCCGCCGGACGCTGGAGCGCCAGCGCAGTGCCTGGGAACAGTTCTCCGACGCAGTGAACCAGATCCTGGGGAGTCGCCATGCCTGATTGGAACGCCTACGTCCGCGAACGGCTGCAGCTACAGGGGGTCCGGCCCGAGTGCGAGCGGAATGTCATCGACGACCTGGCCGGGCAGATCGAGGACGCCTACCGCGACGCCATCACCCGCGGCCTGTCCGACGCCGAAGCCACCGCCGCGGCGATGGCGCACGTGACCGATTGGCGTGAGCTGGCGCGGCAGATCGCAAGGTCGCGCCGCCTGGCCTCGCCGGCGATCGACCGCGTTTCGATCCGCGCCGGCGATGCTGCGGCCGAGGGCCGCCCGCTTGCGTGGCTCCTGGAAGAACTCGCCCAGAGCCTGCGCGTCGCCGCCCGTCTCTGCCGGCATCCCGGCTATCTCGCAATGTCGACCTTTGTGCTGGCGGTGTCGGTCGGGATCAACCTCCTGGTGTTTACCGTGGTCAACGCGCTCTGGATTCGGCCTTTGCCGTTCCCCGAGCCCGAACGCGTCGTGACCATCCTGAAGCAACCCCATATTCCTCTGACTCTCGATGTTCCTCAGCTTAAGATTTTTGAGGGTGGTATTGCGGGCCAGGTAGAGACTACCGACTATTTCGCCGTGCTTCGCCCTCAGATCGGAATCGCGGGCCAGGTCCCTGAAACCCTTGGGGTCACGTCAGGCTACTTCAGGGTGTTGCGTCTGTCCATCCGCGGCCGGGACTTCACGCCCGAATGCGAGCAGGACGGCGCCGAACCGGTCGCGATCATCAGTGACCGTCTCTGGTCACGCTCCTTCGGACGTCGCCCCGACGTGATCGGTGCAGTGCTGCCCGCGAAGCCACTCCCGATCCGGATCATAGGTGTCGCGCCACCAGGCTTCGAAGGCGCACGCCGTGGCGAGCGGACGGACCTGTGGATCCCGACCAGTCTCGTACGTCGACTCGCGCCTGCCGATTGGAAGGGGGATCTGCTGCCGCTTACGGTCTTCGGTCGGCTCGGGCCGGGCCAGACCGTGCCGATGGTTGAACGGCGATATCGGGAACTGGTGGTGCTCCCGGGAGGTCGGGCGCTGTTGTCGAGGCCTCCGGAGGATCTTCCAACCGTTACTCCGCTGAGCGAGGTCTACGGCTCGCCGGACACGTGGACGCTCATGATCCACGAGGGCAACGCCTTTCTTGTGGTCTCCGGGCTCGCCATGCTCGTGCTCCTCGGCGGGTGCGCGACGCTCGCGGCGCTGGTTCTGGTGCACTACGAACGACGCCGGCCCGAGCTCGCGCTCAAGGTCGCGCTGGGCGCCGAGCGTTGGCGGCTTGTTTTTGAGCTGGCACGCGAGTTGTCGTGGGTCGGCGTGACGGGGAGCGCAGGCGGAATCCTGGTAGCCCTTCTGGGATCACGAGTGGTGCCCGCGTTGGGCCTGCCGGGAGGCGTCGACATCGGCCGGCTGGACCTGTCGATTGATTGGCGGGTGTGTGCGGTGGCGATTATCGCCACAGTTTTGACCCTCCTCGTGGCCGCGGCGCGACCCATTGTCCGTTCGACGCACCTTCGCCTGGCAGGTGAGGTGCTATCGGGCCCCTCCACGACGTCGCTGGCGTCCCACCGCGTGCGCCAGACACTTCTCGCCCTTCAGGTGTGCGCGACGATTATTGTCCTGGTCGCGGCGGGTCTCTTTGTCAGGGCCGTGAGCTATGGGTTCGGGAGGGCACCCGGTTTTGACGTTGACCGAACGGTGTTTGTCTCAGTTCAAGAGCGCTTGCCAGAGGCCAACCTACGAGACCCAGACATTGATCGGTTGCACGCTCTCGTTGCCGAACGCGTGGCGCGATTGACCTCAGCCCTTCGCGAAGTGCCGGGTGCGAGCGAGGTGGCGGAAGGTATCTCGCCGATCAGTCCGGTTGCCTTGAGGAGTCGGAGCAATCCCAGGACGGTCAAAGTGCAGGATCTCGAGTACCAACTGCTGGTTGGCACGCTGACCGGTAGTCCAAATCTGTTGTCTGCCCTCGGCGTCCCGATCCTGGCCGGGCGTCCGTTGAACGCTGCAGACATTGCACCGGTCCCTCATCCGGCCGTGATCACCCGGTCGCTCGCCGAGCGGCTGTGGCCAGATGGAGGCGCGCTAGGCCAGACGCTCCAGATGCCACTGCGGAGAGGTGGCGGGGCCTATGTCGTCGTTGGAATCGCTCCCGACCTGGCGTTCGGGTCATTGGCGGAACCTGGCAGCGGTGTTGTCGTGACGGCTGAACCTGACAGGCCGTCGCTGATGGACTCCTACTTCGTTATTCGGACCGACCACCCTGAGATTGTCGCGGGCATGGTCCGCCGGACGATCAGAGGAGATGTCGTTCGAGTGGCGACGGGCAGGGAGGTGGTCGCTCGCGATATCGGTCGCCAGCGGCTTGGCGCGTGGTTTTTCTCCGGTTTCGGTCTGGCGGCGCTGCTTTTGGGGGTTGGTGGCGCATTTGGCCTCGTGGCCTATCTCGCCGAGTCACGGCGACGCGAGTTCGGTATACGGCTTGCCTTGGGCGCGGACATGTCGCACTTGGTGCGCCGCGGGCTCGCCGCCGCGTTGGCTCCCGTATCGGCCGGCATTGCCGCCGGGCTCATTCTTGCTGGAATCGTGTCTCAGGTGTTTGAGGCTTTCCTGGTCGGCATCAGCGCTTTGGATGCTGTCACCTACTTGCTGGTTGCGGTGACGATGCTGAGCTGTGCCACGATAGCGGCACTGGCGGCCGCGTGGCGCCTCCGACGAACGAATCCCTCCGACGCGCTTCGAGCAATCTAAGACATTTGGGCGGGCAGGCGATTGATGATTCAATTGAAAGGAGACGAACATGCCGGACAGGTTTAGGTTCAGGGCGATCTTGGCGGGCATGGCGGCCGTGGCAGTTCTCGTGCCCGTGTCAGGAACAGCGCAGCGTAGGCCCGATCTCTCGGGCCATTGGGTGCTCGTTACGGCCACCACTGCGGGAGGCCGCACGAAGGAAAAGCCTGGAACGCCTAAAGCGAGCGGCGAAGTTCCTACGACGAGCACCACTCCCCGATTTGGATCGGCGATTCCGGCTTCTGGCTTCCGGCTCCTAACGGGAACAAAATTCCCGTTACGCTTCGCATGACGGGATAATCGGCCGAGGCTTGGGGCGGGCGTCTCGCCGGAAATTCACATGGCGGCCTCATGTCGGAAGCCGGGGGGAACGCCCGTTGGTTTACCTGTCCATCGGAGGCATTCATGGATATTCCGCGAAAGAATCGAGCGCGCAGGCGGCTCATATTGCGCATCGTTTACACCGTCGTTATCCTTGCCGCGGCCGGCGCCATCACCCTGGCCTTGAGAAACATGAAGCTGGCTGCGCCGACCGTGGAGCGGAACTCGGTCTGGATCAACACCGTCAAGCGCGGCAACATTAAGATCGAGGTGCGGGGCGCGGGGACGCTGGTTCCGGAGGAGTTGCGCTGGGTGGCGGCGCAGGCGAGCGGCCGAGTGGAACGGAGGCTCGCGCAACCGGGAGCCTTTGTTCAGCCGGATACGGTTCTCATGGAACTCAGTAATCCGCAGCTGGAGCAGCAAGTGCTGACCGCGCAGTCGGATTGGAAGTCATCCGAGAGCGATTTCACCGACTACAAAGTGAAGCTGGAGGTCGACGACCTGAATGCGGAAGCTGTCCTGGCGCGGCTGGAGTCGGATTACAGCACGGCGAAGATGAAGCTGGAGGCGCAGGAAAACCTTGCGAAATGGGGGCTGACGACGGATCTGGACCTGCGACAGGCAAAAGTCGCGGCGGACAACCTGTCCAACCAGATCGGGCTGCAGAAGCGGCTGCGGGAAAAGAACAAGGAATCCATTGCGGCTCAACTTGCCATCCGCCAGCGTTCGGTGCAAAAGCTGCGGGCCATCTACGAGCTGGAGCGCAGTCAACTGGAACAATTGAAGGTGCGCGCCGGGGTTGCGGGAGTGCTGCAGGAGGTCAAGGTTGAGGTTGGCAAGCAGATCGGCGCAGGGACGGACGTGGCGCGGGTTGCCAATCCGGCGAAGCTGAAGGCCGAGGTGAAGATCATGGAGACTCAGGCCAAGGACGTGCAGATCGGGCAGACGGCGACGATCGATACGCGGAATGGGATCATTCCGGGGCATGTGATTCGGAAGGATCCGACCGTGCTTGGCGGTTTTGTGACCGTGGATGTGGCGCTGGAAGGGGAACTGCCGAAAGGCGCCATACCGGACCTGAGCATTGACGGAATCATCGAACTGGAGCGGCTGAATGACGTGGTATATGTAGAGCGACCGACGCAGGGACAGGAAGGGAGCACGATCGGGCTTTTCAAGCTAACGCCTGACGGTAAGGAAGCGGTGCGGACGCAGGTGACGCTCGGCCGGGTGTCGGTCAGCACGGTGGTGATCAAGAAAGGGCTCAATCCCGGCGACCGGGTGATCCTTTCCGACATGTCGGCGCACGATGCTGTGGACCGTGTCCGGTTGAATTGAGCACAAGGCCCCCGGGGAACCGCCCGCCCGGGCGAGCGCAACGGGGTATGGCAAGAGGCTCATTCTGCCGCTCGCGGCATGAAGCGGCCGCCGGCGAAGGAGAAACGATGACAGAGAAGAATGACGTCCTCATCCGGCTTGAAAGTGTCACGAAGGTTTTTTATACGGAAGAAGTGGAGACGCATGCACTGGCGGGCATTCACCTGGACGTCCACAGAGGCGAATACGTATCGATCTCAGGCCCGTCGGGCTGTGGGAAATCCACGTTGCTGTCGATTCTGGGTTTACTGGATTCGCCCACGGATGGGACCTATGAGCTTGACGGCCAGCCTGTTGAAAAGCTCAAGGCGTCGGAGCGTGCGCGCATTCGGAACCGGCAGATCGGCTTTATTTTTCAGAGTTTCAATCTGATCGGGGATCTGAATGTATTTGAGAATGTGGAGTTGCCGTTGACCTACCGTGGGATGAGGGCGTCGGATCGGAAGCAGCGCGTGGGCGAGGCGCTCGAGAGGGTGGAAATGGCACACCGGGCCAAGCATCTGCCGAGCCAGCTGTCCGGCGGCCAACAACAGCGCGTGGCGGTGGCGCGCGCCCTGGCCGGCAGCCCGCTCATCCTGCTGGCGGACGAGCCGACGGGAAACCTCGATTCGAAAAACGGCGAGGCGGTGATGGATCTGATGAGGAATCTGCACAAGGAAGGCGCCACCATCTGCATGGTGACTCACGATCCGCGGTACACGCTGCATGCGGAGCGCACCATCCATCTTTTCGACGGCAGCATCGTCGAAGAGCCGGTTGCGGCAGGCTGACGATGTTCCGGATTGCCGGTATTCATTCGGCCACGTCAAGTGCGCCGAGGGCTATCCGGTCGGCCAGAGGTACCAGTCATCGCCGATGAAATATTGAGTCGCGATGTAAACAAAGCGCTCGGCCTGCCCGATCGCCCGCAAGTTCGAATCCTGAGTGCTGCGGTCAGAGTTACCGCGTTACCCTCTTGCTGCAAATCTTGACAGATAGAGTGCCGCATGGCCTTATAATGGAAGATCTCGGGGCCTTGCTGTGAGTACGACAGACGGGAACCAGCCTTCTGTGCCTTATGCGGCGTTGAGCTGCGCGGCAGATAACAGCCCTCCCAATCCCGGAACATGCTTTTCGCTGAAATTCAACCTCATGCGAATAAAGGAACCCGGCAGCGGGCTGATGGAAAAATGCGGCGACGGAAAGTTGGTTTCATAGTTGGTTTGGCACTCGTCGGGGCCGCCGTATGGGTCACGGTGCGACGGATAGGAAAATCGAGCTTCAGTTTTGGCTCGGAATCCTCCCGGAGCACCCTCGTGCCAGCTTCTTATAGGTGGTCCGCAGTGTTTTTTCTTCTTTTAAAGACAGAGACGACAATTAGAGCTTTTCCCTTTTTCTTCAGGTTGGTTTAAAGAAAAGGGTGTGGAGCTTTTCCTTCGATATTCCGTTTTCTTCTTTTTCCTTTCTGTTTCCTCTTTTTTTTCTTGCACAGTCCGTTAGACACCCAATCGTGCCCTGGGCGGAAATTGCGGCCACGCGCAGGGAGCCCACTTCGGAAATCCGCAAAATGGTATCGGCATACCAGCCAGCTATTAACGCCAGTCCTTGATGGCTGCGTGGGAGACTCCGGCAAAAGCAACCAGGAGCCTGTCCCGCTTTGATGGCTGCGTGGGAGACTCCGGCAAAAGCAACCAGGAGCCTGTCCCGCTCAACCCCGGAGCGGATTATTTTTACCCCCAACAACATCAAGCTCTTATAATGGGCCAAGCTCACGCGCGCTTCATTTCCACTGGCACGCAAGGGGCATGGCCATGCACAACGATCCGATACCCGATTTGGAAACTGCGCTAAGATTGATTGCCGACCGGACACAGTCGGTAGATCAACGGTTTCAACATGCTCGTTTCTTAGGCAAAAGCGGCAACTTGGCCGTTGTGCCCGCATTGAAGGCTCTGCTGCAGGTTGACGAGTGGGACATCCCGGATTTCCCGGCTAATGGCGGCGGGCGGCATATGGATGAATGATCCGAAAGCATCACTTTGTGGTATTCTCGGATCGCAGGCGTCGAAGGAGCGTTTCCATTCCCGGTTGAAATCTCATGACGCAACCGGATATATGCCTATTCCAAGACACGATCCAGTCGGGAGCGTGACATGCCAATCGATTCTGCCGCACCCTCCGGAGAGGTCAGCGCAAGCCTCCCGCAACGGTTTCCGATCCGCATCTGGCTGATTTCATTCGCCGGGTGGATGTTTGATTTCTACGATCTTGTGCTCTTCTCGTTTTTGCTGATCCCGATTGGCCGGGATCTGGGCTTGTCAGAGCCGCAGGAGGCGGTGCTGCTCGGCGTCGCCCTGGGCGGCTCCGGTATTGGCGGCATCCTTTTCGGCTATCTCTCCGACCTGTACGGGCGCAAGCGGATCATGACTTGGACCATCCTGCTGTATTCCCTGGGGACCGCCCTCACCGCGCTGGCGACCGGTCCGATCAGCCTGCTGGTGTTTCGGGCGCTGACCGGACTGGGAGTAGGCGGCGAGTGGGCTGTCGGGCACGCCATCATGGCCGAGTCCACACCGGCCCGCATGAGAGGCCGGGCATCGGCGTTTCTTCAGGCAGGCGAACCGGTCGGTGTCGCGCTGGCTGCCGTCGTCGGGCTGCTGGTCACTCCCGTAATCGGCTGGCGCGCCGTATTTATATTGTCTTCTGCGTCTGCCGGCGTGGCGCTCGTAGTGCGCCAGTTCCTGCCGGAATCGCCTCTGTGGCAGAAACAGAAGGAAGATCGCTTGTCTCCGATCGACGCCATGAGGTTGCTGGCTCGCCGCCGATTGGTGAGCCCGCTCATCAAAGCATGGCTGCTTGGTGTCTTCAAGTTGGGGACCTATTGGACCTGCTATACCTGGCTGCCTAAGTTCCTCCAGAACCAGCTGCACCAGACCATCGGCCGGTCGGCATTGTGGATTCTGACCGCTCAGCTCGGGCAGTTTCTCGGCATGATGACGTTCGGCTTTGTGGCGGACCGCTATGGCCGGCGGCGCGCGTTCACGGCCTATTCGGTCCTGACGGCAGCTGCCCTATACCCCCTTGCCTTTCACTGGGAATCAGTGCTGCCCCACCCATTCCTGTTCTGGAGCATGATGTTTGCCCTGGGCCTGGGATCGGGTTGCACGGCGGGATTCGGCGCGCTTCTTGCCGAGCTGTTTCCCACCGAAATCCGGAACTTCGCCATGGGCTCCGCCTACAACTGTGCCAGAGGCGTCCAGTTTTTTGCTCCGATTGTCGTAAGCATGTTCGTCGCTGCCCACGGCATTAAGGGCGGACTCGGCGTGCCGATCGTGCTGGCGATGGCGACCGCGTCCTGGGTCTGGACACTGCCCGAAACCCGTTCACGGGATCTGGCCAAAGTCGCAAAATCAGCGGAGTGATATTCTGCAAGGCAGCTTCTGGAATAGTCAGTGAGGTCGGCATCTAGCCCGCATTTCTCACCGGGTTTCGTAGCGAGGCGGCGCAGACGGGCATGGCTACAAGGCGCGCGACGGGAGGTCTCCGCAGGCGTACTTGACAGTACGCCGTGGAGACCGACCGAGCGCAACGCAGTCGACATGCACGGATCCGCCGCCGCAGTAGAAACCTGGTGAGAAATGCGGGCCAGCCCGCATTTCAGGCGGCACGGGCGACTGCCGGCCAGCGTCTGCCATCCCGATTCCCTGGGCCGGGGAAAATCCAGGCCGTCAGGATTGTGACCGTGAAATTTGCGATCAACGCCACAAATCCTGCGTTCAGGCCGAGGAAAGGATCGTGCTTGCCAAATGCCAGGATGGCGACGACCGACAGTCCCGTAATGATTCCGGCGAATACGGCCCGGGCATGAATCCTCTTCCAATACAGGCCCAGGACCACACCGGGACAGAACTGCGAAACCCCGTTGTATCCGATCAACAGGAGGTTCACCAGCACATTGGGCAACAAGATGGCGAACAGCAGGCCGGCCGCCATGATGACGACCACCATGAACCGGGACAGGCGCACCACCATCTGGTCGCTTGCCCGCGGATTGATTCCGGTCTGATAAACATTCTTGGCGAGCAGTGTGGATGCGAACAACACCAGGATCGAAGCCGGCACCATGGCGGTCACCGCCCCGGCTGCTCCCACAAATCCCATGAACCACTGGGGGTAAGCCTTGTTCACGATCGAAAGAAACGCGAAATCGCCGTCCTTCAGCCCGGGAATGGCCATCAGCGCGGTAAAGCCCACCAACAGGAGCAACAGGATGGGCAGTTGGTAAAGCGGCATGATCACCGCATTCCGCTTGATCGTGTCCGCGCTCTTTGCCGAAAAGGCGGTCGCAAAAATGTTGGGCCACATGAAAAATCCGGCGCCGGTCAGCAATACCGTCGACATCACCCACAGCACGTCCATATTGGCGGTGGCGCCCGGGAAGATCAGGTGGGCAGGACGCTGAGCCGCCAGAGCCTGGAACATATTGCCGACACCGCCGAAGTAGATGTAAGGAACGCCGAAACCCACGATCCCCACGGACAGCAGCATCATGATGTCTTTGATGATCGACACCCAGGCGCTCCCCCGGATGCCGCTGGTGAAGACGAACAGGCAGGTCAGGAGAAACGCGATCACAATGGCTGTGTTGAATCCGATTGCATGGTTGCTCGCCTCGGTAACGATCAGTCCGAGCCCCTTCAGCTGGAGCTGCAGATAGGGAATGATGAAGAGCACTCCGATGATGGCCACAAAGACGCCCAGATAGCGGCTGCCGTAGCGGGCTATAAAAAAGTCCGGCTGAGTGTGAAGGCCGTGTTTTTTGCCGATCCGCCAGATGGCCGGCAGGATGAAAAACGAAATCGTGTAGGCGAGAGTGCCGTAAATCATGATGTAATACGCTGGGGCGCCGCGCGAATACGCCCAACCGCTGGCGCCAAGAAATGTAAACGTGGTATAGATCTCGCCGGCCATGAGCAGCCAGATCAGAATGACGCCAAACCGCCGGCCGCCCACCGTCCACGTTTCCAGGTCCATTTTCCTGCGCGTGCCCGCAAAAACCCCCAGAAACGATGAAAACAGCACGACTCCAAGAATGATCGCAAGGGCAATATTCATTGTCCGTCCTCCTCATCCGGAGCATTCCATTTCTTTTCGCACCGGTAGGCTGCCAGCAGCGCCAACGGGGTCAGCGCCACCCACAGCACGATCCAGAAGAGCACGAAGGGGAGCCCAAGAACGAAGGGCTCGATCCGGTTGACGAATGGGAGGGAGAAGACAAGCGTGACAAACGGCACGGCGCCAAAACCAAGAGCGTATTTCGTTCCTTTCTGCATGGCGATATCCTCATCGATAGATCGTATCATACGGGGTAACGACAACCCGGTTTCTGAAAAATAGAATAACGAGTGGGACGTCACGGATTTCAAAAGCACGCTTTCATGAATGCTCCTCCACACATGTGGCGATATCCGGAATCGTTAGGAATCGTTTCATTTTGCCTTGAGATGTACGGGCGTGCCGCGCTTGCCGGATCCGATGGGATAAAGGTCCCATTGTCCGGTTCTGACCAGCGCAAGATGAAACTCGCGCGTGTTGTCGCGCAATAGTGCGCGGATTTGCTCCGGGAATGCACCGGCAAGACGGGCGGTTTTCTACACTCTCACCGCTTCCATGATCGCCGCCTTGAGCGGATCCATCGCGCCCGCGCTGCCGGCTTTCTTTTGCGCGGCGCTGTCGAAGCTCGTCGCCAGCGCAAAGCCGGTGTTGTAGCCGGTCGCACGCGCCAGCAGCCACTCGGCGTCGGCGAGCGTCGTTCCAGTACGCAGCAAAAACCAGCCCCCGGTGTAATTACTGCTTCGTCAGCAGCAGGTAGTCGAGGCCGAACATGTGCCGCTTGATCGCCCTGGGATTCGCGCCCGTGATGACGATCTCCAGGCGGTTCGCGCCCGCGGGGAGATCGAACTCCCCCAGGTCCGCGCGAACGCGCGTGACCTTCTCCGCAAAAAAGTCGATCGGCGGGCCGACCTTGGCGCCGTTAACGAGGACTTGCACGATGCCGTAGTCGACGGCCTTGGTGAGCTCGGCCTCTATGCGATAGCGTCCCGCCTGCGCGACGGGGAATGTGAAGGCGAGCTTGTCGCCTGGAACGCCGTCGATCCACCGGAGCTGCCGACTGCAGCTCCAGCCGAGATTGCCTATGGCGCCGCCGCTGATGACATCGGCGACCGGACCTTCGATCGCCGGCGCGGAGGCGTTGTCAATGTATACACGCAGCGTGCCGTTGGAAAAAGGGCCGCCGCCCGGGCCGTGCCACGTGGCCCAGATGCGGACAATCGCGCCGGGGCCGTCTGCTTCGTGCATGAAATATTCCTTACGCCCCTCGCGCTCCTCGACACGCATGAACTGGCTGCGGTCCCAGTTCGCGAACCAGCCGTCCTTGTCGGGCGCGACGGTGTCGCGATCGTAACTGCTTGACTGCCGGCACGTGAAGGATGGGGCCGGAACGCGCGCCTGCGCGTCGCGGTCGATCATCTCATCGAGCAGGCTTGCAAGATCGACGGCGGCACGCGGCGCGCCCGCCGGGGCGCCGGCGATGGCGAACGCGAGCAGGATGCCCACACAACAGCACCGCACCTTCCAGGTCCGCATGTACGCTCTCCTTTTTCATCACCCGTGCAAACGAATCAGGCTGAGCCGACACATTCACAAAGTGTACATGGTTTGTCAACAGGCAATAGGCCAGGATCTACATTCCGTGCTTGACCGAATATTCAAGGAGCAGCAGCAGGAATCGCCGGCGGTCGCCGTCGCAGAAGAACACATCCTCGCGGCGATTACCCCTCTGCATCAGATGATGGGCAACTCCGGGCACCACAACTCTTGCCATTCGCGGCATAAGGTCATGGCATCAGTACAATGGTCAGTGTCAAGATAAATAGGGTGGCGTCCCACACTTCCATATTTCCCCTGTTTCACTTTGGGGATCCACTCCACCCCTATTTCCCTATTTCCGGGGCCGGTTCAGAGACGATTCCGGCAACTTTTTTGCTTATAGGTAATATTCTTGATCGCATTTCAAAAAAGCGTATCATGCGGAATAATCTTTACGGTAAGCCACGCCGTACCTCTCGATAAAATGGAGGCGATTGAAAATGCGAAAGCGTACTTGGACTGCATTGGTGATAGCCAGCTTTTTCATAGCGTCCTGTAGCAGCGATCCCGGCATTACAGGCAGGAATGGCGAATGGATTAAGGGAAAGGCCCTCTCATTGAAAGCTACTTTTGAAAATGTGGGCGTCAGTTGGGAATTGCGGAATGATTCGGACAAGGATATTGCAATAGATCCCATCAAACTCGTTTTCTGGGGCAAGAGCAAAGGTAAACAGGAAGCGTCCTTCTCCGCGGGAGTCGGCGGCCAAAGCGCGACGCTCAAACCTAAAGAAAGCTTATCGCTGCCGCCGATGGGCGATACCGGTGATTTGGATAAGGTCAGTATCTACTTGGGCCGAGACGGGGCCCCTGAGCGAGAGGTGTTTACGGTAAAGTGGCGATAGCCAAGGAAAATGGGGAAAATAGGGGGGAAAACGGATCTAGGCCGGCTTCCAGCATAAGCTGGTCGAAGCAAATTGGATTACCGATGAGCGACAAAAACCGCGAACCCTCGGCTGAAGAAATCCAGCGCATCGCGGCGCGGCCGGGCATTCCCGCCGACCAGCCCCCGGTGACCCCGATATCTTGCTTTGGCCGCCTTATTGTTGACACCTTTTCAGGTGCCAGTTGAGTCTCTCTGCAAGGAGGCGATTGCAGGGTTTGAAGATGAGAGCGCGGTGATATCCTCTGATGCTTTCGATGTCGAGCCTGCCTTGGACGAACCGGCTCCATCCCATGCTCGGATCTCTCTGAAAACCGAGAGGCTCTCGGGTGGGCCGGAACAAGACCGCCGATCCCGCATACGATCCCGGCAAGAACTGCCAACCGCCGTCATTATTCCGGCCGGGAAGTGAATAGGATCCTGTGCCCACTCTGCTCACAGAAGAGCGCCATTCCCTCATCTGCGTCCTTATCAAGTTCAGCAGATATTGCTTTTTCTGCTCCTGAGAAAAATGAGAGATGTAGGCGAGAAGAGGCCGGATGCGGAAAGCCCGATCAAAAAACGGGAATAGCAGCCGCGGGACCAAGCCCGGAAATGAAGGTGCCGGTCCGCTGGGGGCGTAGCTGTCGATCAAGGCCAGCAACGCTACATTTTCCTGCCGCAGAAAGAGAATCCGGGCCATCTCAAAAGCAACCAGCGCGCCGAAACAATACCCGCCGATCAAATAAGGCCCCTGTGGCCATGCAGCCTTCATGGCATTTACATAGGTGCCGGCCATTCGTTCTATCCCGCCGGCAGTGGGGCGCAGGGCCTCTTCGGACAAAGCCTGAAATGCGTGGAACGGCTGTTCTTCATCAAAATGATCGGCCAGAGGGTAGAATAGCGTCGCGCGTCCGTCGTGAGGGTGCACGCAAAAGAAAGGGGGATTCCCCCCGTTCTTCTTGATGGGAACCAATGTTGTTGACACAGGAGTGACGCTTCCCTTGATGACGCGCGCAACGTATCGGGCCGTCGCATCCAGGTTGAATGCGGCAAGCGGAATGTCCACACCAAAGCGCCTCTTCACATCGGCGAGAAAGATCCCGGCCTGAATCGAATCGCCGCCGGCTTCGAAGAAACTCGCTTCGATCCCGATCAGCCTGGAGCCCGCGAATTTTTGCATCAATTGAAGGACGTAATTCTCAATACTATTGCTGGAATCAGCCTGATCCGATCCGGCTTCCTGCACTGCGGATCGGTTTTGTATTTGCGGGGACAGACCGAGTCTTCCCGCCAGACCGATGCGTTGGACCTTCCCTGTGGGTCCCTTGGGGATTTCGTTCACGAAGAGGACCTGTTTCGGCACCTTGAAATAGGCGAGTTTGCCGGCTGCATAGCTTCGGATTTCGATTTCACTTACCGTCATGCCGGGCTTCAGAACGGCGGCGACCGCAACATCTTCTCCCAGCCGATCGTCGGGTATGCCAAACGCCGCAACCTGCTCGATAGCGGGATGCGCCAGAAGCACATCCTCCACCTCGCGCGGCGAGATCTTTTCTCCTCCCCGATTGATCAATTCCTTCGACCTGCCATTCAAGAACAGGTAGCCGTCTGTATCAAGATATCCGATGTCCCCCGTGCGCAGCCAGCCGTGGCAGAAGGCTGCGTCATTCGCCTCGCTGTTTTTAAGGTATCCCGAAGTTACGGTCCGGCCGCGAATCGCGATTTCACCCGACTCGCCTGCGGGAACGGCAGTTCCGGCTTCGTCCAATAGTGTGATCTCGATCCCTGTCGGCAGCCCCACCGATCCCGGCTTCCTTGACCGGGGCGGGAGAGGATTGCAGGCCATCTGGTGGGAAGCCTCGGTCATTCCGTAGGCCTCGCACACCGGCACACCAAACAGTCTCTCGAGTTCCGACATTATCGATGGAGAGAGCGAAGCGGAACAGGACCGCACGAATCGCAGTCTCTCCGGCACCCTGAAATCCGGTGCATCGATAGCCCGCGCCAGGACCGACTGGTGGATCGTGGGCACGGCCGTATACCAGGTGGGGCGGAAATGCCTCATCCATCCAAGGAACTCATTTGCCAGAAATCCCGGTGTGCAAACCACGCCACCGCCGGCAGCCAGAGACGATAACAAAGCGGCCACCAGGCCATGGATGTGAAACAGCGGCATCACATTCAGGCAGCAATCCTCCGGCCCCAATGCCAGGCTCTCGCGGATATTGAGGGCGGAGATACAGAGATTCGACTGCGTGAGCGGCACGAGCTTCGGTCTCGAAGTTGTCCCCGAGGTGTGAAGGAGGAGCGCGATGTCTTCCGGCCGCGGCAACTGATCGAGGCTGGGCGGGCCTATGACCGGAAGGTTCAACCGAATCGAGCCGGCTTCGCCCGAAGGATCCGCGTGAAGATCAATAATCGGGATGCCTCTTGCTGCGGCGACGTCTCTCGAAGCATTCTCCGCACCAGCCTGGATGAGCAGCGCTTTGGCTTCAAGATCGGCCAGGTAGAAATCGAACTCATCGGCAGAGTAATTCGGATTCAACGGTGCCGCAGCGCCGGCGATCATCGTCGTCAGGAGAGCGACGGCCATGTCCGGTCCGTTTGGCAATACTACAGCTGTTCGGTCATGCAACCCGAAGCCGACTTCCCGGAATTTCCGCAGGTTTTCGGTGATGATATCAGCCAGTCGTCCGAAGGAGAGCGGACTTCTGGCAGGGGCCAGGATTGCCGGCGAATTCTGCCTCTCCAGCTCAGGGCAGGCCAGGAGGCTCCATAAGGTTGGATTTTCAGAACGCGATTTCGTACCACATCCCGGAAACTTGCCGGTTTCAGACCGGCGCTCTGTCTGTTCTGGCATCATCAACTGGTCCAACGTTCTGGAATCCACCACTCCGCACCGCGTCACTCGTGCCGGCGTGCATGACACAACTCCTGCCGCATTGGCCATCTCATGGACTGGAATGATCTCCCGGCAGACCAATCTATAGGCTATTCCCTACCTGTCCGCAAGATGATATTGATGGGGCAGCCAGCGTGGTCGATTTCGATTCGCGGATTCGTCACTCTATTCAGAACCGGGACACCCATCATGCCTATGCGGCATTCTCCCGGCTGTCTTCGGAGGGAACATGGCGGGACAAATTCGTTTCCGGAAAGGATTCAACCATAAGTCCATGCGGGAGATGCGTTTCTGTAATAGAAGCAATCCCGCCTGATTGTTAGTAGAAATCCAGAACAACGGATCCTGGGCAAGCGAAATGCGGCAGTATTCAACCGCCTTGTTGGAAGATCCGGGACATCCATCACGATCGCATCTCACAGGAATCAGGAAAACGTGGTGGACGTCCCCGAATTCTGAAAATCTCGTATCCGGCAACATCATTTGGCCGTAAAATTCCGTTTGTGATCCGTTCCTAGCTCTGGGCAATTGATGCGGACGAGCGAAGTTGACATCAGATCCTATATCGGAAGCAGTTCTCGGACCTTGGCATGTAGCAGAACTGCAGCTTTTTTTTCATAAAGACCCTAAGTGCGCATAGGCCAGCGTTAGCTTGAGTGTCGTGCAGGCGCTGGCTTCCCTGGAAAGGGAGGACGGGGCAAAACCGGGGGGCGTCCCCAATTTCGGCAGTTTACAAAAACGCCATATAAGAAAGTGCACAATCATGCCGGCAACAGCAAAATGGGCCTGTCTTTGCATTGTTTTGTCGGTCTTGCAGGGCATTTTTGATTTGCGCTTTATTAATCGGGAGACTTTTGGGCACGCCGTGCCGGATCTCGTTGCCCTTTGCGCCATCCTTGTGCTTATGGCCGGCAGACTTGATCCGCATTTCTCACCAGGTTTCATAGCGAGGCGGCGCAGACGGAGACTCGGTCCCTAGTCCCCTTCGCATCTGAAACAATATCAACGAGATAGAATGGGGACAGTATAACCAGGCACCGAATCCTGTGTGTCGGCGGTGCAGTCCATGTCCCGGCGGATCGCTTCGTACTCCGGCGAGAACCGGTTGCCGCCGGCGAGCCGCATTGCGAGCGACTCCTCGGTCCTCGGTCCAGGCTCGGAGCTCGCCTCGAGAATCCAGTAGATCGGATTCCGGGCCGGGCAGGGGCGTATGGCCACGATGGCGCGCGGAAAGAGCCCGGACGCCGCGAGCGCTTGCTCAGCGCGCGCACGCGACCGCTCGAGACCATCCATCAGAAACACGACTCTCCCGAGCGGTGCCAGGTTTCTGGCCGCAGCCTCGGCGTATTCGCGGACTCCTCCTCTGAGCTCGAAGCGGCCGGCTGCACGCTGGGCATTGGCGGGCATGACCCCGCTCCCGACAGGCATGAAAGGCGGCGCGCCGGTGACCAGATCGAACAAGGACTCCGGCGCCAGCACGGACGGATCGCGCAGGTCGCCGAGCCTCGGCTGCCAGCGATCCGCGAGACCGTTCAGCAGCATGTTGCGCACGGCGAGATTGTGGCCCACCTTCAGCGCCTCCAAACCGATCACCCGGCAGCGGGGCAGGCGCTGCAACAGCAACATGGCCACTGTACCCTTGCCGCTGCCCAGGTCGAGAATCCGGACCGCATCGGGGCACGCCCGGGCCGCTGCCCATGCCAAAAGAGTGTCGTCGGAGGCCGCCCGGTGGCCGCGGCGCTTCTGGATGATGCGCAATTTCGAGGTAAGGCGGTCCAGCGTCTCATCCGGATGGATCAACACTTCACGTCCCTTTCCTGTCGGTGCTCTGCGCCTCCTTCTCGACTCGCGCGACATAGGCTGCGCACGTCAGGCTGCTCGTGACGTTGACGGTGGTTCGAAGCATGTCCAGCATGCGGTCCACGCCAAGCACCAGGGCGATCCCCGAAACGGCGTGCGGTCCCAGGCCGATCGCGTTCAGCACAATCAGGGTAGTAACCAGCGAGCTGCCCGGCACGCCCACGCCGGTGACCGCGGCCAGCGTCGCCGCGACGATGATCGTCACATAGCCTGAAAAGCCCAGCGTGATGCCGTAAACCTGCGCGATAAACACTCCCGTGACGCTTTTATAGACAGCCGCGCCGTTGAGGTTCAGGCTCGTGCCCAGCGGCAAAACAAAGCCGGCAATTTCGGGCGATACTCCGAGGTTGTCTTGCGCAACCTGCATGCTGACCGGGAGCGCGGCGTTTGACGAGGCCGTGGAAAATGCCAGCAGCAGCGCCTTCGCGACGCCGCGATAGAATTGAATGACTTTCATGCGTGCCAGCAGCCTGAGCGCCAACGACAGAATTCCGAGGGCGTGCAGCAACAGCCCCGCGACGACGACCAGGCAATAGACGACCAGATGCCGCAGCAGGTCGACGCCAAACTTCGCCACGGTCGATCCGATCAGCGCGAAAACCGCATACGGTGCCAGCGCCATCACCCACCGGACGACCACCATGCAGAGGTCGCTGAGTCCCCGAAAAAAAATTACCAGTGCCTGGCGGCGGTTGTCGGAAACCTGGTTGGCCGCCGCGCCAAAAATGACGACCGCAATCACCAGTGGCAGAAGCTCCATCCTGGCAGCCGCGCCAAACGGGTTTTGCGGAATCATCGAGATCAGCAGCTGCATGATCCCGGGAGCGGAGTTTGCGGCTTCCGCTGCTTTGCTGGCGCTGCCCTGGCTTTGCGCCACGAGCGCGTCCCGAATCGCCGGGTCGAGCCCCGCTCCCGGCCGGACAAGCAGCGCGAGCGAGAGCCCGATCATCGCCCCGATCATGGTGGTCACCAGGAAAAAGGCGAGCGTCCTGCCCCCGATCCGCGTCAGCCGGCGACTATCCCCGAGCGAGGCCATCGCCACGAACATGCTGCTCACGACCAGCGGAACCAGGACCATCATGATCAGCTGCACGAAGATGGTCCCAGCCGGCTCGATGGAAATCAGCGCGCTCTTCAGCCACGCGGATCCGGTCGCGCGCGAAATTATGCCGGCGACAGCACCTGCCAGCAGTCCCGTGAGGATCTTGGTATGGAGCTTCATGAGCCTACCCAAAACGGTGACAGGCCACTGGACCGCAGCCTAAGGTGAAACTAAAAAACTTAGGGACAGAGCCTGTCATCGTGTTTACCATTCTTGAAGTACGGCACCAGGCCGCCTGCGCTCAATATGGAGATAATGACGGCGGGGAACGGAATCCCGGCAATCACCAATCCTCGGGCCTCATCCTCGATGCATGCGCCCGTCTCGTCGAGCGCGATGCGCACCTTGTCCCCTTCCCTGATCCCGGTGGTTGCGCACTCGATCGGAATCAGCCCGTTGTTGATTGCATTGCGATAATAGGTCCGCGCAAAGCTCGGCGCGAGCACCGCCCGGATGCCCGCGGCCAACACAACCGTGACGGCGACTTCCATCGCCGAGCCGCATCCGAAGTTTTTCCCCGCAACCAGCAAATCACCGGGCATGACCGAGTTCGCAAATGCCGGATCGACCGACTCGAGCAAATACCGCTTCAACAGGTGCGGATCGAGAGTCTCCTTCTTGCGACTGGAAGAGATGATGTAATCGGTGTTGATATCGCTGCCCAAAAGCCTGGCCCTGCCTTCGATCGAAACTCTCATTGCCGGGCCTCCCCAAAATCGGTTGGGTCGGTGATCCGCCCGGTGGCCGCAGCCGCGGCGCACGAGGCCGGCGAGGCGAGGTAAATGGAGGCCGACGCATTTCCCATCCGGGCCTTGAAGTTTCGATTCGCCGTGGACATGACATTGGCATCGTCCTTGGGAATGGTGCCGGCGGTTCCGCAGCAGGCCCCGCACCCGGGTGGCGCGATAGTCGCACCCATTGCCTCCAGACGTTTGAGAGTTCCGTCACGTCTCAGCTCGGCCTCGACTTCCGTTGACGCGGGCGTGACGATCAACCGCACTCCGGCAGCGATGCCTCCGGCGGCGAGCAGGATTTTCAAGGCTTGGTGAAAGTCGCGCGCGCGGCCGCCGGTGCAGGTTCCCAGGCAGACCATTTGTATGGGTGTGCCGAGCGCCTCGCGAATGGTTCCGACGTTATCCACGGCGTGCGGCCGGGCAACTTGCGGGGCCAGCGCCGTGAGGTCGAGCGTGATTTCGCGGCTGTACTGCGCATCGGCATCCGCCTCCACCGGCAGGGTCTTCTCCGGCGCGCGCCCCTCCAGGTACGCAAACGTCTTCTGATCGGCGGGAAAAATGCCCGCTTTGGCGCCCATTTCGACCGACATGTTGCTCAGCACCAGCCTGTCCTCCAAATCCAGCATGGCTGAGCCGGGCCCATGATACTCGATCGTCTGATAGGCCGCGCCATCGGCGCCGATCACACGCGCGAGTTCCAGTGCGATGTCCTTAGGGTATACGTGAGGTCCCGGCCGGCCTGTGAGCACGACCTTGATCGTCCGCGGCACTTTCAACCATATACGCCCGCATATCAAGATGGCAGCCAGATCCGACGAACCGATGCCGGTGGCAAACGCATTCAGAGCGCCTCCGGTCACCGAGTGGCTGTCGGCGCCGGCAAGCAGTCCGCCCGGCAGTGCACGTCCGCTTTCCACCATCAACTGATGGCTGATGCCCTCACCCACATCGTGGACACGGATTCCGTGCTGTGCGGCGAACACCCTCATCTTGGCGTGCATGCTGGTGCCTGGCGGCTCTGCGCCCGAATAATGGTCCATCACGAAGACAAGGCGGTCAGGGTCGTGAACGCGGCTCCCGCCCATTTCTTCAAAGTAATCGATCGCCATGGGAGTCGAACCATCCGTCCCCATCGCATGATCGACTTTGCAGACGATCAGATCGCCGGCCCGTGCATCCCGGCCGGACTTCATCGACAGGATTTTCTCGCTAATTGTCTTTCCCACCGTCATGTTCCCTCGCGACTGCAATGACCTCTGCGAGAGTGTCCAGCGTGCGCTGCACATCGGCTGGGCGAATATCGCCCATGTGGCCGATCCTGAAGCTGGTCGGAGTGAAATTGCCCAGGCCCTGGGCCGTCAGAATGCCGCGAGCCTTGAGTTGCTGTCGAATCGCGAGCGGGGCAATGCCTTCGGGCGCATGGATGGCGGTGAGCGTCGGCGTGTATCGTTGCAGGTTGGGGCACTGCAGCGGCATGCCAAGATCCGCCGCTCCCTTGCGGGCCATCCGGCCCATCTCCTCATGGCGGGCAAAAACGCCCTCGAGCCCTTCTTCATCGATGAGGTCGAGCGCTGCATGGACCTGGGCCACGAGATGCACGGGTGTTGTGCCCAGCGCTTCAGGCTTTGCCTTGGCAAGGGCTTTCCGTATGGCCGCAAAATCGAAATACCTGCGGGGCAGGCGGGCCGTCTTTTGCGCCTCCCACGCCTTTTCGCTGAACGCGACGAACGCAATCCCCGGGCTCGACATCAGGCACTTTTGCGAGGAGGTAACCGCGACATCGATGCCCCACTCATCGAAGAGAAACGGCATTCCGCCGAGCGAGCTGACTGCGTCCACCATGGCAAGCACTCCCGCGCGCCGGCAAACCTGCGCAACCGCGGCCACATCGTTCAAAGCGGCCGTGGAAGTATCGCTGTGAGCGATCGTGACGCCGCGGGCGCGCGGGTGCGCCGCGAGCGCATTTTGAATCTGGAGCGGGTCCGCGGAGGCCCCCCAATCGCGACACACACGGTGGACAGTGACTCCGAACGCTTCGGCGATCTCAGCCCACATTTCACCAAAGAGACCGTTGCAGCAGGCAACGATCTCGTCGCCGGGCGATAAAAGGTTGACGATCGCTCCCTCGAGCGCTCCCCGGCCGGTGGAGTGGACGGGGAAAACATTCTCCCTGGTGCCGAACAAGGGCCGCAGCCGTTCGAGGACGGACACGAGCATGAGGCAAAACTCATCGGACCGATGGTGAATCATCGGCATTGCGCCGGCCGCGAGAACACGATCCGGGACGCGCGTGGGCCCGGGTGTCATCAGCAACAAAGTCATGGAATCACACCCTTGGCACGCAGCGTATCGTTGATCTCGCCCTTGAACACAACTCCGGCATGAATTTCCGCGATCCGTTTATCCTCGCGTTCTTTGAGGGCCTGGACCAGCTTCAGGATCTGTTCACATTCCCCAAGCGGCACGACCACCACGCCGTCCGCATCCCCGACCACGATATCGCCCGGCATCACCACCGTGTTGCCGCATGCGACCGGCACGTTGATCTCGCCCGGGCCGTCTTTGTCGCACGACCCGGCGCACACCGACCGGCTGAACGCCGGGAACCGCAGTTCTGCAAGCGCCGCGACATCCCGGATCGCGCCGTCCACAACCAATCCTCCGAGGCCGGCCGCGACAGCGGAATTTCCCATCAATTCGCCAAAGACCGCGCTCGTCGTGTTTCCGCAGGTGTTCACGACGATGACATCACCGGCAGCGGCGATCTCCATTGCCTTGTGGATCATGAGATTGTCGCCGGGCCTCGCCAGCACGGTGACCGCGACTCCGCAAAGCGGCAGGCCGGTCCTCATCTGAATGCCCGGGGCCATGAAACGGAATCGACCCATGACATCGGCCAGGTTCGCGGCCGCCACCCCGGCAAATTGCCTTACCAGCCCTGCATCGGGCCTGGGCACATCCGTGAATATTCTGAATCCTATTTTCCCCGTTTGCCTGATCGTGTGATCCTCCCATGCAATCGGTCAAAATCCGTGTTCGCCAGTTCACGGATCTTGAACCGGTCAGTTTTGACTGCAGTATACACGCACCGCGCCTCGCCACCGCGAAAGATTTTGGGGGTTGCCTCAGACCCTGCCATGTATTATTAGATTCCTGAAAAATGGAATTAGCATCCGATCTCGCATGGGAGGATCCTGTTCAAGGCGGAGAGGAAAACCATACGCAACGGCGCCGGTGCGGCGTTGGAGATCGATCGCGGCCGCGGGATGATCCAAGGCGGCGAATTGCGCAAGGCAGAGCGCATCTGAGCAGGAGGAAGGACACGGCCAATGACGAACGTCAACTGGCGCAATCGCGTAACCTTGGGAAGAACCGGCCTGAAAACCAGCCGCATCGGCCTGGCATCATCCTATGGCCTCGGCGCCGGCGAAGTCGAACAGGCCTACGCTGATTACGGCATCAACTATCTCTACTGGGGCACCTACCGGCGCGCAGGCTTCGGGGAAGGGATTCGCCGGCTGGCGCGCCGGCGCCGGGACGATCTGATAATCGTAATCCAGTCCTACTCGCGCTTCGCGGGGCTGTTGGCCTGGAGCCTGGAGCGGGCACTGAAGCGATTGCAGCTCGATCATGCCGACCTGTTGCTGCTTGGCTACCACAGCCAGCCGCCGTCGAAACACATCATGGACGCGGCGCTGCGCCTGCGCGACCAGGGCAAGGCTCGCTTCCTTGGTGTTTCGTGCCACAGGCGCGCCACTTTCCGCCGGTACATACAGGAGGGCATGTTCGACGTGCTGATGTTCCGCTATAACGCAGCCCACCGCGGAGCTGATGCGGAGATTCTGCCGCACCTCAACATTCCGGACCGGCCCGGGACCGTATCCTACACTTCCACACGCTGGGGCCAATTGCTCAAGCCCGGAAAAATCCCGCACGGGGAAAAAGTGCCGCGCGCCGGCGACTGCTACCGATTCGCCTTGTCGCAACCGCACATTGATGTGTGCCTCGCGGGCCCGGCCAACGCCGCGCAAATGCGTGAAGGCCTGTCCGCGCTCGACACCGGCCCCATGAGCGCCGAGGAAATCGCCTGGATGCGCCGGATCGGGGAACACGTTCATGGCCGGAAGTAATCAATACTTGGTGCGGTGATTTGCCCCAACCAATCTCCGGACTTGATTGGCGGATTCAGTTTGAGGGAGTCAGGAGTCAGGAGACAGGAGGCAGGAGAAAAGCAGCCTGTCCGGAAATCTCCGGGTGCAGCATTGTTCTTATGCTGGAAAAACTACCCCAAAAGAGCACGGTTCTTTCGAAGTCCGGAAAAAGATTTGGGGCATGTTAGAGGGGATTGGAGAGACAAAAGCATCCACAGATATCACAGATGGGATTTGACGGCAGGTGTGCCCATTGGGCTCCTTCGCATCGGCGCTACGCTGCACGCTGCTGCATCTTTGCTTGCGTCATGCGGGAAAGCATCATGAATGGAGAGTTCAAAAGAATCAACTCCGGCGCGCCCTCACATATGACGCGAACAAAAAGGCAGGCTGGGAGCTGCCGGACAGGTGGCTTTTCTACTGACTCCTGACTCCTGGCTCCTGACTCCTCCAAACCGATTCTGCAAACCAAGGTAGCGGATTGGCTATAGCGCAACGCCGCACTATTTGCCGCGCATTTTCTATTGCCGGCCGGACAACACTCTACAGTAGGCGGCGATGCTGGCGACCAGGTCGGGGGAGCCGGCATGCTTTTCGATCCGTGCCACGATCGCGCTGCCGACGACGGCGGCATCCGCGATCTGCCACACCGCCCGGACCTGCTCGGCACTGGAAATGCCGAACCCCACGGCGATCGGCAGATCGGTCGCGGCGCGCACGCGCGCGACCACGGGACGGACCGCGTCGGAAACCGAGTCGCTGGCGCCGGTCACACCCGTACGCGACACCACATAGACGAATCCGCGGCAGCGGTCGACAATCTGGCGGATGCGCCCGGCATCACTCGTGGGCGCCACCAGGAAAATCGGATCGAGCGCATGGCGCTCGAGACTGTCACAATACGACTGCCCCTCTTCCGGTGTCAGATCGGTCACCAGAATGCCGTCGATGCCCGCGGCCCGCGCGTCGCGCGCCAGGCTCTCAAGGCCGTACTGCAGGATCGGATTGAAGTAGCTGAAGAGCACAAGCGGAGTCTCACTCAGGTTCCGGATCGATCGAGCCGCCTGCAGATAGTCTGCCAGCGCATAGCGGTGGCGCAAGGCCCGCTCCGAGGAGCGCTGGATGGTGGGCCCATCCGCAACCGGATCGGAAAAGGGAATGCCCAACTCGATGATGTCCGCGCCGGCCCGCGCCAGTTCCGGCGCCAGCCTGACCGTCGTCTCGAGATCCGGATCGCCGGCGGTGATGAAAGGAATGAATCCTTTTGTTCCCGCCCGCTTGAGCCGGTCGAAAGTTTTCGCTATCGCATGGGGCATGATTTCCTCCAGCAGTATTGCACCGTTATGCGAGGCGCACGGACTGCGATAGAGCGCGGGCGCCCCGCCCAATGCCGCATAGTTTTTGGGGCATTGCGCCGAAGGCGCCTTGGAGTGCGGCGCCACAGCGCCGCTTTATCGATCCGAGTGCTGCCGCAACAGGGCGGCGTTCCGCCCGAGATGCCCATGGCTCACGTGCCGCCACGTTCCGGGCTCAGCCCGCCCAGTTTCTGACTGGCGACCTGCCACCAGCTGCGGGATCGGCTGCGGCCTGCGCCGGCGGCGCCATGGCGCCGCACTCCAAGGCGCCCTGCGGGCGCTAATTCTGTCGGGCTGGAGCAAAATCTAATCGGCATTGTGCGCCCCGCCTGCCAGTAGGTCCCGGCGGGCCGCCGGGACCTACTGGCTTCTCATATCCTGCCGCCTTTGGGCGGGATATCACAATTCGGCAACCTGGGCGACGTCCTTGTCGCCACGCCCTGACAAATTGATGATTACCAGCGCGTCGCCGGCCAGTTCCGGGGCGCGGCGGACGAGGTCCGCCACGGCATGCGCGCTCTCCAGCGCCGGGATGATCCCCTCCAACCGGCTCAGCAACCCGAACGCCTCGAGCGCCTCCTGGTCGGAGACGGATGTGTAGAGGACGCGCCCCTGATCATGGAGCAGCGAGTGCTCGGGGCCGACCGCCGGGTAGTCAAGTCCCGCGGATACCGAGTGAGTGCCGGCAATCTGGCCGTTGTCATCCTGCAGGACGAAGCTCAGGGTACCCTGGAGCACGCCCTTTCTGCCGCCGGAAAAACGCGCGGCGTGGTCGCCGAGCGCGGGCCCTCTCCCGCCCGCCTCCACGCCGACCATGCGCACGGCCGCATCGCCAAGAAAATCGTGGAAGAATCCGATCGCATTGCTCCCGCCGCCGACGCAGGCGATCAAAAGGTCGGGCAGGCGCCGCTCGCGTTCCAGGATTTGCGCGCGGGTCTCGCGGCCGATCACGGATTGGAATTCCCGCACCATCCATGGATAGGGGTGCGCTCCGAGCGCGGAACCGAGCAGATAGTGCGTGGTCCTGACATTGGTCACCCAATCGCGCATCGCCTCGTTGATCGCGTCTTTCAGCGTGCGGCTGCCGGCATTCACGGGCGTGACCTTCGCGCCGAGGAGGCGCATGCGGAAGACATTGAGCGCCTGCCGCCGCATGTCCTCCGTTCCCATGTAGATTTCGCACTCCATGCCGAACAGGGCGGCGGCCGTCGCCGCGGCGACGCCGTGCTGCCCGGCGCCGGTTTCAGCGACGATGCGTTCTTTCCCCATGCGGCGCGCGAGCAGGATCTGGCCGAGCGCGTTGTTGATCTTGTGCGCGCCCGTGTGGTTCAGGTCTTCGCGCTTGAGGTAGACATGACGCAGGCCCAGATGGGAGGAAAGCCGGCGCGCATGCGTCAGCGGCGTGGGACGGCCGGAGTAATTGCGCCACAGCTCGTCCAGCGCGGATTGGAACGACGGATCCAGCCGCGCCTGGCGGAAGGCCGCCTCCAATTCCATCAGCGGGCCCATCAGGGTTTCGGGGACGAACCGGCCGCCGTACGGGCCAAAATGTCCGCCTTCATCAGGCAACAATCCGGCAGTCGTTTTACCTGGATGCATGGAAGACCTCGTTCATAAAGGCGGCCAGCCGGGCGGCGTCCTTCCTGCCCGGAGCGCTTTCCACGCCGCTGCAGACATCGACGGCGTAGGGATGGACGGTGCGGATGGCCTCGCCGACATTGCCGGCATGCAGGCCTCCCGCAAGGATAATGCGCGCGCCGGCGGCCGCCTGCCGGGCCCACTGCCAATCGATCGTCCTGCCGGTGCCGCCGAACAGGCGGTCATCCTTCGCATCGAGCAGGAATGCCTGCGCCGGGAAGTTTTGCAAATTGGTATCGATCGGATCCGGGCCGACCCGGACAGCCTTGATTACCGGCCATCCCGCGAGCGCCCGGCAGTACGCGGCCGCTTCCTCTCCGTGCAACTGCAACACCTGGATGCCGGCGGTCCGCGCCGCGGCCTCCACCTGCCCGGGATCCGCGATATCGACAAAAACTCCCACCATGGCCGCCAGCGGCGGCAATCGCCGGATGATGTCCCGGGCAGCCGCGGGTGCTACATAGCGCGGGCTGGGCTCATGAAAATTGAATCCGAGCGCATCCGCCCCCAGATCCAGCGCGCGCGCCGCATCTTCATAATTCGTGATGCCGCACACCTTCACCCTCACCCTCCACCCCTGCCCCTCCCTCATCACACCCCACTCATCACTCATTACTCATCACTCATCACTTTCTTTCCAGAGCGGACACAAAGCCAGCCAGCGCCGCACCCGGAGACTGGGCTCGCATGAAAGTTTCTCCGACAAGAAAACCGCGGTAGCCCGCGGCTGCCAGCCGGCGCAGGTCATCCGGCGCGCGCATGCCGCTCTCCGCAACCGCGACGACTCCGCCGGGCATCCGCCGCGCGAGCCGTTCGCCGATGTGCAGATCCACCGCAAAAGTCCTCAGGTCGCGGTGATTGACTCCAATCAATGAGGCGCCGGCTTCCAGGGCGCGATCGAGTTCCGCTTCGCCGTGCACCTCGACGAGCGCGTCCATTTCCATCTCTTCCACGCAGCCGCGGAGTCCGCGGAGCGTGGCGCCGTCGAACAGCGCCGCGATCAGCAGCACCGCGTCCGCGCCGGCATGGCGCGCCTCGAGTACCTGGTAAGGGTCGACGATAAAATCCTTCCGCAGCAGCGGCAGATCGGTTTGCCAGCGCAGGTATGCCAGCGTCTCGAGCGAGCCCTGAAAAAAATTCGCCTCGGTGAGCACGGAAATGGCCGCCGCGCCCCCTTTTGCATAGGCAATCCCGGTCGCCAGGGGATCTAAATCCGCCCGCAGGAGACCGGCGGAGGGAGACGCCTTTTTGATTTCGGCAATGATCCCCGGCCGGCGTTGCAGCGCGCGCTTCAGTGAACGCAGCTGCGGCGGGCGTGCCAGCCCCAGCCGGAGCGATTCTGCGGGAAATTTCATCCGGGCTGCGGCGATTTCGGGCAGCCTGAGGGCGATAATCCGCTCCAGAACCGTCCCGTGCAGTTCTTGTGGCAGGCTGTAGGTACTGCCGTCATTGATCATAGCGGTTCTCCTTTTGAGGCGCCCGGTCGGCAAGACACAAAATTCTCGAGCAGCTTCATCCCATATTCCGTCAGGATCGATTCCGGGTGAAACTGCACTCCTTCGACGGCGCACGTGCGATGCCGCAATCCCATAATGATATTATCCCCGGTCTCAGCCGAGATTTCGAGACAGCCGGGCAGATTTTCCCGGGCAACTACCAGCGAGTGATACCGGGTCGCGACAAACGGATTGGGAATTCCGGCAAAAAGGGTCCGGCCGTCGTGAAAAATGTCGCTCGTCTTGCCGTGCATGAGGCTGGGAGCGGGGACCACGCTGCCGCCGAAGGCGACTCCGATCGCCTGGAGACCGAGGCAGACTCCCAGGATCGGAATCCGACCCGCATACTGCCGGATCACCTCCACGATAATGCCGGCATTCTCCGGACGGCCCGGCCCGGGGGAAATGACGATCCCGCCGGGGGCCATGGATTCGATATCCGCAAGCGTCGCGGCATCGTTGCGCACCACGGCCAGTTTTTGCCCCAGGACACCCAGGTACTGGACCAGGTTAAATGTAAAGGAATCATAATTGTCGATCACGAGGATCATATTTCTACCCTAAGCTGCCGTTTCCGGGCCAGAACACGCATTCCAGAGCGGCGACCCGTCGCCGCACTCCAAACGCGCCCTTAAGGTCTTGCAGCAAAGATCGTGAGCAGCCTATCCCCCGAATTTGTCCCCCGCCCGGGGATATTCCGTAGCATTCCCCCCCCCGAACTATCGCAGGCCCTGGTGGGCGAACTCGACGGCGCGCACGAGGGCACGGGCTTTGTGCATCGATTCCTCGCGCTCGCGTTCCGGGTGTGAATCGGCGACGATGCCGCCGCCGGCCTGGACGTAGGCGATCCCGTCCTTGATGACCAGCGTGCGCAGCGCGATACAGGTGTCGAGATTGCCCGAAAAGTCCACATAGCCGACGGCGCCGCCGTAAATTCCCCGGCGGCAGGGCTCCAGTTCCTCGATGATCTCCATCGCCCGCACCTTGGGAGCGCCGGAAACGGTGCCGGCGGGAAGACAGGCTGCGAGCGCGTCGAAGCAATCCACTTCCGGGCGCAGATGCCCCTCGATGCTGCTGACCAGATGCATGACGTGGCTGTATTTTTCCACCCGCATCAGGTCCGTGACCCGCACACTGCCGAACTCGCACACCCTGCCGACGTCGTTGCGCCCGAGGTCCACGAGCATAACATGTTCGGCGCGCTCCTTGGCATCGGCGAGCAATTCGCGCTCCAGGCGCGCATCCTCCTCCGGGGTCGGCCCGCGCGGGCGGGTGCCGGCGATCGGCCCGTATTCCAGGCGCCGGCCCCGCACTTTGACAAGCATTTCGGGCGAGGCGCCGGCGAGGCAAATCTTTTCCGTGCGCAGGAAAAACATGTAAGGGGACGGATTGATGAAGCGCAGGGCCCGGTAAATATCGAAAGGATCGCAGGAGATCTTCATCGCCAGCCGCTGGGAGAGCACCACCTGGAAGACATCGCCCGCCCTGATATAGGACTTTGCTTTTTCCACATGGGCGCAATAGCGGGCCTCATCAAGATTCGAGACCGCTTCCGGAACGCGGCCGCACGGCGCGGGCGCGGGCAGCGAAATCGGCGCGGCCAGCCGTTTTTCAATCTGTTCGATGCGCCGCCGGGCGTCCGCATACCCTGCCGCCAGATTTCTGCCGCCCTGCGGATTCAGGATATTGGCCAGGATATGGATCCGGTGGCGGAGATGGTCGAAGGCCAGGATCGTGGAGAAATACATGACGCAGAAATCGTCCACCCCCAGATCATCCGACGCTGTCGACGGGAGCCGTTCGCACTGGCGCACGAGGTCGTAGCCGAAATAGCCGACGCCTCCCGCGAGGAAGGGCGGCAGTCCATCCATGGGCGCCGAACGGTACATGCGCGCGATCTCCCGCAACTTGTCGTAGGGATTTCTCTTTTCCGCCGTGACCTCACCCAGCGCTTCTGAAACGATCTCGTCCCCTTTGCCACGGACGACGAGAAAAGGATCCCAGCCAAGGAAAGAATATCTGGCCAGCCGTTCCCCTCCCTCCACGCTCTCCAGAAGGAAGACCCGGCTTTTTCCCTGTGCGATCCGCAGGAAGGCAGCCGCGGGCGTCAGCAGGTCGCCCAGGATTTCTTTGTGGACGGCAATCACGGTCCCATGGCGCGCGAGCGCTTCGACTTCATCCAGCGACGGATGTGACATGTTCTGCCCTTCCTGAATGACATTCAAAAAAAAAGCCGTGAACCTCGGACCGTTCACGGCTTCATCTGGAATCCTGAGAGTGCAGGCGCGTTTCAGGAGACTGGCAGCGAACGAGGCCGGCGGCGCGCAGCCGCCATTCGCCCATACCAGTTCCGCGTCCCCTGCAACATTTCCGCCATCACCTGCCTCGCGAATGAAATATCTACCACAAACCTCCCGGCGGCATCAATGGCAAACGCCCGATGGGGAGTGCGCCTGGAGCTTGGTTGGTGGAATTCCAGGCAGCGAGCGGTTCCCAGAGCAGCGACGAGTCCTGCTCCCTAAACGCAAATGAATCGTGGTAGACGACACTCAGTAATCGGGCGCCCGGTTCTGGAGTGCGGCGACTCGTCGCCGCTTGTACCAGCCCGATGCTGCCGCACACCGGCGGCTCGCCGCCGGGAAGTCCACAATACGCCTGTAACCTATCAGGCGTTTCTCCATAAAGAGGCAGCAAGCTGCCGTTTTGCGGCAGTTTGGACGTCTGTGCAAGCGGCGACAAGTCGCCGCACTCCAGAAGGGCCTGCCCCGTCTGAAGGCCGCAGAGTCGCGGTGGCATTTTGTTTTGACGCAAATATTCACTTTTTGTTCAGAATGGTGCACACAGCCTTTATTAACCGGGGGGCAGATCCGATTGGGGAGCAGGACGGGGTGCCAAACGGGCTGTGGCATGATTGCCACAAGGGATAGGGAGCACAGGCATTCAAACCATGGTGATATCGGTTAAATATTTGATAAATCAATACCTATATAAAATCGCGCTGGAAGGCATGGAATTTGCTTTAGTTGTTCATTTAATCAATGAAACGGCTTGAAAGTGGCATTTATACCAACGCTGCGGATGCTCATCTGAAGGGATAGCGTTCATGTTCAAATACCAGCGCACTCTGCGAAACCGGGTTCGGTTTGACGGCATTGGTCTTCATACCGGCTACTCCGTCCGCCTGGAATTGGTCCCCGCCCCGGAGAACACGGGCATTGTTTTCCGGCGCACGGACCTGAAGAACTTCGAGATCGAAGCAATCCGGACCCACGTGGCCAGGGTAAGTTACGCGACTACCCTGATGAAAAAGGGGGTCATGATTTCCACGGTGGAGCACCTCCTGTCGGCTCTCTATGGACTCGGCATCGACAACCTCTACATCGATCTCAACTCCATGGAAGTCCCGATCATGGACGGCAGCGGGCGCATTTTCGTGGCCGAAATCGAAAAAGCCGGCATCGAAGAGCAGGACGAATTGCGCGCGTACCTGGTCATCCAGGAGCCGATTGAAGTAAGCATCGACGACAAGATCGCGGGCGTCTATCCGGCCGAGTCCGCGAAGGCTACCTACATCATCAACTTTGAGCACAACTCCATCGGCCGGCAGCAGATCGATATCGAGCTCACCCCCGAGTCCTACCGCAACGAAATTGCCCCGGCGCGCACCTTCGGCTTTGTTTCCGATGTCAATTACCTGCGCAAATGCGGCCTGATCCGCGGCGGCTCGCTGGAAAACGCCGTGGTGCTGGACGATTCGGGCATCGTGAATGAGGAGCTGCGCTTCCCGGACGAGTTTGTCCGCCACAAGATGCTCGACCTGCTGGGGGACATTTCCCTCATCGGCCGCCCGATCATCGGCCACCTGTATGCGGAAAAGGCGGGGCACGCCATTCATACGGCGCTGGCCGACAAGATTGCGCGTGTCCGGAAGAAATGCCGCATCAGCACGCTCCCCGACCTGCATTCCGTCGCGGCAATCCAGAAAGCCGTCTGATCATTCCCGGATGCCGGTCTCCCGCAAAGATCGCAACACGGCACGCACGGGGGAACCGTCCAGGCCGGCGATCTTGAGCGGCAAACAGATCAACTCGTAGTTGCCCGGCGGAACGCCCGCCAGGCGCAACCCTTCCAGGATCACGATGCCGCCCGCAAGCAGCAGCTTGTGGCTGCGCAGGGTTTTGCTCCCGTACTCATCCACGGATGGAGCATCGGTGCCCACCAGCCGAAGGGAGCGGCCGGCGAGAAATGCGGCAGCATCCTCGGGCAGGAAAGGAATATCGCGCACGAACCGGCTCTCCTCGACCTCGCTGGCGCCCGTGCGGAACAGGATCCGTTCCACGCCGTCCCAGGACAGCGACTGAAGGAACGCCGGGGAAACGGAGGTATACCCGGCGGGCAGGCAGACCACTCGTGCCGTTCCAATGCAGGCGTCGAGTGGAACGCGGGCGATGTCCAGGCCCGCATCATCGAAATGGCAGGGGGCGTCCATATGCGTGCCAGTGTGGGCGCTCATGGTGATGGAGGACACGTTGCATGAATCGCCCCGGTCGATCCGCATCGACCAGCGCCTGCGGAATTTCTGATCTCCCGGCCAGACTGCAATCGTCTCGTCCAACGTCTGCGAAATGTCGTAAAGGATCATGGGCTTGCACTCGATTTCCCGCTTCTGGTTTCAGCTCAGGATATGAGAATCAAACCGCCAAGACCTCGAAGACCTCAAAGAAAAACCTTCTGAAGCCTTCGCATTGCGCCGGGATTACTTTGCCTCTTCGGAAGCGCATGCCCATCGACCTTTGCGGTCTTTGATGTCTTCGCGGTTCAGTTTTCAGATCTGGCTGAACAGCTACTCCTGTTTTGTGCGGGCTGAAGCCCGCCCCCACTTGCGTTCACTTGGGGGGTATGGGTTTTACGAAAAAGCTGTCCTTGAGACCGTTGTTATAGGTGAGCTTGACGGGGAACTGCTGCGAATACTGGCGCCCGTTCCGGCTGGTGTCGATGCGCATCACCGTGTTGACTCCCTGGATCATGTGCCACTGGCTGTACTCCTCCACCTGGCGGTAGCGGATGCCGCGGTCGTCGGTTACCTGGTACTCGATCTTGGCGGGGAGCTTGCTCAACCGGTCAAAATAGATGGTGGTCTCGTCGTTGTCGGGATCGATCAGTCTCACCATTTCCAGCTGAGGGCTGTCGTCCGGCGGGCCGAGATAAAAAAGCCTGTTGTCCGGATCCTTGTAGCGAAAACGGAAGATGTTTTCCGGGCTGTGCTTGACGGCATTCTGAAAATCCTTCATCTCCTCAGGAGTCGCAGGCCGGGTATCCTTTTGACCTTCGAGAATCCAGCCTTCCTTTTTCTCGAGGTTGAAGACGAAGACGTCGCGTTCCTTTCTCCGGTTGCCGATCTCATAGCGGCTCTTGTCGGGGAGCTTGGTCCAGTCGTTGTACCTGATGAGCCCCGACGAGTTCCCGTCGCGATCGAACATGAAGTAGTTCCCCTCGGAAACGATGTCGGCCACTTTCAGGTAGGTATCTCCTCCAAGGGCCTGGACGGCATCCGCGAATAGTTTACGGATCTTTTCCTCTTCCTGCCCGCGCCCGTCGCTCAAGCCTGCAAACAGGAACAGGCATGCGGCAAAGATCGTTGTCTTTTTCATACGTTTTCATCCTCGTCGTCACCGGCAGCATCAGCTGCCTATGTATTTGGCGTAAATCCGGCGCGCCTCCTCGACATCGCATGTCCCGCGCACAATGCCGCGGCCGTCGCGGAACAAGGCAATTTCGTAAGCACCGATGGCCGCCTTGAGCAGGAACTCGTTGTAGCTGACCGTGCCCAGGGGCGCCAGCCTCACGGCGATCGACTGGAAGTCCACGGCACTCGGCTCGCTTCGATACACCTGGACGGCGTCGCGGCCGCAGAGCGTCAGGGTCCGCCCCTCGTGCTTTCCTTCCAGGAATTCAAAGCGTCCCTGCCCGCACGCCGGGCAGTTACCGTCGCGCTGCAGCCCGGCGAGGTTGATGGCGGAGATCTGATTTTCCCACAGGTCGATGTGGATGAGTTTGCGGCTGAGCCTCCCCGGCTGGCCGGTCAGGATCTTGAGAGCCTCGGCCGCCTGGAGAGCAGCCACCACATGGACAATCGGCCCGATCACGCCGGCCGTGTCGCAGGTCGGCGAACTTCCCGGCGGCGGCAGCTGTTCCAGCACGCAGCGCAGGCACGGCGTGGCCCCGGGGACAAAAGCGGCACAGACACCATAAGCCCCGACGCAGGCGCCGTACACCCACGGAATGTTCCATTTCAGGCTGGCGTCGTTGAGCAGAAACCGGGTTTCGAAATTGTCCGTGCCGTCCAGAATCAAATCGTGTCCCGGCACCAGATCCGCAATGGTGGCGGCATTGACATCCAGGATCCTGGCGGTCAATTTGACCTGGCTGTTGAGCTCGGCCAGGCGGCGGACCGCGGCCGTGGCTTTGGGCAGGCCGTCGCGGCAGTCGGCTTCGGCGTACAGCGACTGGCGCTGGAGATTGGTCTCATCGACATAGTCGCGGTCCACGATGGTAAGCTGTCCGGTGCCGGCCCGCGCCAGGATCTCGGCCATGACCGACCCGAGGCCGCCGCAGCCGACCAGCAGCACGCGTGCGCGCGCGAGCATCTCCTGGCCCGCGGGCCCTATGCCCGAGAAAAGGATCTGCCGGGAATAACGCATGTCCGCCATCGACAAAAGCCTCCTCCCTAAAAGACTACAGGCATCGCCCAATAAAATCCAGGCGTTTGGGGCCAATCCAGGAATTGCAGCTGATGCCTGCCATGGCTACTGTCTGAATGGCAGCTCTGATATAATCAGGCTGGATACGGTCGCCATGGTCAAGAAGAAAGCCAAACGCTCAAAGTGGATCCTGGTTCTGAAGTTCGCCGCGGTGCTGGTGCTGATTCCCGCCATCATCCTGGGCGCTTTTTTGACCTACTACTCCTACGTGTTCAACCGGGAAATCACCGCCAAGCTCGGCAAGGCTAGCGAACTGGCGGAGACCCGGATTTTTTCCGCGCCTTCGGTCATTTATCCGGGGAAACCCATTTCGTTGAGCGGTTTTACTACCAGGCTGCGCCGCCTCGGCTATGTCGAGGGGAGCAGTTCCGGCGGCGCCGGCCTTTCGAGTTACCGCCTGGGAAAAAACAACCGGCTGATCCTGTCCAACGAATCCTCCGTGCCCGAGGACGCCGGCCGCTCGGCGGAGATTCAGTGGGTGGGAAACCGCATAAGAAGCATCGTGGAACCCTCGTCCGGACAGGAGCTGGAACAGTTCAGTTTGAAGCCGGCCTTGATCAGCAACGTAATCAACGCCAAGACCCGGGAGAAGCGGCGCTATGTGAGCTATCGGGATCTGCCCAAGGCTCTGATCGACGCGGTTCTGGCGGCTGAAGACCGGAGGTTTTTCAGCCACAGGGGTGTCGATCCGATCCGGATCTTGAAGGCAGCCTACATTGATATCCGCAAAGGTGAAAACGTCCAGGGCGCGAGCACGCTGACTCAGCAATTCGTCAAGCAGTACTTTCTTTCGCCCGAGCGCACCTGGAGGCGCAAGCTGACCGATGCCTACATGGCCATTCTTCTGGAACAGCGGTACTCGAAGGAGCAGATCTTCGAGTTCTATGCGAATGAGGTCTATCTGGGCCAGCGCGGCTCGTTCAGCATTGTCGGATTCGGCGAGGCCGCCGAGGCGTTTTTTGACAAGAACATAAGCAACCTTACGCTCGGCGAGTCGGCCACCTTGGCCGGCATGATCCCGGCGCCGAACCGGTACACGCCGCTGCGCTATCCGGAGCGGGCAAAGCAGCGCAGGAACCTCGTCCTCGACAGCATGGCGGAATACGGCATGATCACGCCGAAGGAGCGTGATGAAGCCAGGGCGCAGGCTCTGGGCGTCAAGCCATCGAATATCCTGAATTATTCGGATGCGCCATACTTCGTGGACTATCTCCAGGAGATGCTTGCCGAGCAGTTGGACCGGCTGGCGCCGGGCAGGTCCCAATACCGGATCTATACGACTCTCGACATGGACCTCCAGCAGGCGGCGTTCGAGTCGCTCCACGACGCGGTAGCGAGGCTCGACGCGTATTTTGCCAAAGGGAAGCGCGGCATCCCGCCGGGAACGGTGCAGGCGAGTCTGATCGCGGTGGATCCCAGGAACGGCCGGGTGCTGGCCATGATCGGCGGCAGGGATTACGGCACCAGCCAGTTCAACCGCATCACCCAGTCCAAGCGCCAGCCGGGGAGCATATTCAAGCCGATCGTGTACACGGCTGCCCTGGAGACCGCTGAATACAGCTCCCGGCCGCTCACGGCGGCATCCGCGGTCGTGGATCAGCCGACAAAATTTGAGTTTGAGAATCTGATCTATGAGCCCCGAAACTACAAGGATGACTATCTGGGCCGGGTCAGCATGCGCCAGGCAATCACCAAGTCGCTCAACATCGCAACCATCAAGTTTGCCCAGCAAGCCGGGTATCAGAAAATCGTGGACCTGGCTCACCGGCTCGGACTGAATGAAGCGATCAAACCCTATCCGGCCATGGCGATCGGCGCATTTGAGGTCACCCCGCTTGAAATGGTCCGGGCTTATACGGCGTTCGCCAACGACGGACTGCTCTCGGAGCTTGCGCCCGTCGTCAAAATCCTCGACGCAGCCGGCAAACCGGCTGAGACGAAGGAGGCCGAACCCCGGCGCGTATTGACGCCCCAGATGGCGTTCATGATCACTTCCCTGCTGGAATCGGTCATCAATGAGGGTACGGGCGCCGGCGCACGCGCTGCCGGTTTCGTTCTCCCGGCCGCCGGCAAGACAGGCACGTCGCGGGACGGCTGGTTTGCCGGCTACACTCCGGATCTGTTGTGCATTGTCTGGGTGGGATTCGACGACAACCGGGAACTGAATCTCGAGGGCGCCGCGTCCGCCCTGCCGATCTGGGCCTCCTTTATGAAGAAAGCGGTACACTTGAGGCCATTGCGCGGCGAGAGATTTCCGGTGCCGGAAGGAATCACCGAAGCAGATATCGACCCGACCACGGGGCTTCTGGCAACGGAGCAATGCCCCACCCACCGCCTGGAATACTTCATCAAAGGCTCGGAGCCCGTGATCCCCTGTTACGGAGATGATTACGAGCAGGTCGGAGGAATCCCGCGCAGCATCTATTCTTCGTCCGGGCGAGGCAGCGACAACGGTTTTCAGCTCGACCGGAATCCGCCCGACAAGGGCACGCCGGAGAAAAAGGGCCCCATCCCCCCGATTGCGGACGACAAAGCCGTCACTCCCCCACCGCCCGTCAAAAAGTAGAAGTGGGACTCAATAGCTTGCCGCCGTTATCAGAGCGAATTGGGCCAAAAAGTAAAAAACGCCACGGATTCCACGGATTTAAAAAGCCTGGCGGATGATACGTTTGTACTGGAGCGACCTGCCCCGGCACATGATTGAGAATCTTTTTATCAATCCGTGGAATCCGTGGCGTTTTTGTTTTGATTTCGCCAGGAGTGAGTCCCACTTCCGATTACACCCTGCGGAGACCTCCCGCCGCACGCCTTGCAGCCATGCCCGTCTGCGCCGCCTCACTACGAAACCTAGTGAGAAATGCAGGCTTGATAAGGACGTTTGACAAGCATCCACTTCTGAATCCGCGTTAAAGAATGTCCGGTTTGCCGCCGATAATGATCCTATCCCTGAGATTGGAAAGAGGTCGCGTTTCGTCCATGATAGGCAGCAAAAACTATACCCTGACAGAGCTCGCCCCTTCCCCGGATCTCACCTGCGCAACGACATCCCTGATCTACGATTGGTTCCACGTTCACTTCCCGGCCTGGCGACCGGAATCCAACCCCCGATTCCCGCGCAGTTCTCAATCTCTCCTGCCGGCGTTCATCCCCGGACACACGAGTGGCCCGGTCGGAATGGTGCATTTCAAGAGCATTCACGATCCGCTTTGGTCGGCAGACGACCTGGCGTCCTTCAAGAACGAAATCGCCTGGGTCCTGCTGATTTTGAGTCCCTTTGAGAGGTTCTACGAGCTGGATCCGTTGCTGGAGGAACTGTCCCTCGCATCGCCGCGTCTTGTGATCTGGCGCCCCGACCGGCCGGCCGCCGAGGAGAGCGCCCGGTTGCGCGTCTCCTCCCTGGTTTCGCCGGTCGTGCTCAACGATTCCGCGAAAAGCAACGGCACCCTGAAGGAGGCGGATGACGCAGGAGAAATTCTTACCGCGGTTTACCAACAGCGCGGCTCATTGATCGAGCAAGGCGTACGGCACGCGATCTCTGAAGAAATCGGCTCCCTCACACTCCAGGAATACCTGGCAGCCTGCATCAGGAGCGCGGCCACAACCGCGTCACGACCGAAGCCGGCGCACCCGCAGGAATCCGAACAGACGGTCTTGCGTTGGGCGGCCTTGCTGTCGGGAAGCCGCCGGGTCCCGTTCCGGAACCTGACCGAGGCCGAAGCGGAAATCCTGAGCTGGGCAGATGCTCACTTGTACAGGGACTTTGGATTGCTCGGGGGAGGATCGCAGCCTCTGCCCGAGCCTTTTCTTACGACGCGTTTCCGCAATGAAGCCGCGGCATTCGATTCGGCGCTGGAGCTCATGCGCCAGACCGTCCAGTGCCTGTACCGGGGCGATGTGGCATTCCCCGCGGCGATGGCACAGGTGATCCAGACATTCGGCTGTGATGAAGAGCGCTTGCTGCATTGGCAGTCCCTTGCAGAAGAAGTTCCGGATTTCCTGCGCTGGCTGCCGGAATTCGGGAACGCCTTCGACTATCTGAACCGGAGCTTCCCCGTTCCCGACGGCCCGTTGGCGGAACTCAAGCAGGCGTTGCTGTCGGCTTGTGCGGAGCCTCACCGGTTTCTGCAATCCGGCGCACGTAAGCAGTTCAATATCGAATACGATCAGTATAAGGTTCAGTACATTGAATATTACGATGCAGCCCACGCAAGCACCGTCCAGGTTTTGAAGCATCCGGAAAGAATGAAAGCCCGAGTGGATCCGATTGCCCTGCGCAATCTCGAACTCCTCTCCGAATTGCACCTGGGAAAGCGCAGTTACCTGCACCGGGCCCGCGCCCTGGGAAAAGCCGTACAGGCCGGGCAATGCGACCTGCCGGTCAGGGAGATCCTGAACCGGCAGCCCCGCTGTTACTGCAATTTTCATCCGGAGCACAAGGGGGCCGTCCTGTGGAGTCTCGACCAGATCGGCGCAACCGTGCGCGCCGGTCTCGACTACTTCCGGTCACTCCTGCGCGAGCATGCGAATGCGATCGCCAGGGAACTGAAAAATCCGGCTGTGAACAGCGGCGCCGGCGACGAGATCAACTCCCTGCTCGGGGATGGTCCGATGATTCCGCTCAAACCGCAAACCGTGGCAATGCTCAATGCCATCCTGCCGAAAGCGGCCAGGTAACCCGGAGGGCCCCCAAAAGCGCGGGAGTGCCGCCCTGATGCCGCTGGGATTGGGATTCCGCCGGAGCGCAATCATGAGCGCCGAAGGGGCGTTCCATACCAGCCTGGGGCAACGCTCCAGGGACGGTATGATTAGATAGACAAGGGCCGTAGGCCCGCTCCATAGACGTTTATAGGGCGGGCTTACAGCCCTTTTATTTCTATAGGGCCGCCTGGATCCTGGGGCGTTGCCCCAGGCTGGTATGGAGCGGGCCTTCGGCCCTGGATTGTCGGATTACCCTCCCGGATGTGCCGATACTCCAATGTGCACCGGCTGATGCGGATTTATTTGAATGCTAAAATTCGTATGAGGAGTGGGCCCCGGCGCCGCTTTGGCGTTGCGAATGCTGCCGCAATGGGGCGGCTTGCCGCCCGGGATGTCCATTTTCCCCATTTTGCCATGGTTCATTCGGGACTTACGGTGGTCCCAAAATGGCGGCAGGCCGCCCGTTGCGGGATCGCCTACGCTTGTGAAAGCGGCGCCGGGGCGCCGCACTTCCGAGCGCCCTTCGGGCGCTGATCCCGCCAGAGAAATGTGGGCTAGGGATGCTGGCGGTAGAAACCGGCGATGGCCTGGACCACGTATTCCCGTTGAGCGCGCGTCAGCTCCGGATAAATCGGGAGCGCCAGAGTCTGTGCGGCGGCCTCGTGCGCATTGGGAAAGTCCTCTGCCGCATGGCCCAGGCTCCGGAAGCACTCCTGCTCGTGCAGGGAAAGCGGATAGTAGATCTCCGTGCTGATTCCCCGGCTCTGCAGGGCGGCTCGCAGATCGTCGCGCCTGCGGCAGCGAATCACGTACTGGTGGTAGATGTGCCGGTTTCCGGGCATTTCCGCCGGAGTCCGGACGTATTCCTGCAATCCGATCTGGTGGAAAAGGAGGTCGTAATCCGCCGCGTTCTGCCGGCGGGCATCGATCCAGGCGTCCAGGTGGGGGAGCTTCACGCGGAGCACGGCCGCCTGAATTTCGTCCAGGCGGCTGTTGAAGCCAACAACGGCATGATAGTACTTCGGCTGGGAGCCATGATTCCGCAGGAGCCTGATCCGGGCGGCGAGCTGTTCGTCGCGGCTGACGGCCATGCCCCCGTCTCCCGCGCCGCCGAGGTTTTTGGTAGGGAAGAAGCTGAAGCAACCCACGTCCCCCATGGCGCCGGCAAGAGAATTCCCGCGTCGGGAACCGACAGCCTGGCAGGCATCCTCCACCACCGGAAGCCCGTACTTATGCGCCAGCTCCACGATCGCTTCCATGTCGGCGCACTGCCCGTAGAGATGGACAGGCATGATCGCTTTGACCGCAGCGCCCAGTCGCTTGTGGACCAGTTTGCCTGCCGAGGGATCATACCGGCATTCGTGTTCCAGGACGTGCTCGAGCCGCTGCGGGTCCAGGTTGTAGCCTTCAGGCTCGATGTCCACAAACACCGGGCGCGCGCCCGCATTCACAATGACGCCGGCGGTGGCGAAAAACGTGTAGGGCGAGGTAATGACCGCATCCCCTGGTCCGACCCCCAAAGCCCTGAGGGCGAGCAGCAGCGCGTCCGTGCCCGAAGCCAGCCCGATTGCGTGCGGGACGCCGCAATAGCGCGCCATCTCCTCTTCCAGAGCCGCCCCATGCGGGCCGAGAATAAACCGCTGGCTGTCGAACACATCATCGATGGCTGCCCGCACCTGTGCGCGGATGGTCGCGTACTGCGCTTTCAAATCGAGTATGGGAACCTGCATGCATACCACCTGTCAAATGCGCGCGGATTGGGCGCCGGCAACGCGCTTCTGAAAATAAGCGATCGTGCGCCGCAAGCCTTCTTCAAGCGAAACCGCCGGACGCCAATCCAACAACGCTTGCGCGCGCGTAATATCCGGCCGCCGGACCTTGGGATCATCCTCCGGCAGCGGTTCATAAATGATCGGGCTCGCTGAAGACGTCAGGTTCAAAACCGTCTGCGCAATCTCCAGAACGGTCCTTTCCTGGGGATTGCCGATGTTCACGGGAGTGTGGATCTCGTCAGTGTCCGGCGCCATCAGCAGCTTCACCAGGCCCTGAATCTCGTCTTCGACATAGCAGAAGCTTCTGGTCTGTTCCCCTTTGCCATACACCGTCAGCGGTTCGCCCTCGAGCGCCTGGACAATGAAATTCGAAACCACGCGCCCGTCGTGGGGGCGCATGCGCGGGCCGTAGGTATTGAATATGCGGGCAATCCTGGTGTCTACACCGTGATAGCGGTGATAGGCCATGGTCATGGCTTCGGCGAACCGCTTGGCTTCGTCATAAACGCCGCGCAGCCCGATTGGATTGACGTTGCCCCAGTAGCTCTCCGGCTGGGGATTGACCAGCGGATCCCCATAAGTCTCGGAAGTGCTGGCGAGCAGGAAACGCGCGTGCTTGTTCCTGGCGAGGCCGAGAGTCTTGTGGGTTCCGAGGGCGCCCACCTTCAGGGTCTGGATGGGCAGCTCGAGGTAATCCCGCGGGCTCGCCGGCGAGGCAAAATGCATGACCGCATCCACCGGTTCGCCGAGGAAGATGTATTCGGTGACATCGTGTTTCAAGAAGCGGAAATGCCCGTCGCCCAGCAGATGGGCAATATGGTCGATGCTGCCGGTGAGCAGATTGTCCAGGCATACCACCTCGTGCCCGAGCTGCAACAGGTAGTCGCAAAGATGGCTGCCCAGAAATCCGGCACCGCCCGTGATGACGATTCTCACGCTTCCTCCCGCACTGAGTTTCCGATTCCCCAAAAGACGCGGCTGCCCCGCCTAATGCCGCATGATCTCTGCTATGAACAGACGGAATTAGCGCCCTAAGTACTGGAGTTCATAAATACGGTAACGTATTTTCGCCCCTCGGGGATTCACGGGCTGGAAGCCCGTGCCACGTTAACAGGCAGTCGTGGCACGGGCTTCCAGCCCGTGAAACTGCGAAGCCTGCTCCATTCTGCCCCTGTGGCAGAATACGTGACCATATTTATAAAACCGTGTACTAAGGACGCTTGGGAGTGCGGCGACTCGTCGCCGCTTTCACAAGTCGATGGGCGGCCGCAAAGGGCGGCTTGCCGCCCTAAATCATAAAGACGCTTGGGAACACGTCCGCATACCGGTTCGTGGAATTCCCGGCGGCAAGCTGCCTGGTCGTGCCAGGCTGACGACCTTCAGAGCGGCGACCAGTCGCCGCACTCCAAACGGCGCCGCCCCATCCGAAGGCCGGCTATTCGCCGCAGCTATTTTTTCACTTTGGCCAGCGCCCTGTAATATTCCTCCACCAGTTTTTTATAGCTCGCCGGCACCCCACTGTCGTCCGTGTAAAAGTACTTGTTGCTCTGCAAAGCGCGCGCAAGCGCTCCGCCGAGATTCAGCTCGACCTGGTGCAGATAGTCGATCGCCTGCTGCAGCCGCGCAAAGCCGGCAGGATCATCATAACGCTTGTCATTGCTCATCCGGAGCAACTGCTCGATGATCTGGTCCGCATTCTGGGCTTCAACCGAATTGCGGTCCAGCATGCGACGGAGCTCCTGGGCATCCTGCAGGCGCTGCGCCAGTTCGCTCTGTAGCTGGCGCTGCTCCTCCTGCGTCCGTCCTCCCCCCGGAGGCCGCGCGTCGCCCGAGGTATTGCCGCCGGACGGAGGAGCGTTGGTCATACGCTGGCTGCCCCTCTGACCCTGCTGCTGGCCTTGCTGCTGACCCTGCTGGCCTTGCTGCTGACCCTGCTGGCCTTGCTGCTGACCCTGCTGGCCTTGCTGCTGACCCTGCTGGCCTTGCTGCTGACCCTGCTGGCCTTGTTGGCCTTGCTGGCCTTGTTGGCCTTGCTGGCCTTGCTGACCCTGCTGGCCACGCTGTCCTTGCTGACCTTGCTGGCCCTGTTGTCCTTGCTGTCCTTGCTGACCCTGTTGCCCCTGTTGACCCTGCTGGCCACGTTGTCCCTGCTGACCTTGTTGCCCCTGCTGGCCTTGCTGCAAGCGCCTCTGCAAGGACTGGAGTCCTTCAGCCAGTTGGCGGGTGCGGTTCAGGGCATCCTCGATCTTGGCTTCCTGGCTTTGGCTCACCCCTTGCCGGGCGGCCTCGAGCTGCTGATTGACCTGTTCCAGAGCCTGGCGCACATAGTCTTCGCGGCCCATGATGTAATCGTAATAGCCGCCGGCGAGCAGCTGGTTGCCGCTCCGGATCCGGTCCGGCAGCTGCCGGTCGCGGATAGTTCCCGCGGCCTCGCTCAGTTTGCCGGCCGCATCGGGCTGGGCCTTGCGCGCCTGCCGTGCCAGGTCATCGATCTTTTCCTGCAGGTTCTGCACCTGGTCGGCCAGAGTCGACTTGCGCTCGGCGAGTGTCTCGCGCTGGCGCTGCCCCTCCTGTGACTGCGCGTTCTGCCGGTCCTGGACCAGCTTATCGATGCCGGAACGGATGCGGTTCTGCTCGTTGAGAGCCTCGCGCGCCTGCTGCTGCGCCTGCTGCAGGCTTTCGCTGAAATTGCTCTCCTGCCCCCGCGACAGGGAGCGCTGGGCGTCCTGGAGCTGCTGCAGGGCTCTCTGCCCTTCCCCTCCCTGCTGCTGGCTGTTGCGCTGCTGGTTCTGCAGCGACTGGCGCATCTGCTGGATCGCCTGCTGCAAACGGTTGCCGGCCTGATTGAGCTCAGGCGAACTCCGTTCCCTGGAGAGGCGCTGCAACTCGCGTTGCAGCTGTTCCGCTTCATTCAGCAGCTGTTGCTGCTGCTGTTGGTTCTGGCCGGAACTGCCGGATGATGAAGACCGGCTTCCCTGTTGTCCGGCGCTCTGGCCCGACTGCGACTGCTGCTGTCCCTGGTTCGATGCCGTGCTGCTTCCGGGCGGGCGGCCCATCATGCGGTTGCGCTCGTTGAGCTGCTGCTGGCGTTGCGCCAGTTCCCGCAGCCGCTCCATCAGTTCGTCGACCTTCTGGTCTCGCTGCTGCTGCTCGCCGCGCTGCACGGTCTCGTACTGGTTCTTGAGCTTCTTGGTTTCGAGATCGAACAGATCGGCCAGATCCTCGGCGCTGCGCTGCGATCCCTGGCGCCCGCCGCCGCCCTGCGAGTTCTGGTTCTGGAACGAAACCTGGATCTCATTGAACATGCTCTCGGCGCGCATCAGCTGCTGCAGCGCCTGCTGCTCTTCCGGCAACGCCTCAACCGGCTTCTCGGCGCCGAGATGGACGGCGGCTTTCCCCATCTCCTCGCCGGCCTTCTTCATGTATTCGCCGAGTTTCTTCCAATCCTGGTTCACCTCGAGGGCCCCGCGGCGCTCCAGGCGGTCCATCACTTCCTGATTCTGCGCCTGGAGCTTGCTCTGGATCAGCGCGAGCGATTTCAGGCTGTCTTTGTATTCCTTGGGATCCAGGGCGTCCTTGTCCCGGATCAGCTTGTAGGTCGCGCTGATGATTTCCTTCTGCTGCTGGCTCAGATCCTGCTGTCCCTGGGCTCCGCCGCTGCTCCCCTGGCCGGCCGCGTTCTGGCCCTGCTGGCTCTGGACATACCTCTGATCGAACGGACGCACGTGAATGAAATAGATGTCCGATGCCCCGGCTCCCGGGCCCGAGACGTTGTTGTTGTCCGTTGCCTTGCCGTAATAGGAAACCAGATCGCCGGGTTGAAGCCCGAAGTCTTCAAGAAAGAAGGTGTGGGGCGCCAGGACGGATTTTTCTTTCCTGTTGGCATTGTAGAGTTCCACCTTCTTTTCAGGCGCGCCGTTGACCGAATAGTAGAGCTCGAGCTTCGAGATGCCGATGTCGTCCTCTGCCTTCACCTCGGAGAACACCTCCTCGACACTGGTGGCGCGCACGTCGCGCATCGGTTTCGAAATCACCACTTTGGGGGGGGTGTCCGGGAGCGCTTCCACTTCGTATTCCGGAGACGCGGCGTAGGGTTTGCCGCGCCCATCGGTGAGCTGGACGACGTAGGAGCCGGAACGCTTGAGCGTAAGGGCGCCGCTGAAGCCCGATCCTTGGGAAGGCGCAAGCTCCAGGGTCGATTGATCGTCAAACAGCAGGCGCGCCGCTCGCGCGGGCTGGCTGGCCTGGATGTTCACATGAACCTGCGTGCCGGTGAGGGCTGAAATATTGCCCTCCCCCTCGACCTTCTGGTCAGCCATGCCGGTGTAGGCGGGGAATGTGTAGCTCAGGTCGATTTTGGCGACCCGCGGCGCATCCAGCACATGAATCGTGTGCATGCCGGAACGGACTTCCCGCGCCTCCACGTAATAGCGCACGGAGGCCGGCACCTCGACCAGCAGATATTGGAAACTGCTGCCGAACGGTTCGGGTTCCATCACGACGGGGGTCCAGGTAGTCCCATCCAATGCCTGCGTGTACAACCTCACATCCGCCGCATCAAAGCCGACCAACCGGGCTTTGACCTGCTGATCGATACCTTTGGCGATTTCCACGTCACCGGGCTGAACCTCGATGAAAAATGCGGTGCGCGGCGCGGCATTCGCCCACTGGACATAAAGCTTGTCGAAACCGTAGCGGAAAAACGGCGGCCCCCAATTGAGCAATCCGACCAGAACCAGGAAGGCACAGGCGCCGGCCGCGCCGTAGAAGCCCAGGCGCTTGCGACTGAGAAATACGGAAAAGTCGACCCCATTCGATTTTTCCACCGCATCCCTGATCAGGAGATCGAGCATGCCCAGGGATATATTCCTGTCCTGCCCGAATTCCACGGCCGTGACCAGCCGGTCCTCGAGACCGGGATATTTTTCTTCGATGTACTGCGCGATCTGCACATCCGTGATGCGCTGCCGCAGAGGCATAATGAAATAGCGGATGGCGACCCAGACCGCGGCCGCCCCTATGATCAGGCGCATCGCCCAGACGGCCGCAGGCCGGAAGCCGAACAGGTCCGCTCCCCAGACGCCCAGCAGAAGAAGCGCGATCGTCGCGACCAGGAAGAAAGCCAGGCCTTTCACCGCTTTCTGGAGGCGCCAGCGGCGCCGCACCATGCGGATGCGTGTCAGCAAACTCTCATAGGAAGTCATAGCTGGTCTCCTTCCCGGCCGTCGCCGGAGGTCATTACCGTCCCCTATATTCTACTCCAATCATCTTCCTCATCGGCAGGATTTAGTCCGCTATCCTCGGCATATGCGAAACCGCAACTGTATGGGCGCTATAAAAACAACCGCGGATTTCACGGATTTTCACGGATCTTTCAGTGGAATCCGTGGCAGCTTTTTGGCCACAGGAGCTGTGCCGCGCTCCCTTCCGGCTTCCGGCTCCTGGCCTCTCCTAGTCCGCCTTCAACACAAAGCGGTTGGCCAGCAGGCCCTCCAGTACGAGCAGGGTCAGGACCGCCAGCAGCACCCAACGCCAAAAGCGCGCCCTCTTGTCCTGCTCCTCGGGCGTGGGCCGTTCGTCGGGTGAAAGCGCCTGCAGCGCGCCGGCTTCTTTCGAGATCCAGCCGGCCGCCATTTCTTCTGCATTGCCGTGGGTGAGGTCGGACTCGCGAATCGCCGAATTGACCGCCACGCTCGCCTGCAGGCCCTGGGTGCGCACCTCGTAGAATCCCGCCAGATCGGTCGCAATCGAGTTGGTAGCCGACTCCTGTGCGATCCGGCGCCTGGCCGGGTCCATCACCACGATGGACTGGTTGAGATCGATGTTTCCCTTCCCTTCGTGCACCGCGGCCTGCACCAGCAGTTCCTTCGGCGCAATCGTGTCTCCCACGTTGATCCACTGCCGCTCCTGCCGATAACTCTGGAGATAGCGCAGGATTTGATGCCAGAACGGCGCATATACGCCCTTCACCGCCAGATCGTTCGTGGCATCGTCGGCTGAAGACGCGAAGACCAGAACTCGGCCCTTTTCCACGTCCGCGGCTATCAGCGCGGGATCGCCGTTGTCGAAGCGCGCCAGCACCTGGGCGCCCGCCGCGGGGACAAGGCGGGCGTGGTCATGGAATTTGGCAGTTGAAAACGATCCCGAATGCGGTTCGCTGAATGGTCGGAAGACCGGGTGGTCAAGCCGCACGTCCGTCAACAAGGCATAGTCGTCTAAAGACCGCGCACCCGCACGGCGGGGAGTGGCGCCCGCAGGCAGCTCGACCTTCACCGGCAGCCAGGCCCCGAAGGAGCGGCCGAAATCCGCGGCAAGAGAATTGTCGGCGAGCACGATGACCAGTCCGCCCCCGGCCTTGACATAGTCCTGCAGCTTTTTCTGCAGGGCGGCGCCGGGGGCGGGCGTATTGTTCCAGATCACCAATCCTCCGGTGAGCGACGCGGTAGTCGTGAACTGCTGCGGTGTGATCGCCGACAGGCGGAATGGCGAAACCGCAGAGAGATTCAGGGCGTTGACCAGGAAAAAGCTCGGTGGCCGCCCGGTCCTGCCGGCGCCCGGATTTTCCACGGAGAGCACCTGGGTCTTGGTGCGCGCCTGCAGGGTCATCGAAAAACGGTTGTCCCGCGCCAGGCGCGTGTCGGCGATTTCCAGGGCGACATTGTGGATGCCGGCGGTCAGGCCCGGAAGGAGGAATTCCTGACCCTGAACTGCGCCTTTGAGAAGGTCGACCATCTTTTCACCCATGACATGATTGTCGACCGACATGGTCAGGCGCGTGGAACCCCGATCGTCATTGCCGAAATTCATCGCCGCGAAGCGGATCCGCAGGCCGCCCCCCTTGTCCTCATCTCCCTCGAATACCTGGACATCCCCGAGCGCGAGGTTGCTGAACTGTTCCGACCCCACATCGATGCACTGCAACTCCATGCCGGCGCCGAGCCGGAAATCGTGTTCATCCGTCGCCCAGCCGCTTTTCTGAAAATCGGAGATCAAATAGAGGACGTGCTTGCCGGTAGCGGAATCCAGTGCGGCTTTCTCCGCGATCTTGAGCGCCTGACCGTAACGCGTCGTGCGGTCGCTGAGCCCGGTTTCGGTGTCGAGCACGCTGCGCACCGCCGCAAAATCCGTCGCCGGAAGCGTCATCACGCGGGTCTGATCCGAGAACTGGATCAGCGAAATCTTGTCGCCCGGCAGGGCTTTCCCGATGATTTCGGCGGCGGCCTTGCGCGCTCGCTGCCAGCGGTCCTCATACGCCATGCTCATCGAGTTGTCGAGCAGGATGACGTGCGCGACCGCCACGCGGCCCGCGGCCGCGGCCGCCTGCGGCCGGTTCCAATACGGGCGCATGAACGCCAGCGCCAGCAGCAGCAGCGCCAACACACGCACAAGCAGGAGCAGCAAGTGCCGCAGCTTCTGGTACCGGATCGTGCGCTTGCTGATCTTCCTCAGAAACATCAGCGTCGGAAACTCGATCTTCTGCGCGCTCTCCCGCTTGATCAGGTGCAGCAGGATCGGCACCGCCGCCGCCAGTCCCCCGATCCAAAATAGTGGAGTTACAAAATTCATGGAAACCTCTAGGAGTCAGGAGTCAGGAGTCAGGAGTCAGGAGTCAGGAGAAAAGACCGGTTCTGCATTCCGGTTCCTGAATCCTCACCTGTTCTCCATTCAGTCTCCCAATCCAAAAATCAGTTCATCGTTGCACGGACAGCCGACCTGCGCCCAACGTCGGGCCGCCAAAGAAACCACCAAATACTTGGTGCGGCCGCGGCCTCAACCAACTGGAGTGACGGAGCCGCGAGCGTAAGCGAGCGGATGTTTGAAATCCATCCACGTTTGCTCAACCTAAGATTTCAAAAATCCGCTCGCTCACGCTCGCGGCTCGGCAATATTTGCCGAGTCTGAAAATGGCGTCAAAAGCGCGCGAAATTCCAGCGAAGTACTGCGAAAAACACGAAATGGTTTCGTGTACTTTGTGTGTTTCGTGGTTGCTTTTATGAGCCGGATTTTTCACCCGTGCCGTCCCTCTGCTAATGAACCGATCCGCGTATTTTCCACAACAGCAGAGCCGCCTCAACTCTGCTCCTCTCCTGACTCCTGACTCCTGACTCCTGACTCCTGCCTTCAATACAATTGCGACCGCCTGGCCAGATACGTGAAAAGCGCCTGGTCGAGCGGCTGCGAGGTATCGATGAGCATATAGTCCATCCGGTCCTTCTGGCACTCCATCTCGAACGCAGCGATTGCCTCACGGATGAGCTTCAGGTATTCGCGGCGCAGAAAATCCGGGATCACATGCATCTCTTCCCGCGTTTCCAAATCGACGAACTGGGCGCTCTTGTCGAAGTCGAAGCGCAGCTCCGCGGGGTCCAGAAGGTGAAACACGATCATGTCATTGCCGCGGAACGCCAGGTGCCGCAGGCCGGTGATGACCTTGTCCGGCTCGTCGTACAGGTCGGAGATCAGGATTACCAGCCCGCGCCGCCGCAACCTTTCCGCAACCTGGACCAAAGGCTGGGAGAAACTGGTCTGCTCGTGCGGCTGCAGGCGCTCGATCGCATGCAGGACGGTGTTGAGGTGCCCGATGCTGCCGCGCGCGGGGACCTGGTCCCTTACCTGGTGGTCATAGGCGGCGAAACCCACGCTGTCGCGCTGCTTGAAGGCGAAATAGGCCAGGCAGGCGCTCAGGAACTGCCCGTACTCGAACTTGGTAATCCCCCTGCTGCCGTAGGCCATGGAGCGGCTGCAATCCAGAACCAGGTTGATCGCGGTATTGGTTTCGCCTTCATATTCCTTGACGTAGAAACGGTCGGTGCGCCCGTAGACTTTCCAGTCGACCTTGCGTATGTCGTCGCCGGGGTGGTAGTGGCGGTACTCGGCAAAATTCACGCTGAATCCGAGGTGCGGCGACCGGTGAAGACCCGAGATGAAGCCCTCCACAACCGTGCGTGCCACCAGTTCGAGGCTCGAGATGCGCGTCAGCGCTATCGGATCGAGAAAGCGTGTCGGTTGCGGGAGTGACGATTGCGTTGCGGTCATCTTCACCTCGATAAGGGCCGCACCTGCGGCCCTCGGGCTCAGCCGGCTTTACAGTCCGGACTTCGGTGTCGGCACGGCTTCCAGCAGCCGGCGGACAATGTCGTCGGTCGTAACCTTCTGCGACTCGGCGTGGAAATTGGTCAGGATCCGGTGGCGCAGTACGGGATACGCCAGCGCCTGGACATCTTCGATCGAGACATTGAAGCGCCCGTGCAGCAGGGCCCGCGCTTTGCCGCCGAGCACCAGGTACTGGGCCGCGCGCGGGCTGGCGCCCCAACTCACCCATTCCTTGACAAAGTCGAACGAGCCGTTGGTGGGGCGGCTGGCACGCACCAGCGAAACGGCATACCGCGAAACCGACTCGGGGATCGGCACGCGCCGCACCAGCTTCTGGAACTCGATCATCTCCGGACCGCTTATCGTGCGGGCAACTTCGGGTTGCTTGAGAACGGTCGTTTCATTCACCACCTGCAATTCGTCGTCGGCGCTGAGATATTCAATGATGATATTGAACATGAAACGGTCCAACTGCGCTTCCGGCAGCGGGTAGGTCCCTTCCAGCTCGATCGGATTCTGGGTGGCCAGAACAAAAAACGGCCGTTCCATCGGATAGGTCAATCCCTGTACCGTCACCTGCAGCTCTTCCATCGCCTCCAGAAGTGCTGCCTGGGTCTTCGGGGGCGTGCGGTTGATCTCATCCGCCAGCAGGATGTTCGTGAACACCGGGCCCTTGATAAAGGTCAGCTGGCGCTTTCCGGTGGTGATATCCTCCTGAATGATGTCCGTTCCGGTAATGTCCGCAGGCATCAGGTCGGGAGTAAACTGGATGCGCTTGAAACGCAGGTCCAGAATACCGGCCAGGGTCTTGATCAGCAGAGTTTTCGCCAGACCGGGAACGCCGGTGATCATGGAGTGACCGCCCACAAGCAGGCAGATCAGCACCTGTTCGACGACCGCATCCTGGGCCACGATCACCTTGCGCAGCTCGGCCAGGATCTGCTTATTGCCGTGTTTCAGCTTGTCGACCATCACCGCTTCTTCGTTGACAGCCTGCTGGATCTTTTCCATCGAATGCTTCCCTTTCTTTGGCCGGATTTCCACCCGGCGCCTGGCCGGCGCCGGCGGGCGCGGCGCTAGTGAGTCAAGGCGTACATGATGTAGTTGACGCCGTATTTGAACGCTTCGTTGGTGTCGCTGATCCTAGCAAACGGATCGGCCGACCACTCCCAATACTCGCTGATGTCGTTGTTGTAGTCCACGACCATCATCAGGCGGCCATTGTCATCCTTCATGCCGAAATATTGCGGGTATCCACGATCGTAGTATGGCCGCAGGTTGATATTGGTGAGGTCGTAAAAACAGGTGAAAATCGGGTGGTTGCGAGGCAACTCCTCGAGCTGGCGGTTCGGAAAAACGTAGCGCATCTGGTCGGCGAAGTTGTACCAATCCTGGCCCCGGAAGTCGTCGACGATGAGAAATCCGCCGCGCAAACAGTACTCGCGCATGTTCTTGGCTTCGGTTTCGGAGAGGTTGAGGTAGCCGACTTCGCAGAGATATGCAATCGGGTATTTGAAGCAGTCCTCCGAACTGAAATTGATCAGGTGCCCACCCGGATTCACATCGATTTTGGTCACCTCCGACATGATCTTCATCAGGTTTTCTTCGCTGCGCGGAAAATCGTGGCTCCACGGCGGCCCGTTGGATGCGCCGACAGGTCCCCACCCCCAACCTCCGCCGCGCCGGCCGCCCCCTCCATACATGGGCACATTGAACTGAACCCGGGCGAAGGTAAACCTGCTCTCATTGCGCGGCAGTTCCCTTTGCGCATAAGCGCCGATGATTCCAATCAAGGTCGCAACCAACACAAAGAGACACCAGGCCGCTTTGCGTCGAAGGAATCCGCGCCCTCTGATCAATCGAGTCATTTGCACCGGTTACCTCCCTGATCTCTTCCCCGCGGAGTCTCCGCGCTGCTCTCGGTAATCACCGTTTTGGCTAAGTACTGGAGTTCATAAATACGGTAACGTATTTTCGCCCCTCGGGGATTCACGGGCTGGAAGCCGTGCCACGACTGCCTGTTAACGTGGCACGGGCTTCCAGCCCGTGAAACTGCGAAGCCTGCTCCATTCTGCCCCTGTGGCAGAATACATGACCGTATTTATGAAACCTTGTACTAAGGCACCCCCCCGCCTCAGGCGGTGAGGAACGAAACCGCCCTGCTGTTCCCACGGCCTTATATCTTCAGCATTCCCAAGCCTGGCCGCGCTCATAGGTCCCGGCCGGCGGCCGGGACCTACCTGCACGCCCCCATCCTGGGGCTTCCTTGCGACTTTCCGTTCGTTCAGCTTCAGCAGCAGCTGCTGGGCCTTCTCAAACGTGGGTGCGATTTCAAGCGAACGCAGGATCTCGCGCCTGGCTTCCGCTTTCCTGCCGGCGCCGTACAGTGCGAGGGCAAGATTGCAGTGCGCGCCCGCGGGATCAGGCGGATTTAATCCGACCAGCACCTGGAATGCCGCGATCGCGGCCGTCCAGTTCTCCGCCGCCATCGCCGATTCTCCCAGGAGCGTGTGCATCCTGGTATCATAAGGATCAATGAATACCGACAGCTCGAGACACCGGGTCGCATTCGCCCATTCCTTCCGTTTGCGATAAATCTCGGCGGCGGCGCGAAGGGCTGCCAGCGAATTCTCGTCGTGGCGCGACCAGGCATTGAGCTGGGTGAGCGCATCCTCCTCCCGCCCCATCTCCAGATACATGGCGCTCAGCATCTCGTATGGATTCCCCGGCTCGATGAACGAGGGAAAGAGGCTCTGGGCCTTTTTCAGGTACGCCTCTGCCTGGGCATAGGATTTGTCCTCATATAGCCGGGATCCCAGCTGCAGGTTCACGAAAAACTCTTCCGGATTTTTTTTGGCCAGCGCCGCCAGCGTGGCGTCATCGGATGGATCGCCGGCCTTGGCTTGCGTGGCAAGGAACTGAAAGTCCAGATGGGAAGCGATCGCCCGCAGGCGGCCGTCGAGGTAGGCGTTGTACTGCTCGTCCAGCGTCTTCATGTCCCAGCCCAGCGTTTCCCGGAATACATCCTCGGCGGACCTGTTGCGGGCGAACAGCAGGAGCGACTGCCGGATTTTTTCGAAACCGAATTTCTCCTCGATCATGTTGCAGAAAAGGCCCGCCTGATAGTAGGAGAGCGCGATCTGCTCGGGAAAATTGGGACGCATCATGCCGGTGTTCAGCTCGCTAACCTTGAGGAGTTTCCCTTCTTTATAGGCCTTAATGAAAATGGCCGTCAGGTCATCGCCCCATCCGGGGCGGGCCCTCTGCTCTTCGTATACCGAGAGGGCTTCTGAGAACCAGCGCGGGATGTTGTGCCGGGTCATCTGCAGTGAAACCACGTGCATGAATTCGTGCCAAAGCGTCGTGCCCCAGTTGAATTCGCCCGCTTTGCGCGCCCGGGGCGAATTGAGCGCCACCACTTTGCCGAAGCAGACGCCCAAAGCGCCCAGGTCCGGCAAGCCCAGCGTGCGCACGGCAAAGCCCCCTTTGTCCGGAAACAGCTCGATCTGCAGCGGGCCTTCAGGAGTGAAACCATAGCGCGCGGTCAGCTTGCTGTAAGCCTCCTCGGCCAGCGCCGTCGCATACGGCGGCAGGACCGGCTCGTCTTCCGGCGCCATTTTCAGGATGAAGTGCTCGCTGCGGACGGTGCGGAACTTGTCCATCTGATCCAACAGGTCCAGCGTGTTGAAAGCCCAGACATTGTAGGAATCGCCTTCGAAGGCGCGCTGCACCATGGCGCGTCCTTCCTTCAGGTCGCCCAGGCGCATCAGGTTCATCCCCATGCCGACGTATGCGGAAAAGAGCCGTGGATCGAGCGCGACCGCCTTGCGGTAAAAATCCACCGCCTCGCCGTATTTTCTGCGGATCACCAGGTTTTCGGCCAGCGTGTGGTAGAGGCGCCCGTAAGCCGGATTGATGGCGAGGATCTTCTTCTCCACGGCGGCAAACTCGCCGGCATCTTCGCGAATCTGGTGGTAGACCGCCTCAAGGCTCAGCGCTTCCAGGTCGCGCGGATTGACCTCGAGCGCGCGCCGGATCTGCCGGAGCGCTTCCGGATAGAGTTCCTCCTGAATGCTCAGTTGGGCCATCAGGTTCAGGGCGGGTGCGAAATTCGGGTTCACCTGCAGAGCGGCGCGGGCATAGTTGCCTGCTTCGTCGTTGCTTTCGTACAGCTTTGCGAGCGCGATGCCGACCAGCGCAGGCGGGTAGGCCTTGTTGATTTTCAGGCAGTCGCGGAACACGCCGAGGGCTTCGGTGGGTCGGTATTTTTCCAGGAACAGGTAGCCGAAGTTGCTGAGGATTTCCAGCGGTGTGTCCGGGCCCGGTTGCGATCCGGTCGCGTCGATGAAGAAATCCTTGGCATCCTCGATGTAGCCGCGCTGCCAGGCGGCGAGCGCGATGATGCCCATGTCCCGTGGCGCGGAAATGCGGTTGGCGCGATAGTCGTTCAAAAGACCTTCCCAGAGAGCGTCGGCGTCCGCCGTGCGCCCGAGACTGTCGAGCAGATCCGCAAGCTCGGCCTGCACCGTGCGGCGCAGTGCCGGTGAAGCCAGCGCGAGTCTTAAATGCTCCTCGGCCCCCGGATAGTCGCCCACGGCGCGCGCCGATCGGGCGCGCTCCAAATGCAGTCCAGCCGAGGATCGCAGTTTGACAAACTCGTCCGCGCGCTTGCACGCCTCCTGGTAAGCGCCGGTTTCGCGCAGCGCCTGCAGAAGCCCGACTTGCGCCTCTTCCAGATCAGGCCGCGCGCGCAGGGCGGCTTCGAAGCCCTGCCGGGCCGCCGCATATTCACCGGCGCGCAGCGCGGCCCTGGCTTCCGGGAGTCCCTGCGCCTGTGCCGGCCTGCCGCCTCTTTCCGAAAATGCGGACGCGGAAATGCACAAAATCCACAGAAGGAGTTTTCGTGCCTTTCCTCGTCTGCCTTTGCTTGCCATGACTTCCCCGTGCTGCTATTTCTTCCGCAACCTGGCCTGGACTTCGGCCAGCTTCAACAACAACTCCTCCAGCCTCTTCTCGTAGTCCGCCGTGGACATCTCGTCTTTGGCCGATTTCAGCACTTCGATCTGCTTTTCCAGGGACTTTGCCTCCACAGCCAGCGCCTGCATCTCCGGGCTCATCCCGGGCTGGATGGCAAACAGCCCGCGATCCAGGTAGGACGAGCGTGCGAGCGCGGCCATGCGCGCATCCGCTATGTCGTCCAAGGCGAGATCCTTCGCATCCCCGTTGTCGTTCAACATGGGATGTTCGGTCTGCATGCTCCCTTCCTTGGTGTAATACTCCTCGACCTTGCGCACCGCATAGCCGAAGGCCTCGAACATGGACACGCGGCCGTTCTTGTCCACGTCGGCGGCGTTCCCGGCGAGCGCCTCGATGAAGTATTTCCCGAGGTGGGTGAAGTTTTTCTCGGTGCCGCTCTTGGTCGCCGAGATGACAATCCGCCCTTTTGCCTTCAGGGCCTCGATGCTCGCGCCGCTGCAATTGGTCGCGTTGACCAGGATCGTGCGCTGCGCCGGAATGGCGTCCAGCATGGTTGCCAAGTCCACTCCCGTGGGATCCGGGCCGACCAGGTTGAGCCGGTACACTTTACCGTCCGCATCGCCGTGCCCCTCGAGGAAAACGAAAACCGTGTCCTCTTTCCCTGCCTTGCCCGCTATTTCCTTGCACGCCTTTTCGAGGTTCGCGCGCGTCGCCTGATATTGAATGTTGGCCGGATCCATCCCGGGATCGTCGAAGAGTGCGATGACGTGGTCGCGGGGAAAGCCGAGCTGCTTTTCGAGCACGGCGCGCAGGTCCACGAGTTCTTTCAAATAGAGCTTCTGCAGTTCGGGATCGCCGCTGATCCCCATCACCAGGAGCGCCCAGCGCCCATCGCTTTCCGGCCGCGTTTGAGACAGGACCGGCCCACTCAGCATAACCAAGGCCAGGCATACGGCCGGGAATAGGAACATCGCGCCGAAGGCGCCTTGGAGTGCGGCGCCGTGGCGCCGCTTTGTAGATCCGAGTGCTGCCGCAACAGGGCGGCATGCCGCCCGGGACGTCCATGGCGCGCATGCCAATACGTTCCTGGCTCGGTTCACTTTCTCTCCGAATGGTGGCAGGCTGCTCGTTGCGTAATCGCCGGAGGCCTGCGAAAGCGGCGCCATGGCGCCGCACTCCAAGGCGCCCTTCGGGCGCGGGCTGGAAACTATGCGGCCTTGGGCGTCCCCAGCGCTCCCAGCTGTCGCTCTGTGTGCCCGCACCCGCATCTTCATGCCAGCCCCTTACGCTTGCGCAGAATCCACTCCGCGGAGATGGCGCCGACAAACAGCAGAAAGAAGATCGGCATGTCCCAGAGTTCCTTTTCTTCGAGGCGAGACGCCCCTGCGTCGGAGTATGAGATGTCCTCAGGCAGAGTGCGCACGTCGCCCGCGGGGTAGTAGCGTCCGCCGGTAGCGGATGCCAGCTTCTTGAGGAGATCGACGTTCAGGTTGGCGTCATGGTACTCCTCGAGAGAGTCCGCAATCCGGAAATTGGACCGCACCGTTCCGATGCTTTTGGCGCCGCGGAAAGCCTCCACCGAGACCTCATGGATCCCTTCTTCCTGGGGCTTGTAGGTGACGAGGTACTGGCCTTCCCTGCTGACATCCCACTGCAAGGGAAGCGTGGTGGTGGCGCCGCTCGGAGTTTTGACCCGCGCGCTCACCTGCGCGTTGTTCAGGCGCATGAATGTTTCGTCGTTGACTTCGGCGCGAATGAGAACGGTTTCGTCCAGGGAATAGGAATGCCTGTCGGTTTCCAGATTGACCTGATCCGGGATGTCGTTTACCAGCCAGCGGAGCAGCTGCCGCCAGAACAGGGCATGAAAATTGTTGGTGGATTCCTGCTGCATGCGCCAGCGCCAGGTGGCATCGGTGGTCAATGCCACGGATTTCCCCCGGCCGAACCGTTGAAAAGCCAGCAGCACCGGGAACTGCCCGGTGGTATCCCGCACCGAGGACTGGGCGAGGACGGTGGCTCCGGGTTTCTGCCCGCCGGTGGGGTTGTAGCCGATCAGCGTCGGCGCCGCATTCCATCGTTTCCGGTTTTCCTTGTCGTCCATGGCGAGACGCGTCGCGGGATTTTCCATGCCATAGGATGTCAAAGCGGCCTGGTACTCGACTTCCTGATATTTTGCGGGGACACCTGCCTGCCCGACCCGCAGCGAGACCGGCAATGCATCCTCGAGCGGCGTGTTGATGTACCCTCCCTGGCCGAAAGAATTCCTGCCGCCCAGCATGAGGAGGCTGCCGCCGCGCTGGCTTACAAAATCAGAGATCATGCGGAGCTGGTCGAAGGTGAAAAAGCTCGCTTCGATGCTGCCGATGATGACTGCCCGGTATTTGAACAGCTCGGCTTTGTCGACCGGAAAACCTCTCTCCAGAATGGCAGGAGAATCGATCCCCTGGCGCAGGAATTTGCCGGTGAACTGGCGCAGAAAAGTCACCACATGCAGTTCTTTATCGTCATCCATCGCGCGCCGCAGGAATGCAAAGGCGTAGCGGGGCTCCCCTTCCGTATAGAGAATGTCCGGCTGGCTGTCCTCCACCCTGACCAGAGCGTTTTGATCGTTATTCTGCGGCATCACCTCGTCGGGGAACGGATCGAGGCGGAAGGTGAACAATTTGGGCCCGGCGGTTTCACTGCTGAAATTGACCTTGAAGGTCTTGACTTCCTCGTCTCCTCCGAGCGTGATTTCCTCGCTGTGAACCACGCGGTTTCCTTCCTTCACCAACAGGCGGGTGACACGCCCGGCATACCCCTTGGAACGGACCGCCACATCCGCCTCAATGAGGGAGTTTTTGAGCACCCTGCGCGACGTGCTCACGCGCAGCACCTCCGTGTCATGCGCAAAATCAGGCGATCCGATCCCGACGGGGTAGACCCGCACATTGCGCGCGCGCAGCTGGGCCGAGGCCGCGGCGATGTCCTTGGAACGGTTGTCCGCGCCGTCGGTAAGCAGCACAATGCCCGAAACAGGCGCATTTCCCAGCTCGCCGGCAATCTGATCCAGGGTCCGGGAAATGTCCGTGACATTGCCGTGTTTCGGCTGGTCGGCAAATCCCGCGGAACGCTCGGCGGTGCCCGAAAACCGGAAGTAGCGGACTTTGAATCTGCGGGCCAGCTCATCGAGCATGGGATTGGATTCGGGCCGGAGAAGCTGCTTTTCCGCGTCCAGCCGCGTTTGCCCTCCTGCTCCGTCGCGGATTTCCATGCTTTTGCTCAAATCGTAGGCGACCGCCACGAAGCTCTTTTGCGGAATCACCGAATGAAGGATCAGCACGGGCTGCAGGAATGCGATGATCAGCACCAGCAGGGGCACGGCGCGCAAGGCGGCGAGACCGTATTTATAAGAAGGAGGGAGCGTCCTGGCCGCATGGCGATACAAAAAGTAGGAACCGGCAAGAGCCGCGGCTACGAGAATCCAGGTCAGCCACATGGGCCAAGGGGGCCGCAGCGCAATGCTCCCTTTTTCAAAAAGAAAGGGCCGGTATTTGAAAAGAAACTCGAAAATAGCGGTCATAGGGCCGTCCGCCGGAATTCTCCCTTTGGCATGCGGGCCCACAGGCCCCATAAATATCCGAATACGGCACGGCCGGGGAATCGTGAAGCAGCTGAGCCTGATTGGAGTTCTCTACTCAGCCGGCTTGCCAATACCTGGTATCTGGTGTGCCCGATGACCTTCAATGCACTTAACAGATAAATCCTTTCCTCCCCTTCACCCGCTCCTGAGCAGATGCTCCGGGCACATTTTGCGCTAAATTATACCCAAGCACCCAGCCAATTCCAAAAAATAGACTGAGGCATCACAATCCACTATACGTAGAGAACGACGCCTTGTTCCTGACTGTGGCCGGCGATCGACATTTTATCCCGGATCCCGAAGTACGATTCGGCGCTATTTCGGAGCCGCGCGCATCAGCAAGCGGATATTTGCAGTCCTTGCCGCCGCATTGGCCAAGAGTTGTTTGAT
>Ga0315277_10000346_pt1 | contig 75466 bp, 77 predicted proteins | sample YL17G05_15_MG_FD_203695 | JGI IMG/M metagenome (GOLD analysis project Ga0315277, IMG submission 203695) | Sediment microbial communities from Yellowstone Lake, YNP, Wyoming, USA - YL17G05_15 | ecosystem: Environmental > Aquatic > Freshwater > Lake > Sediment | place: USA: Wyoming | collected...
CGCTTTTTGATCTCTTTCGCCGCTTGCGAAGTATTATGGCCCGATTCATAGATCAGTTTGAAAGCCTTCTTAATTTCGGTCTGCGACTCCTGGGAAATCCCCCGGCGCTGCAGCCCGATGCTGTTTACGCCTCTTACTTGAGCGGGATTCCCTTCGACCAGCATGAAGGGGGGGATGTCTTGAGTGACCTTTGACTGAGCGCCGACCATGGTAAGCCGTCCAATTCTTACAAACTGATGTACACCGGCCAGGCCGCCGATAATGACCTGATCTTCAATCTCGGTGTATCCGGCCAGGCCGACATAGCCGCCGACCACGACCTGATTGCCGATCTTGCAGTTATGAGGAACGTGAGCGTGGACCATAATAAAATTTTCATTGCCAATAATGGTTTGTCCCCCGCCGGAGGGGAGGTGAATAGTTACAAATTCACGGATAATATTATTGTTGCCAATAATGATTTCTCCCTTTTCGCCTTTGTATTTAAAGTCCTGAGGGGTGGTGCCAATGGTTACCCCATGATGGATATGATTTTCTTTGCCGATGGTGGTCCAGCCGGCAATTAAGCAATGCGCTTCAATTTTAGTGCCGTCGCCGACACGAACATCCGCTCCGATGATAGAGTAGGGGCCGACTTCAACCGCAGACCCCAGTATAGCTTTGGGATGAACGGTGGCGGTAGGATGAATTTTAAGGCCGCCGGTTTCGCGATCTGCCAGGGAGAACATAAATTCTCCCGAGACGACCACTTCGCCGTTTACGGTTGCCTTTCCCTTCATTTTGCCGATCGCGCTGCGGACCCAGAGGGTCTCTACTTCCAGGCGAAGCTGGTCACCGGGGACGACGGGGCGGCGGAATCTTACATCATCAATGCCGGCAAAATAAAGTAATTTCCCTTCCGCATCCGGCATGCGCAGGGCCATTACCACTCCCGTTTGGGCGATCGCTTCCAATATCAGAACGCCGGGCATAATGGGATGGTCGGGAAAATGCCCCTGAAAAAAAGGCTCGTTGATGGTTACGTTTTTAATGGCCACCGCCCTTTTCCCTTCTTCTAATTCAATAATACGGTCGATCAAAAGAAAGGGATAACGGTGGGGAGCAACTTTCATTATTTCTTTAATGTCTAACTCCGTCATGCTTTAAGCAGCCTCCTTACCAATTCGGCGTTTAATTTGTGTCCGGATTTTACAGCGTAAAAATCAGCGTGGAGAGGCCTGCTCAATAAGGCCAAATCCCCGATTAAATCAAGAATTTTGTGCCTCACCACTTCATCCGGGAATCGGGGCTGGTTAACATAACCGTCTTTTCCTAAAACCAGGGCATTTTCCAGGGAAGCCCCCAGCGCTAATCCCTTTTCTTTTAATAGCTCATACTCATCTAAATAACCAAAAGTCCTAGCGGGGGCAATTTCCTTTTTATAGCTCTGCCTGCCAGCGTCGAAAGTAAAACTCTGGACGCCTGCTCCTGCAAAGTCTACCATAAAATTAACCTTAAATCCAGAGGACGGGATGACCTCAAGCGAAGAATCACCATCGACAACTTTGATAGGGGATTTGATTTCAATGAATGGTTTGACCTGGTTTTGTTCCTTGAAACCGGCTTTTTCAAGCGCTTCCACATAAGGCAGCGAACTGCCATCCATAGCAGGAAGCTCTGGCCCCATAATTTCAACCTCGAGATTATCAATGCCAAGGCCGTAGGCTGCGGATAAAAAGTGTTCTACCACCGCAATGCCATCCAGGGAAGTGCCGCGACGAGTTTCTTTTAAATAATTTATAGTGGCCGGGATCTTCTTTCCATCCCGCAGGAAATAGATTCCCGAGTCGGGAGAAGCGGGGTTGATTTTTAGCTTTACTTGCTTGCCGGAATGCAGCCCAATGCCGTCAAGAGAGAAAGCTTGACTGATAGTTATCTGGTTCATCGCGGTTCGGGGCGGGCGATGGGGACATTGCTTTTTTCTCCGTAAAGCTTATAGTAACTATTGATGGTTTCTTCTTTGATTTTATTCCCCGCGGCATCATATACCGTGCGGATAACGATGGTTTTAAAGGGTCGGTCGGAGTCTAAAACTTCTCGCACGGTAGCAGGGCGGTAGCCAGTGCCTTCCTCCAGCAGGTAAACTGAGGGGGAAGAGAAATTAACGGTTTTGCCGGTGGGTGTGCCATAAACCCGGAAGGACAACCTTTTGTTGGTGGCCACCGCCTTGATCAAAATAGGATGGCCGGTATTGTTTTTAAACTTAAGATCCTTCTGTCCCGGATAAACCGTGGCATCTCTCCCCAGCGGATAAATATTGAAGTAGAAAGAATGATTTGAGCGGGAAAGGATTTCCAGGTCGGAGAGAACGATCGCGTTATATAAAGTAGTGCCGATCTGACAGGTGCCGCCTCCCAGTTGAGGAACTAAAACCCCCTGGTAAATTACAAAAGCTTCCTTGAATCCCCGCTCAGGAGTAAAATCGCCGATCGCGTCAGCCAAAGAGAAGCTTTCTCCCGAAAGCAGCAGGGTCCCATCCAGCCAGGAGGCAATCAACTTGATGTTATGGATGCGGTTGGGAGAATCGTGCCTTCCGTAATAGGTAGTGTAAGCCGAGAGCCGGTGAACCGGAGGATAGGCGCGCAACATTTTTTCAGTTATCTTGGGATAGGTATAAATAATTATTACCGGATAAGCGGCTTTGCCTTCGGCAAGCCGGGACTTAAATTCTTTTAAGGTTTCATTGAAATTAACTTCCCGGCCTAAATCTTCAGCTTCTATATGGTAGCCGCCGGTTTCTTCATAAAGTACGATGGAGGCATCTTTGGCGGTGGAGCGGATTTGGTCAGAAATAAGCTGGATTGCCGATTTAGTAACCTGGTCCTGGCTTTCTAAGATAAGCGGAAGAAAGGTTTCGCCTTTTTTGAGCCGCTTTCTTAGCTCCTTAAGGTAGCTTTCCTGATGAATGGCGGCAAAGGCCTGATTGACAGTTGCCTCATAGTTGATGCGGATGCCGACGTCGCTGGGCGAAAAAGCGAAGAACAGCTTCTCCGCTTCGAAGCTGACCAGCGGCGAAAAGACTGCGGAGAGGGGTAATCGGGAAAGTTTATTTACGGCTTCCTGCCGGGTAAGCCCGGAAACGCTGGCTGAGCCGATGAAAGTTTGGGAAGGGAACCTTTCGCGGGTCTGAACATAGTCGAAAGCAATCAGCCCGGCTGCTATCAGAGCTGAAACCACCGCAAGAAGGGAGAAAGACTGGATGAACTTATTCAAGAATCTTGGCGACTGCTCCAGCCCCCACGGTATGGCCGCCTTCGCGGATAGCGAAGCGCAAACCTTCCTCGACCGCGACATCAGTTATAAGCTCAACGGTCATCGTAATATTATCGCCCGGCATGACCATTTCAACCTTATCCGGAAGCTTGATCTCGCCGGTAACGTCAGTGGTTCGAATAAAGAACTGCGGCTTATAGCCGGTAAAGAAAGGAGTATGTCGCCCGCCTTCTTCTTTGGTCAGTACGTATACCTGGGCTTCGAATTTCTTGTGCGGGTGAATGGAACCGGGCTTGGCAAGAACCATCCCGCGCAAAAGCTCCTCTTTTTCCACGCCGCGCAGAAGCAGCCCGACGTTGTCGCCCGCCAACCCTTCGTCCAGGGTCTTGCGGAACATTTCGACTCCGGTCACCACCGCTTTTTTGTGCGAACCCAAGCCTACGATTTCAACCTCTTCCCCGGTTTTGACCCTGCCGCGTTCGATTCTTCCGGTACCCACCGTACCGCGGCCGGTGATGGTGAAAACGTCTTCTATCGGCATCAAGAAAGGCTTATCTAAAGGTCGCTTGGGATCCGGAATGTAGCTGTCAACCGCGTCCATTAGGTCCAAGATAGGTTTGCAGACCGGATCGCTGGGATTTCCGCTCTCCATGGCCTTAAGGGCGGAACCGCGGATAATGGGGATCTGGTCCCCCGGATACTCATATTTCTTGAGCAAATCTCGGGTTTCAACTTCGACCAGGTCAATCAGCTCCGGATCGTCAACCATGTCGATCTTATTTAAGAAAACGATCATCGCGGGGACGTTGACCTGGTGAGCGAGCAGAATGTGTTCTCGCGTCTGGGGCATGGGTCCGTCAGCGGCCGAAACCACCAGGATGGCGCCATCCATCTGAGCGGCGCCGATGACCATGTTTTTAACATAGTCGGCGTGACCCGGGCAGTCGATGTGGGCGTAGTGGCGCTTTTCGGTTTCATATTCGACGTGCGCGATGGCGATGGTGATGCCGCGGGCTTTTTCTTCGGGAGCGGAATCGATCTCGTCAAAAGCCTTAGCTTTTGCCATTCCCTTGGCCGCCAGCACCTTGGTGATAGCGGAAGTCAGCGTGGTTTTTCCGTGATCCACGTGCCCAATGGTTCCAACGTTTACGTGCGGTTTCTTCCTCTCAAACTTTTCCCTTGCCATATTATTTTACCTCCTTAAACTTTCGACAGACTCGTAGATTATACCTGACGCCCAAAAGCTTGTCAACAATCTTTGAAAGCCCGCGGCCGGAATCGAACCGGCGAGAAAAAAAGCCCGCGGCCAGAGTTGAACTGGCGACCCCAACCTTACCATGGTTGTGCTCTACCAACTGAGTCCCGACGACTCGACTTCGTCTCGTGTCGGGATCCAACTTTACGGCGAACGATCGCTTGGATCCCGATTCGATCGAAGATCGACATCGGGACTACACGGGATAGCTAATAAAAGGAAAGCCCCCGGCCAGAATTGAACTGGCGACCTTTTCCTTACCATGGAAACGCTCTACCGTCTGAGCTACAGGGGCGTTATCGGACTATCAGTATATCAGAAAATCAGAATATCAGGCAAGAAGCAACAGCTTATTTTAGTGAAAAAGTGAAATTTTTGTGGGGGAGGAGCGATAATGAAGTTGAAAGAGGATTCTAAGGAATTAGGTAAAGGAAAAGGAGGAAAAGAAATGAGCGGTTTAATTTGTGACGCGGCGAATGTTTTGGGGATAGGGAAGCATTTTGGTTGCAGTAAAGAAGAAGGAGCGGTGAGAATGGCGGATGAAGACCTGGGGAAGAAAATAGCCGCGCAGAAGCCGGCAGCGAAATTGGAATGCGAAGGTATTCCGAATGAAGGGCAGCCGATGGGCGGATATGCATCCTTTCAGAATGGGAAGGTGGTGATTTCAACCGGATCAACCGGCGGAGCGGATTACGTTCAATGTGTTTTGAAATTCCCTTCGATCGGCCTCAAAGATTCACGAAGGATTACCGCTCGGGTGGAGGGATCAATTAATCGTGGGGCGGGATTCGGCAAAGCAGAAGAAAATGAGCCGCAAGAGTTTATTATGGCTGCCTACAATTCAAAGGGGGAAAAGCTGGGTTACGACGGATTGTGTGTTAGCAACTGTGATAAAAACTCCTCTCCAAAAGTAGACCGCGCGAAGCTCGCGAGAGGGGTCACTTTAACGATTCCGTTGCCGAAAGGAGCAACCAATATTCAAGAGATATACTTTGTTGTTCGCAGGGCGGTAGAATTTTCGTTAGAGATCAGTAATATCCGTGCAGGGAAATAAAAAAGAAGCTAAGAAGTTAGCTCGGACTTTTTAAAAATCGGGTCAAAGTTGTAGTTTTTGAGGGCCTCAGCGGCGCCTTCTTCACGGTCAACCACAGAAATAACTTTTACTACTTTAGCTCCAACCGCTTCGGCGGCTTGAATGGCTTCCAAAGCGGAGGCTCCGGTGGTTGCCACGTCTTCTACGATAACAACCTTCCAGCCCGGCGCAATTAATCCTTCAATTTTCTGTTTGGTGCCGTGCTCTTTCTCTTTTTTTCTGACGATAAAGCCGGGGATATCACTTAATGCGACTACAGTCGAGATGATAGGGTCCGCCCCCAGGGTCAATCCGCCGATGGCGTCGACTTTCAGGCCTTTGATTTTTTCAAGGATGATTTTTCCGATGAGCTTGGCGCCTTGGGGATGAAGCGTTACCTTGCGGCAGTCGATGTAGAAGTTGCTTTTCTTGCCGGAAGAAAGGACAAACTCACCGGTCTTGACCGCACCGGTCTCAAATAGGAGCTTTTTGAGCTGTTCTTCCAACGTTTAGTCAGCTACTAGCGCAAAAGCGATCAGTCCGGCCAGGATCAGGAACAGGCCTATGCCGCCTCTAATTAGTGTTAGTAAATCTGCCCACCAAAGATAGATGGTCCAGGCGCCTAAAACTATGAGGACGATGCCGATGAGAACTTTGAGAACCTTTCCAAGCATGCTGAAACCTCCTTTATCAAAATGGTAGGAGGATTATAGCAAGGGAGGCTGATTTAGGCAAGCACTATTTGGCTCATCAGCAAAAAGTGTGCCATATTTTCGTGTAGTTTTTCGCCTGACTAAGTCTTTGCGCTTTACTTACCCGAATTTTATCACTAATTTGGGCCTTCCCGAAGCACCCGAATCTTGGTTCCCCTAATTTCCCCGAATCTATTCGAATATCCGAATATTCCTTGGTTTTTCATTCTAAAACATGGGTTGGGAGTTCCATTTTATAATTCCTTAGATGTATTCGATTAGATTTGAGCAATCAGAGATTAAATTGGGGATTAATCTTTCGAGTCATTTGTGAGGCGCCTAAATTAGTGAGAAATTCGAGAGAATTTAACAAGAGCTTAACTAAAAATCAACCACCTTTCGCAAACTTATAAGAATACTTTCTGATGAAGAGCCGCACTATTCTTGAGTTAGTTCGGGCGGAGGAGCCTTGGCTACTTTGGAGGCGGCTTTTTCCCGTTCGGCCAGGATGTTAGTTACCGGGATATTTACCCAGCCGACGTAGGTATAGCCAAAAGGACCGATGCGGAAAGAAATTTTTACTTTACCCCAATTGCCGTCTTCGGATAGGTCAAGCAGTTTTACTTCGATGGGGATGCTGTAGATTAAATTTGAGCTTTCATCCGGTGCAGAATAGAGAGTTTTTACCTGGATGTCATAAGGATCTTTTACCGGTTCGGCAGCCAAGGCAATACCGGCAAGGATAAGAATGGTAAATAGAATTACGGACGCTCTTTTCACAACAGGCACCTCTACTATGTATATCGTGTTAAAACGCTTAATACTTGCGTGGTAATAGTCGATAGTTTGGGCGCCTGCCTGCCGACAGGCAGGGCTGGAATGGCTGTTGGTCGGCAGTAGAAGGTCAGAACTTAATTAGTTCTTTCAGCTTCTTCTTGGCTTCTTCTTCCAGGGCTTTTTTGGCTTCCGTCTCTTTGCTTACCAATTCTTCCTTGGCCTTTTGCTCAATTTCCACTTTCTTGGCTTCGATTTTTACCTTTAATTTGCCAATTACCTTTTCCAGCGGTTTTTCGAGGATAGGCTTCGGGATGGGTTTTTTCAGGCCATCGGTTATTTCAAAAGTCATTTCCAGCCAACCCTTTTCATCCCGGAAAACCGTGAATTCTTTCGGCAGATCTTTGGTGGTGGGGGGGGAAAGCTTCAAAGTTAAGCGATTCCCGGGGACCCAAACCAGATTTCCGAGATCAATTCCTCCATTGAAAGAAGCCTTGATGTCCGGATTATCAAAGTTCAAATCCCTGGCGGTGACTATGCGATTTTTAAGAGAAAAGCCGGCGGAAAGATCCCCGAATTTTATGTCCTGTTGCAGAGTATTGGACTTGAGCGTTTTCCCCACCTCGGCAAGAGTTTTAAGCCTTTTCAATTCGCCCGCCTGGATTGAGAAAGAGCCATCCCCCACCGCATTAGCAAAGACGGCCTGCGGCTCAACTCCCCGCCCTTTAAGGGAAAGAGAGGCATCCAGCCTTCCGTAGACTTTATTCACGAGATCCTGGTAATCCGGAAGAGTGGTAAGAAAAGACTCGACCAGGGTGTTGGTAAAGGGGGAAGCGTTGAATCCCACCAGCTTGAGATCTTTTAAATTGTATCCCAATCCGGAAGCGGCCAGATCGACCTCGGCTTTCCCGCTCAGGGCCCCCTCATAAATTTTTAAGTCCTTGATGTTAGCGGATAACTTTTTATTGGATAAGGCCAGGCTGAGGTCGATCTTATCGACTTTAAACTTCTGGAAAGAGAGGTTTTCGACATTAATTTTACCATTGAGGCTGAAGTTCCTGGGAATGGAGGAGGTGGCTTTGTCAATGGCCTTGGTCAGTTCCCCCGGTTTAAGTGCAACCTTTTTAGCTCCCGCCGGCGCAGCGAAGACCGCCAGCAGAGGATCAACCGAAAATTTATTGGAGCGGGCAGAAAAATCAAGGTGAGGGGCAACTCTCAAGTTTGACAGCGAAGCGGAAGCGCCCAGGCTTTCTCCGGCTACGGTTAAAGAAAGCGAGGGGATATCCGCCCCTTCTTTTGCCACATCTATTCCCACCGTAGTTTTTAATGATATCGGAATATCTTTCCCCTGATAAAGAAGCATAGCGGACAGACTAACGTCGATAGGCTTAACCAGGGCCAGCTCAAAACCGGCAATTTTTAAATTGAGGCTTTTGATCTCATTGGCAGCCTTGGTGGAATAATCCAGATATGTGATTTTCCCATCTCTAATGGAGAAGCTGGAAACAAATAGATTAAAAGGTGGTTTGGTGGTTAGGTTGTCCCGCTTCCTTATTATTTTATTTAATGTGTTGCGGGATCCCGCTAAAGCGGGATTAGGTGGTTTGGATGGCTGGCTGGATGGCTTAGCTGGTTTGAGCAGGTCGGAGAAATTAAATTCTCCCCGCAGATCTTTTTCAACCAGGATTTGCGGCTTGACCAGACGGATCTCCTTAATAATGATCTGGCGGGAGAAAAGAGGCCAGAAGGCGTAGCGCAGCTCGATGGCGTCGGCCGAGACAAAAGCTTTTTTCGCAAAGCCAGTGCGGTTGCCAACATAGAGGCCCTGCAACTTGATTCCAGAAAAGATATCAAAAGCAACTTTGTCGATCCTGACTTCCCGATGAATGGTTTCCGCAAGTTTGGCCACCGCAAAATCCTTGATCTTTTCCAGCGGGAAAACGAAGGGTAGAGCAATTATCCCGATGACCAGGATAAGAATAATTGCTCCGGCGATAATGGAAGCCCATTTTAGAAAAGTTTTCACGAGCAACCCCTCCCAATTTATATGTGCAGATTGATTATTTGTTAGTCCTTATATTTAAGAGGGAATAAATCAGGGAAACCCCAGCCAGCCCGGTCAACATCAAAAGTATTCCTAAAACAACTAAGATCCAGGTTAAAAGCCCATTCATTTTTATGTAACTGGCTAATAAAAGGAAAATTCCGCCGACAATAATTCTTATAAAACGGTCAAGGGTGCTCTGATTAATTTTTGTAGTCATAGCCATCCCCTCCTTTGGGCTTTATTATAGCGATTAGGGGGGAGAAGTAAAGGGGGAAGATGGTTGGCGGGCTGCGGTCTAATCTATTTGGAAAGTTATTTCCTGCAGCTCCTTGATCAGTTCATTCCAGTAGCGCGCGCTTCCCGCCTCGGGAAAATGAGTCGAAAAATCCGCTTCCCGGCTCTGAACCGCCAGCCAGGAGGAGAAATGGATAATACGCATGCCGCGCAGCAGAGGGACCAGCTTGAGCGAGCGTTGATCAAAGGGCAGGAAAAGCTCATAGCCCTTAAAAAACCAGCTGAGTTCATTTTGGCATTGGTCGGGGGTATCGGGGAGCAGCAGCCAGAGGTCCTGCACCGGCGGGCCCAGGCAGATGTCGTCGAAATCGACCATAAAGATCCCTTCGCCAGGCCGGTGGATGAGGTTGCCTTTGTGGCAGTCGCCGTGCAGCAGGATAAATTCCTGATGGTTGAAAAAGTGGTCGGCTTTTTCTATAAATAACTCGACAATGTGTCGAAAGGATTTTTGAAAATCCGGCAGCAGGTAATCGGTTTTGAGCAAGACTTCGAGATGGTGTTGTGTGGCAATCGATGGCCGCCAGGTGATACGGAGGCTGGTTTTATGCAGCGCTCCGACCAGGTGAATCCGGGCCAGCAGCCGGCCCAGCTCTTCCCAGCTGTTCTTATCAAATTCGTCCAGGGCGCGGCCTCCCTTTTTCGGGAAAATCGCGTAGGGAATTGACTCTAGCGTGAAAAGGGTTTGCCCTTGAAAGGAGAGGGGAGGGATCACCGGGATTTCCTGCGCCGCCAGCTCCGTCAGGAAGCGGTGTTCTTCGGCGATCATCTCGAGCGTCCAGCGTCCCGGCCGGTAGAACTTGACGATAAATCTTTCCCGCGAGTCGTATTTCTCCAGCTCATAGACCCGGTTGATGTAGCTGTTCCTTGGCAGGAGCAGGTTGCTCAGTTTTACCTGGAGCGTTGACTCAATCGCGTTCAGAACTTTATCATGGTCAAGTTGTTGCCAGACGGATGAATAGGTCACGGGTTAATTTTTATTTTTAATATCTTGCTGCTGACTTGTTCTTTGTTGGCCACATTTTCACCCCCCAATTAAATGATAACATAAAAGAAAGCTGCACGAGTCGATGTTTTTTATTTCCGATTTAAGTGAAATTATCTATAAATGTTGACGATAATATTATAGAAAACTGTTAGGTGCCCTAGAGGCAGGAGGAAAAGAAAATGGCAAGGATTGGTTATACAGGATTCAGCTTTAGGGAAACAAGAGGAGGCACGCCGGATAGACTTTCGGCTCTTTCCATGAGAGGACAGGGTGGCGTTCGTCTTCACATCGGGGAGGGAAGATACGCGATGATGACCGAAGCGGATGCGGCTTTGCCAGTGTCGGAGAGAGCAAGTTTGGTCAGCATGAGAAAAGGAGTCGAGATCGCTGAAATAGAAGTCAGCGCGGCTACGGTTTCTCAAACTACTAAAATAGAGCTTCCGGAAATGATCAACTACATTGGATTGCCCTTTAAATTTATGAAGGGGATAGCTACTGGCGGGCAATTTGCCGAGTTGGTTAAAGCTGGATATGAGATTAAAGGCCATAATGGAGATGAACTTAAAGCTATTATCGCAAATGAATCAAATGCCGGTAAGGGAACCGGTTATGCAGCTTTGCTGGACGGCAGAGCGCTTGCTGAAGAATTAAACCGACAGAATCCTGGCAGAAAATTCAGAGTTCCATTCGATCCAGAATTGTTAAAGTTGAACGAATTGGTTGGGAATCGATTATCTGACAGGAATTTTTATATATGGACGGAAACCAAATATAGCGAAGGCGCTTATGTTCTTCGCCGCCCGGACGATGCTCTCCGCAGCATCAAGCTCCCTGAGAATCGTTACGACTTCAGTGCGGTTCGCCTCGTCGAGGACAGATAATTAAACCTTATACTTCTTAGGCTTTTACCTCTCCCTGTTAGCAGGCAGGGATTCAAACTGTCGAAGTCTCCTCAGCTTCCCCTGGCGAAATTTCGCCACCTTTATCCTCTTTGAGCGTGGCAATAAGATTGCTGGGAATAGTGGGAGGAGGTGAGAACATGGATAAGCCGTTTGAAGATTTTCCGGCTTATAGAAAGGGTTTGAGTCTCGCAAAGGAAGCAAATCTGATATGCACAAGCATAAGAAACAGTCAGTTTAATTACCTTAAGGATCAAATTAGACGGGCGGCGTCTTCGGTTATTCTTAATCTTGCAGAGGGATCGGGCAGATGGACAAAAAGGGATAAAATAAACTTTTATCGCATAGCACGAGCATCCGCGTTTGAGTGTTGCGCGGTTATGGATCTGTTTGCGGCCTATCAATTGGCGGATAAACAACACATAGAAGAACTAAAAAGTCGGTTTATAGAAATAGCAGGCAATTTACAAGCTTTAATCTTTAGTATAGAAAAAAGAAAATTTTAATAATTCCTGTTCCTGATCCTGTGCCTAATCCTATCCCTGGGCCTATAAAAATCCGAAGGCGTAGGCTCAGGCGCAGGAAATAAAAATCCTCTCCCTCGACTCACTACGCTCGCTCGGGATCGGATTTTTATTTGGAGAGGGAAGGATTCGAACCTTCGAAGGCATAAGCCGCCTGATTTACAGTCAGGTGCATTTAACCACTTTGCTACCTCTCCGCGAAGCCCTTTGCCTGATCCTCCTTTTGGGATAGATAAAGACAAAGGGCATAGGGCCTAGCGTCGTTTCTTTTTCCTGCCGCCGCGGGCCATCTTCGCGCGGGAGATATCGCCTTTCTTGTCGATGAAATAGAGATACCCTTTCGCTTTCTTGATTCCGCACTTCATTACTTTTTCCGCCATTACTTTTCACCTCCTCTTTGTTTTAAAACTTCGTACAGGACAATGCCTGTTGCTACCGACGCGTTCAGCGAATTGATCCGGCCGCGCATGGGCAGGCGGATCACTTCGTCGCATCTTTCTTTGACCAGGCGCGCCAGGCCGCGGCCCTCGCTGCCGACGACAAACGCCACCCCTCCCCGATAATCAGGCTGATTATATAACCTTTTGCCGTCGATTTCAACCCCGAATACCGTCAGAGATTCATGGCGCAAAAAGCGAATGGCCTCGGCGATGTTGGGCACCTGCGCGACGGGAACCAGATTGGCAGCGCCGGCGGAAACCCTGATGACAGTGTGTGTGACCGGCGCCTGGCGCGCTTTGCGAATGACCACGCCGTGGACGCCGGCGGCCTCCGCCGTCCGCAAAATAGCGCCGAAGTTTTGGGGATCTTCGATCCCGTCGAGGATTAAGATAAAAGGCGGTTCGTTTTTGGCGCGGGCGAGATCCAGCAGGTCAGGCAAATCTTTGTATTCAAACATTTTCAAGAGCGGAGGCAAAAATTCCCAATCCCTCGTCGATCTGTTTTTTGCTTATGTTGAGCGCCGGGATAAAACGCAGGACGGTGCCATTAGCGCCGGTGGAAATTAAAACCAAGCCTTTTTCCAGACAGTAATTCATAATGGTTTTGGTGAGCTCGCTGTTGCCAAAATCAACCCCGAGCATTAAACCGATTCCGCGCACTTCTTTTATAATAGGAAACTTTTTCTGAAGCTTTTGCAGATTTACTTTGAGATAGCTTCCAAGTTTAGCTGCGTTCGAAAGGAGTTTTTCTTCTCGAATGACTTTTAAGGTGGCAATGGCCGCGGCGCAGTTTACCGGATTGCCGCCAAAAGTTGAACCGTGCGCTCCGGGAGACCACCTGGCCATGATTTCCGGTTTAGCTAAACAGGCGCCAAGCGGAAAGCCCGAAGCAATACCTTTGGCTAAAGTTATAATGTCGGGGGCTACTCGGGCATGCTCGCAGGCAAACCATTTTCCTGTGTGCCCAATGCCCGTCTGGACTTCATCAAAGATCAGCAAAAGGCCGTGTTTATCGCAGAGCTGGCGCAATTTTTTTAAAAACGCCGCTTCCACTACCACATAGCCGCCTTCGCCCAGAATCGGCTCGATGATCACGCCGGCTATTTTATTCGGATGACTTTTAATAAGCCCTTCAACGACTTTTAAGTCAAAAGGGGCCACATAAATTTCTGGCAACAATGGCTCGTAGCCTTCCCGATACTTCATTTTAGAAGTGGTGACCGAAAGCGCTCCCAGCGTACGCCCATGAAAGCCGCCCTGGAAAGCAAGGATGCCGGGTTTTTTAGTCGCGTATTTGGCGAGCTTGATAGCCGCTTCCACGGCTTCGGACCCGCTCTGACAAAAGAATGCCTGCGCGTTTTTCATGGGCGCGATCTTTTGCAATTCTTCCGCCAGCTTTACATATGGCTCATAATAGGCGACGCCAATGCAAGTATGAATTAATTTTTCAGTTTGCTTTTTGGCGGCGGCAACCACCCTGGGGTGGCAGTGGCCGGTCACACAACAGGCAATGCCGGAGGCAAAATCCAAATATTTTTTGCCGTTGACGTCAAAAAGGTAGCTTCCTTTCCCGCTCCCGACCTCAAAATCGTCGAAATATTTGCCTAAGACGGGAGAAAGAACTATTTGTCCTCGAGCTTTTAGGTTTTTCATGAGGTTTATTATACTCCAGTTTTGTGGTAAACTTCAAGGAAATGCGGCGAGCTCGAGCTTTTTACGTCTTACTGCTTCTTTTGTTTTTCGCCGGAATGGCCTGCGGCGAATTTGTGCCCGGGCAGGTAATCGTTAAATTTAAGCCCGGAGTGATACAAATTCCCAAAGGTTTAACCGTCGCTTCAGTTAAAGCGGCCGCGGTTTCGGCCGCTTCGGTCAGGGCGCTGAACGCGAAATTTGAAGTGACGGCATTAGAACAGCTTTATACGGATGCTCTAAAAATTCGTCCTGACTGGAAACACCTTGCCAATGTGTACATTTTGAATTTCCCGGCGGCAAAAGAGATTGCTCAGGCGATTAAAGAATATAAAAAAGATGCGAACGTAGAATTTGCCTTGCCTAACACGGTGGTCAGGGCCTTTGATACTTTTCCTGATGATCAATATTTTTATCTGCAATGGGCGCTCAACCAGATAAAAGCGCCGCAGGGATGGGACAAAACCACCGGTTCGGCCGGCAATCTTATTGCGGTGCTTGATACCGGCATAAATTACAATCATCAAGATTTTGCCGGTAAAGTGGATCTGGTTCACGCTAAGGACTATGTAAACAACGATAACGATCCGATGGATGATTACGGGCACGGCACCGCAGTATCAGGCGTGATGGGTGCGGATACCAATAATAGCATAGGGATTGCGGGAATGGATTGGAAGGCAAAGATCCTGCCCATAAAGGTGCTGGACAATCAGGGGAAGGGAGAAATTACCGACGTTAACCAGGCGCTGGCTTATTTGGCAGCCTTGAAGTCAACCGGCACCAACATCGTGGTCATTAACATGAGCCTTGGCCAGTATAGTTCTGATAGCCAGCTGCAATCGCGCTGTTCCGATGCTTATAATCAGGATATAGTTTTAACAGCAGCTGCCGGGAACGGAAATGTTGATTGGCCGACTTACCCGGCTTATTATCCAACCGTGGTAGCAGTAGCGGCGACCGATGCGACGGATAAAAGGGCGGTCTGGACGGGGATCGATCCGGAGACGGGCAATACGCAGGCCTCGAATTATGGGACCTGGGTCGATATTTCGGCGCCGGGGGATAATATTTTCAGCACCGATATGAGCAGCGGCTATAGCGGCAACTGGAAAGGGACTTCGCTAGCTACCCCCTATGTTTCGGGGCTGGCGGCTTTGTTAAAAGCTGCTAATCCTGCGCTGACCAATTCTCAAGTGGTGGAAAGGATGAAAGCGACGGCGGATAATATTGACAGCCTGCAGGATCCAGCCTATCAAGGACTGCTTGGAACTGGAAGAATAAATTTGCTGGAGGCGTTGTCGGGGCTTTTGGTAAAGATCACCTCCCCGGCTGGCGGGGCCTACTTGAAAGGGAAAGTAGATGTCTATGGGACGGCCAGCGGTTGGAACTTTAACAACTACCTTCTAGAAGCGCTGGGGAACGGAAACCTTATAACGATTGAGACCAGCTCCGTTTCGGTTGAAAGCGGGAAATTAGGGAGCTGGGACACAGCCGGCCTGAACGGAGAATATTCTTTGCGGTTAACCGCCCTGGCTGCGGGAGGGGGGTCCGCCCAGACGAGTGAAGTGGTGTTCATTGACAACTTATCGCCTGAAGCAGTAATTTCTTCACCGCTTGACGGAGCTGCGGTTTCGGACAAGGTCGCCATTTCGGGTAGAGCTAAAGACCAATATTTTGACCATTACCTGTTAGAATATGGAGTTGGCTCTTCACCCTCAACCTTTCAAAATTTGGGAACTTATTATCTGCCGGTTGATAATACTGGGTTAGGGACCTGGGAAACTTCGGGATTAAAGGGGCCTTACACTTTGCGTTTGACGGTGTATGATAAAACCGGATTTGAATCGATCGCTTCAATCGGGCTAAATGTTATCCAAACCAGTCCGACAAAGGAAATACAGCCTCAAGCAGGGCTTCCAGCTACCTTTGCGCTTCCCAATCCTTTTGTTCGCCAGACCAGCACCGCCGAAACCTACTTCGTTTATAATCTGGAGGGAAACTTTAACGCCGTGATTTATCTGTTTGACCTCAATGGAAACCTGATCTGGCAGAGAAGCTATGCTGCGGGGGAAAACGGCGGGAAAGCCGGAGGGAACCAGGTTCCCTGGGACGGAAGAAACCTTTATAATGAATCCGTGCCGAACGGGGTCTACCTTTACCAGGTGGCGGCCGACAAAAAGGTAATTGGCCGCGGCAAACTCATTATCCTCAATTAAAAGTTCATGGTCCCTTCAAAAGAGAGCAGCTGAGCATAAAAATCGTCGGATTTATTTGCTAAGTTTTTATAATTGACACTTTTCCAGGAAATGGAGATTACAAAATTGGACAGGACGGGATTATCAACCGGTATGGTGATGTTGAGGCTTCGATTCAAGGTATCTTTTTCGTAACTTAAGGTAGTAAGTACTCCTCCCTGCACTTCGCCCTCATTTTTTTCGCTCTGCCAGTCCAGAGCTAAAGTGCCCCAGCTGAGAATTTGATAAGAAGCTCTCGCATTTAATGTCTTTTTTACCGGGCTGGTCTTTTTTAAGAGATTCCGGGTAGTCTTCTCATTATAATCTCCGCTGAGGGTGAGTGCTGGCATCGGCGTAAAGGCCAGTCCGACCGAAGCGGTCACATTCTGGGTTTCGGTGCTGACCGGAGAGGTCACAGCGTCGTTATAGTTTTTGTAATCCTCCTGGATGTAGCCAAAAGTGAGCGGAAGAATCGGGAGGGGATATAAATTCAGCGTATAATTTTGGGAAAAAGTTTTGGTGTTGGTGGTTACCGAAACGGCTCCGGAGGGTGCGGTTTGCAAGGTTTCCGATGCGGCAAAGCGGGAAGCCAACTTTATTAGATTAAAAGAGATTGGCGTCCAATCGGCGTCACGGGCAAAGGTTTGGGAGGTAGTTTTGTTGGCGCTTCCCGTCTCGGGGATGTTCTCGCTGTTGGAATCATTGTAGCCTGCGGATAACCAAGAGAAAGGAGATAAGCGGACATTCCTGGCCGTCCTGGAAGACCTCGGATTTTCGCCGCCGACAACATAGGAAGTCCTTTCCTGCAGGTTGTGGTCAAGAGCGCCGGTTAGAATAGAAAAAGGCGTTATGTCCATGTGATAGGTTTCATTTTTAGTGGATACGGTAGTTTCCGGGGTGGGGATTTTTCGGATATCGTCGTGATTCAGGAGAGAAACCCGGGCGGTCCATTTCCTGAGGAATCCCATAGTCAGGTCAACCGAAAAATTATAGGCCCTGTCGACGGTTTGACTGTGGGCGGTTTTCGTTTCGAGGGAGCTGACCGTTATCGGTTCATTGTACTGCCAATCATAGCCCGCCGAAATTCGGTCGGTAAATTTTAAATCGCTTCCGGCATGATAGTAATCAATGGTTGAAGTGGACTTGTTTATTTGGTCTACATAATCGCTGATGGACCGGGTTTTGCGAAGATCGCCTTTTAAGTTGATCGAGAGCGGGCCCTTTGTAATCGCCGCCGGGACAATGCTGGCGGAATAGGATTCCTGCAAGTTATCATTGTTATGCACCCCTCCCTCGGTGGCGGGATCATCCAGGGTCAGGAAGTTGCGGTAGCCCATATCAATTTTGGCAACTCCACCGGGATTGAAACCGGCTGAAACAGAGTTATCGTAGCTGCGGGTAAATAGTTTTCGCGAAGGCCCTTGTGGATTTTTATTCACCTTGTATGAATAATTGGTGTAGAAAGATTGATAGGATGGATTGAAACCGGCGTTGAGTTCATTGTATTCAGACCCCACGCCGATGGCGGTTCCGCCCAGCGGAGAGAAATCAAAACCGATTCTTTTAGTATTGCCGCTAAGGGTCAGCATGTCCTTGAAGAGTTTGGCCTGTGCCCCGAGGCGAAAAGCGGTGTCGGACTTGGTCTTGACCTGGGCGAAGGGAGAGGTCCGGTCCAGGTAAGAATAGTCGACTGAAATAGCATCCTGGCTGGTCGGGGTTATGTAATAAAAAGCGAATCCCTGGCCGGCCTTGGAATAATTGATGAAATAATCAATGTCCTTGTTTAGCGTCTGGTTGTTAACCGAAATTTTTTCGCTTCCCTCGATGATATCATCGGGAGCATGCAAGGGGTAGTTTTTAGTGCCATTTCCCGGGAAGCCCTCCGAGGTGGGGGACTGGGGATAGACCTGGTCCGACTCGCTGCGGGCAAAGGAGGAATCCATTTGAAAAACATCACCGAGTTTAAAGCTTCCATCAAAACCGTAAGCGGTCTGGGAGATGTTGTCGCCGGTGCCCGCAGAAGGCGGAACATACTGGTAAATGACCTGGAAGTTCTTGGTGGGAGCAAGCTCATTATTAAAAGTGATGGAAGGGTTGTCGGTTGTATAGTTAATGGAATAACCGGTATCTCCAGCATCAGACTCAAAGCTGCTGTTGCGGGTAAAGGTAGCGATGACAGAGGATCCCTGGTCCCACACCTGTACGGTTTCTGTTCCCGGAACAATTTCTCTGGTATTTCTCAGATAATAAGGCCCTCTGCTGCCATTGCCGCCGCCCGAGTATTTTCCGACGATGCTCTTTTTATAAGAATAGGTAACGGTGATCTCATCGCTGGCAACGATACTGTGGTTGAAGAAATATATCGTGCCGGTGCCGTAGCCGTTGGTGAGGTCGTTCCGGTCGGTGATATAGGCAAGCTGAACTTCCGGAGTCACACGGACATAGCCGGTTATCGGATCGATGTAGGTCGTAGGAATAACGTAATCCGCCTCCCAAGTTAGCTCCCGGCTTTCTTCCGTTCCGTGGTTTAGTCGAACAATGAAAGAGGCCTCACTGGTGGACAAAATCGGCCGGTTCTTTAAGTTAAGGATAAAATTATTTGCCAGAAGGGCCTGCCCCGTAAAGGACTCGATGTTGGTAGCGGTCGGCGCTCCGACGCCTTTTTTGGCAGTTTCTTTCAAATAAGTAGTGCCGATTTTCAGCTCCTTTGAAATCTTTGAGGGAGCGACCGGCGGCAGGGCGACAACATTGAATAGATAGTTAATTTTAATCTGTGAGGTAGGGCCTATTACCACTCCGAAAAGAATTTCACCCGTATCATAATTAATGGTGTAATCCAGATTCCGCACAAAAGGCTTGCCATCCACTTCAACCCTTTCGCTTTCGGCGACCAGGCCACTGTGCCGGGTGCGGTAAGGCCCGCGGCTTCCGATCCCCGCTATTGCCTCGGCTTCGGTCGAGGTTTGATAGTATTTGTATTCAACCGCCAGCGCTTCTTCGCTCGAAGGCAGAAATCTGGTCAGCAGCTTGATTTCGCCGGTATCGTAACGAATGAGATAATCTTCGTTTTTTTTCAGGGGAGTGCCCATGAAAGTTAAAAGTTCACTGAATTTAACCAAAGGGTAGCAACTTAATTGGTAGCTGCCCGATGCTTCCGCCTCCTGAACATCGGGCTCAATCGTTCCGGTGCTGGGGAAAAGCTCTCTGGCGGAGTTAATAACCGGCTCTTCTTTGGGAGCGGGCTTTCCAAATTTATCCGGATCAATTATAAAGCGCGATTGGAAACCGAAGAAATCACGCTTGGAAAGGGTGGGGAAGAAGAGATCGAGGAGGTTGGTGTATTCGTAACTGTACTTGAATTCATCGGTTTGGCTCAGGATGCGATTAAAAGTTATTTTTCCTTCAAAATAATCAATGGTGTAATCGAGGTTGCGTGACAGATAATTACCGTTTAGCTGGACCTGTTCCGAACCCTCAACCATGCCGCCGTGGCCGAGATTATAAGGGCCGCGGGTATTATTCCCTTTCTGCGAAGTCAGGCTCTGTGTCTGGCTTTTGAGCTTGGCGGAAGGGACCGTTACAATGTCATACCAATTATCTTTGGCGGTTAACATGACCCCGTTCAGGAACTTTGACGCCGAAACAAATTCATTACCGGAAAAATTGGCATTGAAATCGCCGAAAGTTAATTCGTTGTTATAATACTTGACTTTAACATCAAACTTGTCGGGAGTTTCTGGCTGTTGCTCCAGGTCATAGGTGACAGAGAGGTTTTCGGAAAGCTGCCCTAAAATTCTTAATTGCAGGCGTTCCTGCCAGGGGCCGCCCGTGAAAGTGGGATAAAATCCCCCTAACTGCGTCAGGCCGGTAAAATAATTTTGGTTGGGATCAACCTCAACTTTTTTGTGCTCCCATTTTTTAAAACCGGAAATATCTAATTGGGGGTAAGTTTGCTCGGCGGCAGCCGCGACAGCGACTAAAAGTAAGATAGCGACGGCGAATGAAAACTTTTTCACAAGCCGCATTATAACATCAGCTAAATTTCTTTACTACCAGAATTGCATTGTGTCCGCCGAAGCCAAAGGAATTTGAGATGGCGGCGCGGATGGGAATGGTGCGGGCTTGATTCGGCACATAATCCAGATCACATTCGGGGTCCGGATTTTCGTAATTGATGGTGGGGGGAGCGACATCATTGAGCACCGAAAGCGTGGTGGCGATAAATTCAACTGCTCCCGATGCTCCCAGCAGGTGTCCGATCATGGATTTGTTGGAGCTGATAGCCAGTTTGCGCACGTGTTCCCCGAAGGCCGTTTTGAGCGCCACGGTTTCATATTTGTCATTCAGGTCGGTTGAGGTCCCATGGGCATTGACATAATCGATTGCTTCCGGTGATAGATCAGCGTCTTTAAGCGCGGCACGGATGGCGCGCACCGCTCCGTCGCCTTCAGGGGCCGGTGCGGTGATATGATAAGCATCGCCGCTCATGCCAAAACCGACAACTTCAGCATAGATTTTAGCTCCGCGCGCTTTAGCGAAATCCAAGCTTTCCAGGATCACACTGCCGGCCCCTTCGCCCATGACAAAACCGTCGCGGGTTTTATCGAACGGCCGGCTACTGGTGTTGGACAAGGCGCGCGCGGCGCAAAAGCTGCCGATCCCGATCGGGCAGATGGATGCCTCGGAACCGCCCGCGATCACTGCGGAAGCTGCACCGCGCTGGATCAGCTTAAAAGCCTCGCCGATGCAGTGAGTTCCGGTGGCACAGGCGGTCACCACACAGAAATTGGGGCCTTTGGCGCCCAGATTGATGGAGGTATAGCCCGCGGCCATATCGGTGATCATGAAAGGGACGGTGAAGGGGCTGAGTTTTCCCGGCCCTTTTTCATGCAGGGTGCGGGACTGCTCTTCGAGGAAATCAATTCCGCCAATGCCCGAACCGATGATGACTCCAATATCAGTGGCATTTTCAGGAGTGATTGAAAGTTTGGCGTCTTCAACCGCTAACTTTGAAGCGGCAATGGCAAACTGGATAAAACGCACCAGACGGCGGGCTTCCTTTTTTTCCAGGAACTGTGAGGGATCGAAATCTTTTACTTCACCGGCGATCTGGGAATCAAAAGCCGAAGCGTCAAAGCGAGTAATGCGGGAAATTCCGCTTTTACCGGCCACCAAATTCTTCCAGAATAGTTCCTTTCCGATTCCAATCGGAGAGATCACCCCCATTCCGGTTATGACTACTCTATTCAACAATCTTTTGCCCCCTCAACTTCTTTGATAATTTCTTCAACGATTTTGGCGGCGGGTTTGATGGAACGATCCTTAATTTTCCAAACATACTCGCCCGAAAAAACAATGCCATTATCGATGTCGCCCTGCTGAGAATTGATCAGCGCCTGGATGATGCAATACTCCAGAGAGCATTTTTTCAAACAAAAATCACAGCCGATCGGTTTGGGAGCATTTTTGCTGAGCAGTTTTTCCACGAAAGCGGTCTTTATGGCTCTTCCCGGCATTCCGACCGGAGAAGAGATGATCACGACATCCTCCTTGGTTGCAGTTTGATAGCGTTTTTTGTAAGCGGGAGCGGCGTTGCATTCCTCCGCTAGGACGAAGCGGGTCGCCATCTGGACCCCATCGGCTCCCAGCTTAAAAGCTTTAGCGATTTCTTCGCCGTTGATGAGCCCGCCGGCGGGGATAACCGGGAGAGCAACGGCCTTCTTGACTTCCGGGAAAATCTCCCAAACCGAGCGATCGGTCCCGAGGTGTCCGCCGGCCTCCTTCCCCTCCACTACCACTGCCGTAGCCCCCAACTTTTGGGAAGTAACGGCCAACTGGGCTGAAGAAACCACAGGAAGGATAGGGGTATTGCTTTGTTTGCCAATCTTAAAGATATCTCGGGAAAAACCAGCCCCCGTGATAATGAGGTCGATTTTTTCCTTGATGGCGGTCTCGACAATACCCCAGAATTCCCGGGCGGCGAACATGATGTTAATCCCGATAATCCCTCCCGCCGCTTTTTCCCGGGCGATTTGGATCTCCCGCCGAAGCTCATCAAAAGTCATACCGGAGGCGCCGATAATCCCAATGGCGCCGGTGGCAGCAACGGCGCCAGCGAGCGCTCCGGTTGAGATCCGGATGGCCATGCCGCCCTGAATGATGGGCAGCCGGGCGACTAAATTACCGATTCTGAGCTGAGGCAATTTCATTTATTTTTTCGCGTGTGCTGTAACATAATTGATGGTATCGCCAATGGTTTTTATTTTTTCCGCGTCTTCATCTGGGATTTCGATTCCGAAGGCTTCTTCGAGCGCCATTACCAATTCCACCGTATCCAGAGAATCAGCCCCTAAGTCATCAACGTAAGACGCTTCGCGGGTGACTTCGGATTCGGAAACTCCCAGCTGTTCCACCACCACTTTCTTGATCTCTTCAAACATTTTTTGTTCGTCCATTCTTTCACCTCCTTTTTTCTACATGTACATTCCGCCGTTGATAGCGAGCACCTGGCCGGTGATATAATCAGCCTCCGGGCTGGACAGGAAAACCGCCGCATTAGCAACATCTTCGGGCTGACCGAATTTGCCTAGCGGTATTTGTTCCAGCATTTTTTTCTTTATTTCTTCCGGGATTTTGTCGGTCATAGCCGTTTGAATAAATCCCGGCGCTATGGCGTTAACGGTGATATTGCGGGCCGCTGCTTCACGCGCTACCGTTTTGGTAAAACCGATCACTCCCGCTTTGCTCGCCGCATAATTCGCCTGGCCAAAGTTCCCCATTTGTCCGCTAATGCTGGCGATATTGATAATTTTACCGCAGCTGTTTTTCATCATCAAGCGAGAAACCACTTTGGTGCAGTTGAAAACCCCGGTAAGATTAACCGCCAGGACCGCATCCCAGTCCTCTTTTTTCATGCGGATCAGTAAATTGTCTTTGGTTATCCCCGCGTTGTTCACCAAGATGTCTATTTTGCCAAAAACTTTAACTGCCTCGTTGACAGAACTCTCAACGTCAGCCAGATCCGCGACGTTGGTTTTAAGCGCCAGGGTTTTAACTCCCAGAGATTCAACTTCCTTAGCGGTTTGGGCGGCCAGCTCAAGGTTGATGTCAGAAATGATCAGGTTGGCTCCTTCTCTGGCGAGCGCGATGGCAACTGCCTTTCCGATCCCCTGTGCGGCTCCGGTCACCATCGCAACTTTATCCTTTAATTTCGTCATAGGTTTTTACCTCCACATCTGGATCGATGTTTTTTATTATGCCGGTTAAAACTTTTCCCGGTCCGACTTCTATAAAACTTTTAATTCCATCGGCTACCAGCTTGCGCACCAAATCCTCCCAGAGCACCGGAGAAGTGACTTGTTTAATTAAAAGCTTTTTTATCTCTTCGCCTTTTGCAACATAATCCGCGGTGACGTTGGCGATAAACGGGAATTTTGTGTCTTTGATTTCAATTTTCTTGAGTTCTGCTGCCAGCCTGTCCGCGGCGGGTTGCATCAGGGGGCAGTGGAAGGGAGACGAAACCGCGAGAGGAATAATTCTCCTTGCGCCGGCCGCTCGGAGCTTTCCGCTCGCGTTCTCCACCCCTTCTTTTGTGCCGGAAATCACCACCTGTCCGGGGGAATTAAAATTGGCCGGCCAGACGTTGCCGACTTCCTGGCAGATTTCTTTGATCCGATCTCTTTCTCCGCCTAAAACGGCGGCCATGGCGCCGGCACCGGCCGGGACCGCTTCTTGCATAAATTTCCCCCGCAGGTGAACGGTCCTCACCCCGTCATCAAAAGCAATCGCCCCTGCCGCATACAGAGCCGAATACTCGCCGAGACTATGTCCGGTGGCAACATCACACATAAAACCCTTAGCTTTCAATAGCTCATAAGCGGCAACGCTTACAGTGAAAATTGCCGGCTGCTGGATCTCGGTTCGCTTAAGTTCTTCGGCCGGGCCTTCAAAACAGAGTTGCTTTAAATCAAAGCCCAGGATGGCATTGGCCTGATCGAGAAATTTTTCAGCCAGCTCTTTTCCCATCCCCACAAACTGTGATCCCTGGCCGGGAAAAACAAAAGCAGTTTTCATTCCCTCAATTCCTTTAGCTTCCTTGTCAAAAGTGGAACATATTCGAAGAGATCGCCCACGATCCCGTAAGTTGCCACCTTGAAGATCGGGGCATCCGGGTCCTTGTTGATGGCCACGATGGTATCGGAAGACTGCATTCCGGCCAGATGCTGGATTTTTCCAGCAATCCCGCAGGCAATATAAAGTTTTGGAGAAACGGTCTTTCCGGTTTGTCCCACCTGATGATGGGCCGAAATCCAACCGGCGTCGACCGTTGCGCGCGAAGCCCCGACCGCCCCGCCCAGAACCGCCGCCAGCTCTTCGATCAGCTTGAAATTCTTAGCCTCGCCCAGACCCCTCCCGCCGGAAACGATGATCTCGGCTTCGGCCAGATTGACCTTAACGCTTTCGTCCTCAACGATTTCCAGCAGTTTAACGACCAGATCTTCCGGCTGGAGGACTGGAGTGAATTTAATAACATTATCATTACTTTTGACTTTTGCCGTGCCTGCCGGCAGGCAGGAATTTTGAACTTTGACTTTCTTGAAGACTTTCGGTCTGACGGTGGCCATCTGCGGCCGGTGCTTTGGAGTTTGGATGGTGGCCATGATATTCCCGCCGAAAGCGGGTCGGGTCTGTTGTAATAAGCGGTTCTCAATGGCCAATCCCGTGCAGTCGGCGGTTAATCCCGCACCCACCCGGATTGCCAAGCGGGCGGCAAGATCTCTGCCCTGGGTGGTGGCGCCGAGGAGCACGATCTCTGGCTTATATTTCGTTATCGCTTCCGCAATGGCTCGGGTATAGGGCGCCGTGTGGTAATGTTTGAGCTCTGGGTAGGTAATTAAATAAACCTTGTCCGCACCATAACTGAAAAGGGGTCCAACTTCTTCTTCAATGGTCGGTTCGCCGCAAAGGACCGCCGCCAGTTCTGTCTTCAGATCCTCTGCCAGTTTTTTCCCCTCCGTCAAGAGCTCAAAAGCCACGGATTGGATTTTCCCTTCCCTTTGTTCCGCAAAAACCCAGACTCCGCGATAGGCAGATAAATCCGCGCCGGCCCCGCCCAACTCTTTCTTTAATTCGATGGCATCGAACTTGCAGGAAGGGACACAGGCGCCGCAAAGGGTGCAGACATCCAGGTCAATTTTGGCGATCTTTTTTCCTTTTCCCGGGGCATCCGCCGCCTGCCTGCCGGTAGGCATGGGACGGTCGATCATGGTAATAGCCGCGAAAGGACAGGCCACAGCGCAGAGAGTGCAGCCCGTGCATTTATCTAATAATATTTTTATGCTCATTAAATGATCTTTCTTTCCCTGAGCTTGGCAATGAGCCTGTCGGCGATCTCCCCCGGCTCACCGGCCAAGGTTTCTCCTCCTCCTTTGGGTGGGGGAGTAAAAATCCTAACTACATTAGTGGGAGAACCGTTCAAGCCGACGTTGGTTGGATCGGCTTCAATGTCCGCCGCGGTCAGGGTTTTTATCTCCGCCTTCTTGGCTTTCATCATTCCCTTCAAAGAGGGGAGGCGGGGTTCGTTCATCTGTTTGACAACGGTTACCACCACAGGCAAAGGACATTCAACGATCTCATTGACTTCCTCCAACATTCTTTCGACTTTCGCTTTGTTGCCATTGATTTCTACCTTAAAGGCAAAGGTCACTTGGGGGATTCCCAGCCATTCGGCGATTCCCGGGCCAACCTGGGCGGTGTCCCCATCGATGGCCTGCTTGCCGCAAAGGATTAGATCAAATTTTCCTATTTTCTGGATGGCTCGGGAAAGGGTGTAAGAAGTTGCCCAGGTGTCGGATCCGGCAAAAGCGCGGTCCGAAATCAGAATAACTTCGTCAACTCCCATGGCAATGGTGGTGCGCAGAGCTTCGGCGGCTTGGGGAGGCCCCATGCTGATAGCGGTGACGGTACCGCCGTGCTTTTCTTTCAGTTGCAGCGCCGCCTCAATGGCGTTTTCGTCGAAGGGGTTAATGATGGAAGGGACCCCTTCGCGAATTAGGGTATTCGTTTCCGGGTTAATCTTAACCTCGGTGGTATCGGGAACTTGTTTTAGGCAGACGATAATATCCATGGGGCTATTTTTTCGAGGCGCTTTCTTTGATCAGAGCCAGCGCGATCTGATTTCTCTGAATTTGATTGGTGCCCTCATAAATTTGAGTTATCTTAGCATCCCGCATCATTTTTTCCACCGGGTATTCTTTCATATAGCCGTAACCGCCCATGATCTGAACCGCTTCCACGGTAACTTTCATGGCGGTGTCCGAGGCAAACAACTTGGACTGGGAAGCCGCCAGAGTGTAATCTTTGTGACCGGCGTCGATCATGCGGGCAACGGCATAGACCAAAGCGCGCGCCGCTTCAATTTGCGTTGACATATCTGCCAGCATGTGCTGTATCGCCTGCAAACTGGCAATCGGCTTGCCGAATTGAACTCGCTCGCGCGAATATTTAAGGGCTTCGTCCAATGCTCCCTGGGCAATCCCCACCGCCTGGGCGCCAATCCCCGGACGGGTCAAATCAAGGGTTCTCATGGCCACGATAAAACCCATTCCTTCTTTGCCAAGGAGCTGGCTCTTATGAACCTTGCAATCCTGGAAAACTAGCTCTCGGGTAGCAGAACAGCGAATCCCCATTTTGTTCTCTTTTTTACCAAAGGTGAAACCGGGAGTGCCTTTTTCAATAATAAAGGCGGAAGCTCCCCGCGCTCCCTTACTTTTATCGGTCATGGCAATCAGGGTATAAGTCTCGGCCTCCCCGCCATTAGTGATCCACTGTTTCGTTCCGTTAATAAGATAGTAATCGCCTTCCTTTTTGGCGGTAGTTTCAATTCCGGCGGCGTCGGAGCCGGCATTTGCTTCCGTCAATCCAAAGGCGGCCAGTTTTTTCCCTGCCGCGATATCCGGCATATATTTCTTTTTTTGTTCTTCCGTACCGAAGAGAATAATCGGCGTGGAACCCAGCGCCGAGGCGGCGAAAGTTACCCCCACGCCTCCGCAAACCCGGCTGATCGCTTCCGTAGCCAGACAAAAGTTAAGCACGCTTTGCCCCATCCCGCCATATTCTTCCTGAATATAGAGCCCGCAGAGGTCGGCGGCGGCAAAAGCTTTCATGGCTTCCCAGGGAAATTCGCCCGTTTCGTCCCACTCCGCTCTTTTGGGCAAAACTTTTTCCAGCGCAACCTTTCTGGCCAGGTCGCGAATCATTTTTTGCTCTTCGGTCAGCAGGTAATCCATCTAATCTCCTCCTACCATTTTATAAGATTTGCTCCATAGGTCAAACCGGCGCCGAAGCCAGCCAGCACGAGCCGATCGCCGGAGTTTAATCTTCCTTCCGCCACTGCTTCATCCAGGGCAAGGGGGACCGAAGCCGCGGAAGTGTTGCCGTATTTTTGCAGGTTAACATAAACTTTTTCTTTTGGCAATCCCATTTTCTTTATCACGTGGTCGATGATGCGGATATTCGCCTGGTGCGGAATCAGCAGGTCGATATCTGAAACTTTTAAGTGGCATTGCCTCAACACTTCGGCAACCGACTTTTCCAGCGCCCGGATCGCGAATCGGAAAACTTCTTTGCCGTCCATGCGGATGAAGCGGCCGTTGCGCTCTTCCGGGTCGCGGCTCCCACCACCAGGCATAATTAAAGACCTGCCCAGATTTCCTTCCGCGGCCAGGAAGCTACCCAAAACGCCGCTTTCGCTTTTAGTTGCTTCAATTACTACCGCCCCGGCACCATCACCAAAAAGAATGCTCACCGTGCGGTCGGACCAGTCCACATATTTGGCCAGAGTGTCAGCTCCGACCAAAAGGATTTTTTTGTAGGCTCCGCTTTCAACAAAGCTGGCGGCGGTAGCCAGTCCAAAATTGAAGCCGGAGCAGGCAGCCGATAGGTCAAAAGCGGGTGTGTTTTTAATATTCAGTTTATCTTGCAGGATACAACCAACTGATGGGAAAAGCATATCTGGTGAGCAGGTGCAAACTAATATCAATTCAATTTCCTCGGGTGAAACTTTTGCCGATACCAGAGCTCTTTCGGCGGCGATGAGGGCTAAATCGGAAGTGGCGGTTCCCTCATCGGCCACCCTTCTTTCAGCAATACCCGTCCGCTCCCGGATCCATTCATCAGAAGTGTCAATGATCTTACTAAGATCAAAATTCGTTATAATTTTGGGTGGAATGCAGGATCCGGTCCCGATAATTTTAGCCCGCATGGTTTTTCTCCATCTTGGAGATACAGCCAATCAGATCTTCCTGAACCGCCTCCTGCGCGGCGCGGATCGCGTTCTTTATGGCCTTGGCCTTGGCCCGGCCGTGAGCTTTGAAAACGATGCCATTGATCCCCAACATAGGCGCGCCGCCATATTCATCATAGTCAATGCTTTTCTTGATGCGGGATACCGACGGCAAAAGTAGCAAGGAGGCAAATTTAGAAAGCAAGCTCCTCCCCAGTTCTCTCTTAAAGAGATCGAGCAGAAAATCGCCGATCGATTCGCCAAATTTGAGGATTAGATTGCCTACGAATCCGTCACACACGATTACATCCACCTTGCCGGAAAGGATGTCCTTGGCTTCAACATTTCCCAGAAAATTGATTTTAGCCTGATTGAGAAGCGGCCAGCTTTCCACCGTGAGTTCATTCCCTTTCTCTTTTTCCTCCCCGATATTAAGCAGGCCGACGCGGGGATTATCGATGTGCATGACGTGCTTGGCATACTGATAGCCCATCTCGGCGAATTGTTTTAAATGTTTGGGCTTGCAGTCAACGTTGGCTCCCATATCCAGCAGGAGGGCGGGGCGGGAGCGGGCGGGGAAAAGAGTGGCGATGGCCGGTCGTTCCACCTCCGCGATCCTTCCCAGACTAAAAAGGGCGGAAGCCATTAAAGCTCCGGTGTTGCCGGCTGAAACCACGGCATCCACCACATCGTTTTTTACCAGGGATACCGCTACATTGATGGAGGAGTCCTTTTTCTGCTTTACGGCTGCAACCGGGGACTCGTCATTCTCGATGACTTCGGAAGCATGCAAGATTGAAAGCTTGCCCTGGTTGTGGTAGCGGTCAAGTTCTCTTTCCAGAGTTTGCTTATCACCTACCAGGACGATGCTGACCGGTAACTCAAGGGAAGCGTCAACTGCACCTTTGACAATTTCTACTGGTGCGTAGTCGCCGCCCATAGCATCAAGGGCGACCCGAATCACTGTTTCTTCCCTTTTCCTTTCTTTACTTTGATTTTTACGACCTGCCGCCCTTCATAGGTGCCGCAGGTGGGGCAGGCAAAGTGGGGGAGGGTCGGGGACCCGCACTGGGGGCATTTACTCAGGTTTTTGGCGCTGAGGCGATAATTTGAAAACCTTCTCTTCCCCTGTCGGATGTTGGAATGACGTTTTTTAGGTACCGGCATTTTTATTCTCCTTTACATTCCTGCTGGCAAAGCGTCTGGATCGGCAAGGCCAGCAGCAGATTTTGCCTTATGGTCTCATCCAGGTCCAGACTATTGTCTTTCTCAATGGGAAAAACGAAATCCTTTTCCCCCAATTCGATCTCTTTCTTGGCCGCGGCCTGAGGCGGATGCTTCGAGTACTCCTCTTCTATCTTTGCGGACAAGGGCGTTTTGATCTTTTTCAGGCACCTTGAGCATTCAAGCTCCGCTTCCGTTTCTAAAGTTCCGCTCAACCAGACCGAATCCCCGGTATTTACCAGGTGAACATCCACCTTCACCGGCCGGATGAGGGTCAGGCCGTCTTCGGGAAAACTGACCTTTTCCTCCATTTTAACGTCAGCTTCATTCCCAACCCTTCGCAAGAGTTCCGTCAGGTTAATTTTCACTACCAACGGTTATTATACCGGGTTGGAGAGAGGGCTGTCAACCGGACGAGGGTTTAGTGAGTAACAGTTCGGTATAGTTCAAGATACCGCGGAAGCACAACGCTCCAGTCAAACCTCTCCGCTCGTTTTCGGTTCTTGTCCCCTGCCTCCCGGATAGCGGTGGGGTCTCGCAGAAGCCGGATTAGTGCTTCAGCTAGAGCACGGCTGTCACCCGGCGGTGTGAAAATGCCGGCTTCGCCCAGCACCCCTCGAAAAGCCGGAATATCCGAAGCCACCACTGCACAGCCAGCAGCCATAGCTTCGAGAATAGTGATCCCAAAGCTCTCTCTGCCCAGATTCGGGGAGCAAAAGACCGCCGCGGCAGCCAGCTCACGCTGTTTTACTGCATCCTCTGTTCTCCTGGGAAAAAAGTGTACACTGGGCAGAGAGGTTTTCCTGGAGGTGCCAAGGACTATCAGTTCTGCGTCAGGAATTTCGGCGCGCACACGTGACCACGCCTTAAGTAAGACATTGAGACCTTTCCGTGGTTCGTCGCGGCCAAGGAACAATACTCGCCGGAGGTGGCGTTTCACGTTAAGATCATAGCTTTTTACGTCGATGGCGTCGGGAATGATTATAATGTTGGTGAATAAAGGCGACAACGGTTCTGCCGCGACCGTGCTTACCGCTGTCACCGCGGTCATATGCCGCGCCAGTCGTCGCCAAAAGGGTAGGGATAGATGACCGATAATCTGGAGGAATGGGGAAAGGTTGGCATGGAACGTTCCGATAATCGGCCGGTGCTGGCCTGCCAGTGCTGCCCACGAAACTAATGGTACAAAGGGCTCGTGGATGTGCACCAGATCCGCATCCTCGAGGCTCTCTCGCACTCGCCTTATTGAAAAAGGGTCAAGACAAATGGGGGCCAACGATTGATCGGCCCTGACGTTAACTTTTCGACCAACCAAGCGAATGCCCGGTGGCCCGGAGGTGCCGGGGGCTACGATCCAGGCATTATGACCCGTTTCGTTTAAATGGCGAGTGAGCTGAGCCACCTGCTCCTGCACACCTCCCGGTTCATCGAACGCATAGGGACAAACGATTGCAATCTTCATTTTTAAATTATATCCTACTGCCCAAATATTTGATAGTGAAAAATAAAAGCGGTTATGATAATATTGGTTTTGTAGTGATCAGATCTTATTTGTTATGAAAAATCCCAAAAATTACTTTCCTCTTCTACTAAATTTTAGTTTATTAGCGCTGTTAACAGGTCAGGCGGTTTCGGATTTTGGTAATAGATTAAATTATATGGCCTTGATCGATCTCATTGCCAGATATCGACCCGGATCCGCCTTTGAGCTCTCTAAACTGCTTCTTTTCATCGTGCTTCCTGCACTTATTTTTACCCCCCTAGTTGGGGTATACGTCGATCGTTGGAACCGCAAGAAGATCATGATCGCCTCCAATCTTTTTCGCTCATTGCTGGTATTACTCATCCCTTTAGGCATGACTTTTTTTTATTCTCTCAATTTAACTTATGCGATTATCTTTCTTTTTTATTCCGCGGATCTATTTTTTAATCCGGCCAGGGGGGCCATTATTCCCGATCTGGTGCCCAAAGAGAGATTGCTTGCAACCAATTCTTTGTTTTATTTGGTCGGGGCCATGGCGGCAATTGCGGGAACGGCCCTGGGAGGTATTTTGGTAGGACTGACCGGCTGGGAAAACGGGTTTTATGCTAATGCCGTGATCTGTCTTCTATCAGCCGCAGCTATCTCTTTCATTATATGGGAACCCGGGTTAAAAAAAGAACAAAGTGAAAACAATAAATCTTCGGCCAAATGCTCGGGAAATGTCCATGGAGATAGAATTTTTTTTGGAGAATTGAAGCACCTTTACCGCGAAACGATTGAGGGATTGCAGCTCGTAAGGGATAACCCCTTGGTTTTATTTGCCATCGCTTCCGCTTCAATTATTTTTGTTATCGGAGGAATAATGTTCACGGCGGGGCTTGCTTTTCTCAAGCAGGTTATCCAGGCAACCACGGTTGATGTGGGAATTTTTGCTGCTCTGGTCGGCATAGGAGTAATGATAGGGATAGCTTTATTAAATAAATTCGGAAGGTCCTATTCCAGAAAAAACCTCATCTTCATAAGTTTTTTCATTTTGGGAATGCTCCTCATAGGATTTTCAAACATTGGTTCACGTATCAACCTGAGTATTTTGATGCTTGTCAGCGGAGTGATTATCACCCCTTTGATAGTTGTGCCAGATACTTTACTGCAAGAAATTATCCCCTATGACATTCGTGGCCGCATTTTTAGCCTTAAAGAGTTCTGTATAAGAGTTGCACTTATTATTACAACCATGAGCCTGGGGCTGGTTGCCGATCTCTGGAACAAAAAATTTTTGCTTATGGGAGCGGGTGGGACCCTGAGTATCATTAGCCTGCTGGCAGCGTGGCTATTTTGGAATCTTCCGGCCACAGCGGTTGAAATACGCACCATTGATCGGGATAGCGCCGAATAATGTTTTCTAGAACGTTTGCAATTATTTGAGTATTTGTTAGAAGGTCTTTCTCTCGATCACCGCTGGTCTTTAGGTCCACGGGCGGTCCAATTATACACTCAAAGGAATTATCTTTTTTTCGCACCAGGTAGACAGGGAGAACTTGTGCTCCGGTTAGTGAGGCAAGGAAGGCTGTGCCCCTGGGGATTTGAGTTACCCTTCCGAAAAAGTTCACGGGTATGCCGGTTTTTTGTATGTCTCGTTCGCCGGGATAGGCCACAATTTCATTTCTTTCCAACGCCTTTTCACAAAGAATCCCCGCATATCTATTTAAAGGTATAGTCCTTATCCCTTTTGCTTCTCTAATTTTGCGGAAAAAGTCAAACATTTTTCTGTAGCTTAAGTTTTCCATGACCACATTAGTCGGATACGGCCTGAGTGCAACGATTGCGGCGTATTCCCAATTCCCCAAGTGAGCGCTAAAAACAATAACTCCCTTGCCACGCTTTAAAGCCTTTTCTATGTGTTCACGCCCATGGGCAGAGGTTATTTTATCAATATCTTCTTTGCTCAAAAGGGGAAGGCGGAATACCTCCAGAAAAAATTTCATATAGTTGCGAAAAACCTTTCTTACGGTGCGTTCGATGGTTATTTTGTCTGTTTTTCTTCCTAAAACGATAGTTATGTTAGCATAAATATTTTTTCGAACACGCCGGGCTAGAAAAAAAAGTAAATCTCCGATGGTTTCAGCTAATCGGTATTGAATATTTAGCGGGAGATAACGAACAAGAAAGGTTCCGATTACACAAAGTAAGTAGACAGCCATTTATTCATTTTCTCTTTCGACTCATACGCAACAACTTTTCTTATTTTGTTCCTCACAAAGAATCGATCAACTTCATTGTAACAAAGCGCCGTTTCCCTTTCAACTGATCGTTTTTATTCGATAATAATTGATGAGACCAATTCCTAAAGAAAAAAGGGAAACCGCAAAGGTGATGATAAAACTAAAGTAACCGACAAGATCCCCGTGCTGATTGAAAAAAGTCTTTTCTCTTTTGGTTCCGATCAGAGTAGTCAGATACCCGCGTTTAAGAACCGGCAGAGATTTTACAAATCGGCCGGACGGATCGATCACTCCGCTCAGACCGCTGTTTGCAGCTCGGACGTAGTAGATGCGGTTTTCAACCGCCCGGAAGACGGCCATCGAAGCGTGCTGGTAGTACTCATCGAGGCTGTTAGACCAGCTATCATCCGCGACGTTAACTATAAACTGGGCTCCTTTGTTGACGAACTGACTAACCAGCTCGGGGAATAAGCCATCGAAGCAGATTGCAACACTAAACCAGGCCTTGGGAGTCTTGAGAATGGTTAAATCGTTGCCGGGGGCATAGACTCCTTCGCCGCGAACGAGCTTGAAAAAATTAAAAGTGTCTCCGAAAGGTACGAGATGAATTTTGCTGTAATAAGCGCTGGAATGTCCGGCGGGGGTCCAGAGAAAGACGGAGTTAAAAGTTTCCTTTCCCCCTCCGTTTCGCTTCTCGAGCGGTCTCCCATATAACAGGTAGCTCTTGTATTTGCCTACGATAGAGTTTAACTCCCTCACGGTGCCTTGGTCGCCCAGACTAAATTCTTTGATCACGGTTTCCGGCCAGATGATCAGGTCCGGCTTTTCCCGACTGGCGCGGGCGGTTAATTGATCAAGGACCTCCAAGGATTTTGGGGCGTTATAATGGCCGGAATAATAATCGATGTTAGGCTGGACGATGGCGATCCTGAAATTGAGCTTTTCATTGACGCTGCTCTTTTCTAATTTGTTCCAGCCGTAAGCAAATAGGAGAGAGAAAATAACTCCAATTGCGGATATGAGCTTAATGGAGCGTAAAACTGATGGAGACCGGAACAGCGAAAAGACCAAAACATTGACCAGGACGATTAAAAAAGACAAACCGGTGACTCCAAGGATATCCGCGGCTTGAATTATGGTCAAGTGCCGATACTGGGAATAACCCAGAAAACCAACCGGATGAGCCAGAGCCCCGAACGAACGGGCGAATTCAAAAGCCACCCAAAGCGGAGGCAGCAACAGATAATCCGGGAGGTCGACCGCCTTTTTTACAAATTGATAGACGAAACAAAATCCGCCCACGTACAAAGCGAGGAGGGCGGAGACCAAGAGGTATAAAGCGGGATTGAGTGTTTTTACCCACCACAATGATATGCCATACATGGTGAAGCCGGCCAGTAGGCCCAGGCAAAAGGAGCGGGGGAGGCTTTTTTTGTGGATGGCAAAAAAAAGCGGCACCAGAGCGACCCAGGCAAGAAAGCCAAAGTCATAGCGAGGATAGGAGAGCGCGACCATCATTCCCGAAAAAATGGCCAGAATCTCCGGAATGATAGCCGACGTTTTATTTTGCCCGTGGATGGTTTGAATCATAAACCGCTTTTAACCTTTCCTTGGTGATATGGGTATAAACCTGGGTGGTTGACAGTGAGACGTGCCCTAACAGCTCTTGAACGATGCGGAGGTCGGCCCCTCCTTCCAAAAGATGGGTGGCAAAGGAATGACGAAGAGTATGCGGAGTGACTTTTTTCTGGATGCCGGCCTTCCTGGCATAGAAGCGGATGATTCTTTCCACATGCCGGGGCGTCATTCGGCTGCCCCGGCGGCCGATAAAAAATCCGCTGTTCTTTCGGCCGCAAAGCAGAGCGGGCCTGCCGCGCTCAAGATATTCTTTCAAGGCGGAGCGGGCATGAGAGCCAAAAAGCACGATCCTTTCTTTTGACCCTTTGCCGAAGACCCGCACTTCGTCCTCGTCCAGATCCACATCAGCAACATTGATCCGGAAGATCTCGGTTACCCGCATCCCGGTCCCATAGATCATTTCAAGAATGGCCCGGTCGCGCAGGCCGGCCGGGGATTTCCCATCGGTGGCATCAAACAAGGCCTTGATCTCTTCCGGATAGAGAAAGTTGGGAAGTTTTCGAGGAAGCTTTGGAGTTAACAAATTTTCGAAAGGATTTTGTTCAACCATCTTTTCGCGGACCAGGTAACGGAAGAAGGAGCGCGTCGCCGAAAGCTTACGGGCGATCGATCTTCGTGCGTAGCCTTTTTTCTCCAGCTGCAGGAGATATTCCCTGGCCGTAAGCCGATCGACTTTCTTTTTCTTAATAAAATCGGCCAGAAAGACCAGATCGCGCTGATAATTATTTATGGTATGAGGAGAGTAATTGCGTTCAATCTTAAGATAATTAAGAAAAGCGGCAACCTGCTTAGAGTCCATACTGATGGCGCTTGTCGGCTGTGAGCGGAGAATATTTTCCCCGCTCCTTGATCCAGCTTTCTTTCTTCTCCGGGGGGCGGGTGTCGACGTGGATCATGTTTTCTTCGGGATAAAAACCCAGGCCATTGATGCCTTCGATGCCTTCAGCGAACCGGAAAATTTCAGTAGCCGGGACGCCTTCGATGGTTAGATTAGCGGCTTTGCCCATGGTATGATAGCTGCGTTTTTCTCTCTGCAGCTTTTCCGCGTAAGCTTCGCAGAAGTAGCCGGATATGATTTTGGGCCTTTTTCGGAAGTGGGAGGCGATCAGCTCGAGGTATCCCACCAGCCCTAGATGGATGCGGTATTCCCCTTTGCATTCGCGGCACTTGCAGGCAAAGTCTTTGTGGCTGAAATTTTCGCTCAGATCGCCCATAACATTATTATATAGGCTTTGGCTTGACTTAGCAAATTGAGGAAGATATACTTTAAATAACGAGCTTCATTGACAAATGTCGGTCCGCTCGTATGAGGGAGGCAGCTAAAATGAAGAAGAGTCGTCTTTTTACTTCTGAATCGGTTACCGAAGGACACCCCGATAAAGTTTGCGATCAAATTTCCGATGCTATCCTGGATGCCATCATGGATAAAGATCCCCCCGGCCGTGTGGCAGTCGAAACGCTGGTTACCAACGGTTTGTGTATGGTGGCGGGGGAAGTGACCACCGGCTGCTACGTTGAAATTCCCCAGATTGTCCGCGAAACCATCAAGGAAATCGGTTATACCCGAGCTAAATATGGCTTTGACTATGAGACCTGCGGCGTTCTGGTTTCCATTAAAGAACAAAGCAAAGACATTGCTCGCGGAGTTGATAAAGCTTTGGAAATAAAGGGCGGGGAAGTGGTGAAAGAAGATCTGGAACAACTGGGAGCCGGAGACCAGGGCTTGATGTTTGGTTTTGCCTGCGATGAGACCAAAGAGCTGATGCCACTGCCGATTGTTTTAGCACATAATCTGGCCAAGAAACTGGCCGAAGTCAGAAAAACCGGAGAACTTTCTTATCTTCGCCCCGATGGCAAATCTCAGGTTACGATCGAGTACGAAGATGACAAGCCGGTGCGGATGCATACCGTATTGATCGCTGCTCAGCATGCTCCGGAAGTTGACACTGAAAAAATGAAAGAGGAGATCATTGAGCGCGTGGTACTGCCGATCCTGCCGCCGGAGATGGTGGATGATAAAGTTAAATATTACGTGAATCCAACCGGCCGCTTCGTAATTGGTGGGCCACAGGGAGATACGGGGGTCACCGGCAGGAAGATCATCGTTGATACTTATGGCGGTTACGCCCGCCACGGCGGCGGTTGTTTCAGCGGTAAAGACCCGACCAAAGTGGACCGCTCCGGGACCTATGCTGCCCGTTGGGTGGCCAAAAACGTAGTCGCCGCGGGGTTAGCGAGAAAATGTGAAGTGCAGGTCGCCTACGCTATTGGAATTGCGAGGCCGCTTTCCATCATGGTAGATACCTATGGCACCGGCGAGATTCCGGACACCAAGATCGAACACTTGATCGCCGAGGTTTTTGATCTGCGCCCGGGATTGATCATCAAGAATCTCCACCTGCGCCGGCCGATTTATAAGCAGGTTGCTTCCTATGGTCACTTTGGTCGCAACGACCTTGATCTCCCCTGGGAGAAAACCGATAAAGCAGCGGAACTGAAGAAGAAAGCCAGCCGTTTATAACAAATTCTAAATTCTAATATCGAAATCCTAAATCCCGCTTTGCGGGATCCCGCAACACGTTAGAATATCATAATAATGAGGCGGGACAAATTAGAAATTCTAAGCTGGGAAAATTCCAAACTAAATACTCTTCGCAAGTATTGAGCCGAAGATTTTCATTAGCTCATTAAAAAATCCTTCTTGCCCAAGGTTTCATTGGCTTCTGTATAGTTCGATCCTACAGATCCAGCTGCGCGGAATAATTGACTATCTCTCGGCCACTTTTTATTATATTTATACAAGTTTTTCCCTATATATAACGATAAATTAGTATAATGGGTAATATTGGCGAGATATTGGCCGGCCCCGCTTTGCGATCAAGAAGCGCTAGCTTAAACCCTTCTCTTCATAATATTAGAGCAGACCAATTTACTATTAGAGATGAAAGAGACCTGTTTCGTATTATGATCTTTCCAAAGCCTAAAACCCCGGAAGAAGTAAAACTAATTCAGAAAGCAGGTAAATTTGGCATCCCTTTGAGTGCCCATTCCAAAACATATTTTATCTTAAGTAGAGAAGAATATTTCAAGCGGCTCACTATTCTGACCGGTATTTATGATAATGCCCCAAAATTGGTAAGATATTTGATCAAAAAAGGCCTTGATATCGCTGATTATGTGAAAAATGAAGATTCTCCGGAGACAGCAAGGCACAGAATAAACCGGTTAGCTACTTTTATCAAAAAGCTGGAGAAAGGCTCCAGTTCATTTTTTCAAAGATTTATCGATTTCTTTTCTCATTCTAGGGTGATAGTAGATCTAATCTCCCGCCTTTTTGTGAAAGATTACCGGCACATAGGTCCTGACCAGAATCCTTGCGACATTCTAAGTCGCAATCCTCAGATATTAGGCTTTAAAAAACTTATGGAAATAGCTGAATTAGGAGAAAAAGAACAAGATAAGCAGATTAAATCATTAAAGGATGCCTGGAAAACGTTCAAAATAATACAAAATAAACCTTTGGGCCAGATAACAGATTCTGAAATCAGACAAATTCAGGTTTTGCCGGGAATGTCGGCATGTATTACTCAAGACATTTCGGAATTGATGGCAAATAATGATTATTTGAAACATTTAAGAGATAAATATCCCGCACTATCTTTACCGGAGTTTTTTTCTTTTTCGATAGCCTTGACTCGTAACCTTAAAAATGGGATCGAAACCAATCTTAAACATATTTCAGGAGATAGGATCAAAGCAGAGATTGACAATCTAATGGCATTTAAGCATAAAATATACTCCCATCGGCTTTTTGGCGCAGGCGTTAATGTGATAGTAGCAACGCATAAAAGGCAGTTCGCGGTTGGAGATTTTTATTTTTCACCTTTTACCAAACTGGCGAAAAGGCATGGATCATATATAGCCTATGCGGAAAGCGGGCCAAAATCGACCGATGCTTTATTGAAGCAAATATCGAATAGCCGAGGTCGCACCACGGTTTTCCTCGGCGGACACGGGAGCCCTTCTGAGATATCTTTTGGTCGATCCACCTTGAGCTTTATTGATTTGGCGGATGCAGTGGCAAAAAGTCAAAAGCCGGAAGAAATGACAATTATTGTGATGTGCTGTAGAGGATATGAGTTCGGGACAAGATCTTTTGAGGAATATTATAGGCACAAATATCCGGATAAGCCTATTCCCAATCTCATTGTAATAGGGGCCAATGATGGCACTAATACCGGGCCATCACTTGCTTATTGGTTTGGCATGGGCAAGATTGGTGATCCTACGATAGGAGGTTTCGTACGTTTTTTTGATAAGAATTTTTTTGAGGCGGCCTACACTTCGAAACGCAATCTGAATTTTGATATAAGCGTTAGGGTTGGACGGAAAAACTCACTTTACAGCCATAACCGTTTACCATCAACCAAAAAAGATCAAAAAGAAAGCGAAGTAAATCCACGATCATCATTATTCTTTTCGAACGGGAGCCCATTTACTATTATCACGGATAAGGACATAGAAAATATAATAAACGCTAAAGATGGGAAAAAGGAGAAAGTCCAGCCAAAATATGAGCTGCTTGAAATCTCTCAGAGAGAATACGTTAAATCATCCATGGCAACTTAACTGCCTTCGCAATATTTTTAACCAAGAGCATCACTCAGATAATTTGGTAGCGCATAGCAAAGCTCAAAGTGCTATCTTCTAGATCATAATGTTTAGAATTTGGAATTTCGGTCATTCGATATTGTTTAGAATTTAGTATTTCGTATTTAACATTTAACATAATTTCATGATCGGCAATTTTATTGCCACGCTTGAGAATGGGAAAAGCGGCGAGATTTCGCCACTTCTTATACTATGATATAATCCCATTATTATGGGCTTCTCACTCGGCATAGTCGGCCTTCCCAATGTCGGCAAATCGACTTTATTCAATGTCCTTTCCAAAGCCAAGGTGGATGTTTCTAATTATCCCTTTACCACTATCAATCCAAATATTGGAGTAGTGGAAGTTCCGGACGAGCGGCTTTATCAAATTCAGAAAATAATCGGCTCCCCTAAGGCGATTCCAACTATCATCGAGTTCTATGACATTGCCGGGTTGGTGAAAGGGGCGCACAAAGGAGAGGGGCTCGGAAACCAGTTTCTCTCCCACATCCGGGAGGTCGACGCTATTGCTCACGTGGTGAGGTGCTTTTCCGGCGAGGCGATCGTTCACGTTGAGGGTGAAGTCGATCCCAAAAGAGACATCGAGCTGATTAACGCGGAACTCATTCTGCATGATCTGGCCACTATCGATAAAAAGTTTGAGCCGGTCCGCAGCGCCCTTAAGGCCGGCGATAAGAATATTTTAAAGCTTCTACATCTGCTGGATAAAATCAAGACCACCTTAGATGAAGGCAAGCCCGCACGAATGCTTCTGCCTTCGATGACTGCCGAAGATCATGCTCTTCTTCACGACCTTCCTCTCCTTACCTTTAAACCGGTGCTTTATGTCGCAAATGTGGATGAGAGCGGGGATCCGAAAGAATTTGATGTGGTTAGTAATATAGCCAGGAGTGAAAAAGCCAAAGCAGTGTCAATTTGCGCTAAGCTTGAAGCTGAAATTGCAGAACTATCTCCGGAAGAAGGGAAAGAATATTTGAAAACGGTTGGCCTCGAAGAATTTGCTTTATTGCGGTTGATTCGATCCGGCTACGACCTTCTGGATTTGATCACCTTTTACACTGCCAACGAAAAAGAATGTCGCGCCTGGACGGTGAAGCGCGGGACGAAGGCTCCCAAAGCCGCCGGCAGGGTTCACTCCGATATGGAAAGCGGATTTATCACGGCAGAAGTTGTTCATTACCCCGATCTGGCACAGACTGGGTCCTATGCTAAAGTGCGAGAAAAGGGACAGGTTCATGCCGAAGGAAAAGAATATGTCGTGCAGGATGGCGATTTGATTCTGGTCAAATTTGTGGTATAATTCAGGAAAAGGGAGGTTCTGCATTGAACGCATACGAATTAATATTATTGCTCGATCCCAAGCTGGGCGAAGAAAAGATCGGCCTGGCAGCGGCTAAAATTGAAGAAAAAATAAAGTCTCTCGGCGGCAGCGAGCTCAAGACCGAGAAATGGGGAATGAGAAAGCTGGCCTCGATCGTAAAAAAAGCCAGGGGGATTACCCAGGCCTATTATATTTTGATCCGCTTCCAGAGCGCCTCCAGCGTCCCTGCCGAGTTGCGGGCTTCCCTCAAGGTGAATGAAAATGTAGTCCGCTATTTTATTTCACAAGCGGTGGAAGTAGCTCCGGTTGAGGAAAGGATCGAAGGCAAGCCCCTGGAAGCGGTAAATGTCGGTGAAATAAAGTCAGAAGAGGAAGTCGAGCTTGGCAAACCTTAATCGGATCATTTTAGTCGGCCGCCTAACCGCCGATCCCGAATCCCGCACTACCGTTGACGGCCTGCCTATGACCAAGTTTCGATTAGCCGTCAGCAGGCAGGTGGCGGTAGGCGGAGAAAGTGTCGATTTCATCGATGTCATAGCCTGGAGAAGGCTGGCCGAAATCTGCGGGCAGTATCTGAAGAAGGGGCAGCTGGTCCTGGTCGAGGGCCGCATCCAGAACCGCTCCTTTGAGGATCAAGCCGGACAGAGACGCTGGGTCACCGAAGTGGTGGCGAGAAACATGACCATGCTTGAGAAGTCACAGGTCTCGGGTCGCGAGCCACGAGTCGATGAAGAGCTGGTGGATGATTCAGAGCTGGCAAGTGATTTACCCTTTTAATTTATGTATAACAAGGTTTTTTTAATTGGCAATTTGACCCGCGACCCGGAATTGCGGTATACGACGGCCGGGATCCCGGTGGCGCGCTTTAGCATTGCGGTTAACCGGGTGGCACGGAAGGGTGCCGGAGAGTCGGAAGTTGATTTTATCAACATCGTGGCCTGGAGAAGGCTGGCGGAGATCTGCGGGGAATTTTTAAAGAAGGGGCGGCCGGTGGCGGTCGAAGGCAGGCTCCAGATCAGGACTTATACCGGGAAAGATGGCCAGAAAAGAACCATGACAGAAGTGGTGGCTGATAACATGCAAATGTTAGGTAAAAAACCGGATGCGGCTCCGGTCAAAACCGCTGAAGTATTGTCGGAGGAAACCGAAGAGGAAATTCCTTTTTAACGGGCCGTGCCTACCGGCAGGCAGGGAGGGAAATTAATGACCAGGGAACCAAGAAAACCGAAACAGCAACAATTCAAGCGAAAAAAACGAAGGCCCTGCATCTTCTGCATTGAGCAGAAAGGGATCGATTATAAGGATATCGGGTTTGTGCGTCGCTTTATGACCGATCGGGGGAAAATCGCACCGCGCCGCCTCTCCGGCTGCTGCGCCCTGCACCAGCGGATGATAGCAAAAGCGGTGAAGCGAGCCCGCCAGATCGGGCTGGCGCCTTACGTCGTGGAGTAAAATGAAGGTAATCTTTTTAGAAGACGATCGGATCGAAGAAGTCTCGGACGGCTACGCGCGCAATTATCTTCTGCCGCGCCAGCTGGCTATTCTGGCCACGGCTTCGGCACTGGCAGCAGCCGAAAAGAGAAGGGAAAAGAAAGCGGCGGAGCGGGAAAAGCAAAAAGAGCAGATGCAGGCCCTGGCGGAAAAGCTATCCGCCCTGGAAATTGTGGTGGAGGCGGATGCGGGGGAGGGGGGCAAGCTTTTTGGCTCCATCACTTCTTCCGATATTGCGGAAGCGATCAAGAAGAAGGCCGGGATAGAACTGGATAAAAAGAAGATCGAACTGGAAGAGCCGCTGAAGACCGTGGGTGATTACGTCGTTCCGGTAAAGCTCTTCCAGAATATCAATGCCTCGCTTAAAATTAAAGTTTCTGCCAAATAATTTATGAGCTCTCTCAAGGAGAAGCTGAAAGCCCTTCCTGATAAACCCGGGGTCTACCTTTTTAAAGATAAAAACAGCGTCATTATTTATGTGGGCAAGGCAAAATCCTTGCGCAAAAGGGTGGCTTCTTATTTTAAAGCCAAGCCGGAGATCAAAACCAGCATTCTGCTAGAGCGGCTCTATGACATCGATTACATAGTGACCGGTTCGGAGCTGGACGCCCTGATTTTGGAAGATGAATTGGTTAAGAAGTATAAACCGCGCTATAACATTTCCCTGCGCGACGATAAGGCTTATCCTTATTTAAAGCTAACCGTTAATGAAGAATGGCCGCGGCTGTTACTGGTCCGAAGAAAGGAAAAAGACGGCGCGCTCTACTTTGGCCGTTATCAGGGCGGCATGGTGAGATCCGTCCTTCGGCTGGTTAAGAAGCTGTTCCCGATCCGCTGGTGCAGGGAAACTCCTCTCCGGAATCGGGAGCAGCCTTGTTTGTTCTATCACATCGGAGCCTGTTCCGGCCCCTGTATCGGTAACATTTCGAAAGAAGATTATAAAGCCCTGGTGCAGGCTGTAATCCTGCTGCTGGAAGGGAAAATGGAAGGCGCGGTTGAAAAATTAAAGAACGAAATGCAGAAAGCCTCTGCGGAGCTTGATTATGAACGCGCTGCTTATTTGCGAAATCGCATCCGGCTGCTGGGAAAAATGATCGAAGGCAAGACCAGTTTAGCCAAAACCCCCTCTCCCCGCCTGCTGTCCGCAGTTAATGAACTGCAGAAAGAATTAAAACTGCCAAAGCTTCCCATGCGGATCGAAGCCTTCGACATTTCCAACATTCAGGGATCGAATATTGTAGGATCAATGGTGGCCTTCGTTGGCGGCGTGCCTTTAAAGAACGACTATCGTCGTTTCCGGATCCGCGGCGTGGAAGGCAAACCCAATGATGTCATGGCTATTTTTGAAGTGGTAAAGCGCAGGTACACCGGCTCCCTGGCCAAAAAGATGGAGATTCCCGATTTAGTTATGGTGGATGGCGGCGCCGCGCAGGCCAATTTTGGCAAAAAGGCGCTGAAAGAAGCGAAGTTGGAAGTCCCCATCATCGGCCTGGCCAAACGCGAAGAAGAAATTTTTTTCCCCCGAAAAAAGGGAGTTCTGAAGCTGTCCCGGCAGTCCCCGGGCCTCCAGCTGCTCCAGCGCATAAGGGACGAAGCCCATCGTTTCGCGATTTCTTACCATCGTGAAAAGAGAAAAAAAGCCCTTTTTCGCTGACCCTGCCTGCCGGCAGGCAGGCTTGTCTGCGCCTGTGGTTTGTGCTATTATCATGGTTTCATGAGGTTCTTATGCGGTTTTTTGCTGCTGCTTTTGCTGATGAGCCAGGCCGGGTCAGAGGATGTGCAAGAAAAATTGCAGGTTATTAAAAAGCAGCTCACGGAAAGCCGGGAAAAACTAAAGGAAACCAAAAAACAGCAAGCGGAAGTACTGGGGAAACTGGTGGTTATAACGCAAGAACTTAAACAGGCCAATCATCAGCTGAAGCGGGCCAAAGAAAAAATCCAGACTAACGAATCAAGGATCGGGGAGCTGACGGTTGAGCTGCACCATGCCGAGGAAGATATCGAGCAGAAATCCGGGATGCTGGAAAGACGGGTGCGCGAAGCTTATAAGAACAGCGGGGTTAATTATTTAGACCTGTTTTTCACTTCACGCTCGATGTCAGACTTTCTAAATCGTTTATACTATTTTGAAAAGATCATAGGACAGGATGCGAGCCTGATCAGGGACATTAAAGGGAACCTGCAAGAAACCAAGGAAAAGCGCGAGGTAATATCCGGTCGCACCAGGGAGATCAAAGAATTGGCGCAGGTGATTGCGGAACAAAAAACAAAAATTGCTGTAGAAGCGGAGGAAAAGAAGCAAGCTTTCGAACAGCTCAAACAGCGCCGGGACGAATATGAGAATAAGATCGCGGAACTGGAAAGAAGCTCCCAGGAGCTTGAAGTTCTGATTCAAAAAAAGATGGCAGAGCGCGGCCGGGCAGGAATTGTGGCCCACGGCAGCGGGGTTTTGAGCTGGCCGCTGCAGGGGAGATTGACCTCACGTTTTGGGGCTTACCGCCGGATGGGTGGAGCGCATCGCCACACCGGGATTGATATTGCGGCGCCTTATGGCACGCCCATCCTGGCAGCGGATGCCGGGGAAGTGATCTTTTCCGGGTGGTGGGATGGGTATGGCAAAGCCACCGTCATCGATCACGGGAGAGGAAGAACGACGGTTTATGGACATATGTCAAGGCTTTATTTGCAAACCGGAGCCACGGTAGTAAAAGGCCAGACTATTGGCTTAGAGGGGAGCACCGGATATTCAACCGGCCCCCACCTGCATTTTGAAGTCAGGAAGAATGGGGTTCCCGTTAATCCCATGACGTATTTACCGTGAACCATTCCGGTTCACGGTTTACCATGAACCAGAACGGTTCATGGTTTACCTTGAAAGGGAGGGAAAACAGATGAATGACAAGTCGAGGATGAGAATCAGCCTGGCCGTTTTTCTGATAGCGATAACCGTTTTCACGATCGGGAAGGTGATGGCGCAGGGAGAGCTGGAGAAAAAACTGGAAACTTATCTGCAGGTGCTGGATATCGTTAAAAATGACTATGTGGAAAAGAATCTGGATGACCAGAAATTGGTTTACGGCTCGATCCGCGGTTTGCTGGATGCGCTGGATGATCCGTACACCCGATTTCTGGAGCCAAAATCCTATAAAGAGATGAGGGTCCGCATGAGCGGAAATTATTCGGGCATCGGTATTTACATCGGCATAAAGGATAAGTTACTGTCGGTCATTTCTCCGATTGAGGGAACTCCGGCAAAGAAAAAAGGCCTGCGCGCCGGAGATGCGATTTTAAAAATCGATGATAAACCAACCAAGGACATGGCGCTGGAGGAAGCGGTAAGTTTGATCCGGGGAGTGCAGGGGACTAAAGTCAAGTTGTCAATTTTACGCAAAGGCTGGAAAGAACCGAAGGATTTTGAGATCGTTCGCGAAAAGATCGTCATCAAGAGTGTGGCCACAAAAATCCTGGATCACAATATCGCTTATATTAAGCTGAACACCTTTGAAAACCTCAGCGCGGCCAAGGAATTTGAAAAGGCTCTGCGTGAATCAAAAGACGCCGAGGGCCTGATCCTTGATGTCCGCGGCAACGGCGGCGGCCTGCTCCAGAACGCGATTGATATCGGTAGCATGTTTATTCCACAGGGAGACATAGTACAAACGGTGGATCGCGAAGGGAAAAGGGAGCACCTGGAGTCAACCGGTCGGGTGCTCTGGAACAAACCGGTGGTCATGCTGATCAACGAATCCTCCGCTTCGGCCTCCGAAATTCTGGCAGGTGCGCTGCGGGATAACAAAGTGGCCACTCTGGTGGGGACCCACTCCTTCGGGAAGGCCTCGGTGCAGAATGTCAGACAGCTCAACGATGGCTCGGCGGTTTTAATTACTATCGCCAAGTATTTAACCCCTGATGGTGAAGACATCACCAAGCGAGGCATTTCGCCGGAAGTGGTGGTCACCGTGCCTACCAGAGAAGGCGAGCTGGAACCGGGGATCGAAGTGCCCGAAGAAGAAAAGGATGTTCAACTACAAAAAGCGATTGAAATTATAAAGGCGAAGATTCAGGCCCCGGCACCGCCGCCCGGTGCGGGGCAGGGGAAAGTCAGTGGTTGAAAGAGAGGATCTGGATCACAGGGAGGTAATTAGCGAAATCGACCGCAGCGATATGCTGGGGGTTGTGGGCCGGATGCCGGAAATGATTTCCCAGGCCGAAAAGTTTTCGGCCGGGGTTTCCCTGCCGAAGATAAATAAAATCAGTCAGGTAGTGGTCACGGGGATGGGGGGGTCGGCGATTGCTGGCGATATTGCGGCGGATCTGTTTTTCAAAAAGGCTAAAGTGCCCATCCTATCCAATCGCGGCTATTTGCTTCCTGAATTTGTCAGCTCCGAAACCCTTTTCTTTGCTCTTTCTTATTCGGGAGAGACCGAAGAAGTCCTGAGTTCAGTGAAAGAAGCGGAAAAACGCGGAGCGGCAATCGTTTGTATCACTTCGGGAGGTAAACTCAAAGAAATCGCGGAGAATAAAAAATATCCGTTATTTTTGATCCCGACCGGCTACCAGCCGCGCTCGGCGCTTCCCTATTTGTTAGTTCCCTTGCTAGCGATCCTGGAAAAGCAGGGAGTGGCGGCATCCCTGGAAGGAATTCAGGAGACGGTAGCGCTACTGCAAAAATTGCGGGATGAATACGGGCCCCAAAAACCGGCGCGCAGCAACCCTGCCAAACAGTTAGCGAAAAAATTGGTCGGGAAAATCCCTTTGATCTTTGGGAGCACAGGGACCACGGCGGCGGCGGCGCTGAGGATTAAAACCCAATTTAATGAAAACAGCAAAGTGGCCGCGATCTTTAATCTTTTTCCCGAATTGAACCATAATGAGATCGTCAATCTATCGGCCTTAAAAAGGGAAAACCATAATTTTGCCTGGCTGGTATTGCGAGATGATAGCGATAATGAACGGGTCAAAAAAAGAATCGAGATAACAAAATCTTTATTGGGGCGCCAGCTGGGAGGAGTAAATGAGATGGTGGCGCAGGGTAAATCTCCCCTGACTAAGATATGGTCTTTGATTTTGTTCGGTGATTACCTGAGCGTCTATCTTGCGATCCTGCAGGAAATCGACCCTACGCCGGTAGAAATCATTTCGCGCTTTAAGAAGGAGCTAATGCGGTGAAAGCGGTTATCATTGCCGGCGGACTGGGGACAAGGCTGCGACCCTTGACTTATAATACCCCCAAGCCGATCGTGCCGGTGGCCAACCGGCCCTTCGTGGTCCATCAGATCGAGCATCTGCGTCAGCACGGGGTGGACGAAATCATTCTGAATTTGCATTACCTGTCGGACGCGATCAGAAAGGTATTAGATGATGGGAAGGAGTGGGGGGTTAAGATTTATTATTCGATTGAAGAAACTCCTCTGGGCACCGCCGGGGCGGTTAAAAAAGCCGAAGCCTATTTTGGAAAAGAGCCGATGGTGGTTTTTAACGGGGACGTTCTAACTGACATTAACATTTCGCAGATCGTTGAATTTCATAAAAAGAAAAATGCCCGCGTCACTCTTACTCTGACGCAAGTTGATGATCCCACCGCTTACGGGCTGATCTTAACCGATGCCGAGGGAAGGATCACCCGCTTTATTGAGAAGCCCAGCTGGGAGCAGGTTTCAACCTATTCAAAGCAAGGATTGAAAGCCAATGCCATAAATGCCGGCATCTACATTTTGGATCCGGGAATATTTGAAAATGTTCCCAAAGGGGCCGAATATTCTTTTGAAAGACAACTCTTTCCTTCGCTGTTAGAAAAAAAAGAACCCTGCTTCGGGTTTATTACCGACCGTTACTGGATCGATATCGGGAATCCTTACCATTACCGGCTGGCGCACGAAGCTATTTTGCGGAATGAAGTGGCGGTTAAAATATTCGGCACGCGCACCGACGGGCGTATCTGGATCGGCGATAATTCAAAACTTGATCCATCCGTAAAACTGCTCGGCCCGTCGATTATCGGCCGAAACGTAAAGATTGGTGCGGAGAGCAAAATTAAGGATTACACGGTCCTGGGTGACGGGGTGGCGGTGGGAATCGAGTCATCAATTGAACACGCCATTGTCTGGGAAGGAACCAAAATCGGCAACCATGTTGACCTCAATGGTTGTATACTTGGTTTTAACTGTGTCATAGAAGATTACGCGGTAGTGGGCAAAGGGGTGGTGCTGGCCGATAATTCGATCGTCAGGAAAGGATCGGTTTTGGATGCTTAAGGTCATTTCTAAAAATAAGATTCCCGCCGAAGTGAAACGTTTAGTTGAAAAGAAAGCTTTTCATGCCGATCTGCCCGAGGAAAAGATCGTCAAAGAGATTCTGGCTGAAGTGAGAGAGAAGGGTGATCGGGCTTTACTTTATTATACGGGAAAATTCGATAAAGTTGAGCTGAAAGCCGGAGATCTCAAAGTGGCGGAGGATGAAATAAAGCAAGCTTACAAAAAGGTAAAAAAAGATTTCTTTCCTTCGCTCGCCAAAGCCATTCAAAATATCACCGCTTATCATCGGAAGCAGAAAAGTGACGAGTGGTTTGAGACCCTGCCCCTGGATGTAGTTCTGGGGCAACGACTGATTCCGCTGGAGCGGGTGGGTGTGTACGTGCCTGGGGGTAGAGCCAGTTATCCCTCTTCGGTGCTTATGAACGTTATTCCCGCTAAAGTGGCGGGGGTAAAAGAAATTATTTTAGTTTCTCCACCTCCCGTAAGTCCTTACGTTCTGGTCGCTGCCGCCGAAGTGGGTGTAGACAGCATCTTTAGAGTCGGGGGGGCGCAGGCAATAGCGGCGCTGGCTTACGGGACCGAAACCATTCCTAAGGTGGATAAGATCGTCGGACCCGGAAATATCTATGTAACCTTAGCCAAGAAAGAGGTTTTTGGAATGGTTGGGATCGAGAGTCTGGCGGGTCCTTCAGATGTTTTGATCATCGCCGACGGGGATGGAGACGCCGAGTTCATCGCCGCTGATCTTCTGGCTCAAGCCGAGCATGATCCTTCTTCTTCTGCTATCTTGGCGACAAATTCGGAAAAATTAATCGAAAAAGTTGAGAAAGAAATTCACAAACAACAGAACAAGCTTTCACGTAAAAAGATCATTGAACAGGCGGAAATTGTTCTGCTTCAAGTCGAAACTATCCGGCAGGCGGTAGAGATAGCCAATCAGATCGCACCCGAGCACCTGGAATTAGAAGTGGGCTCTCCGCAAAGATTTCTCGAACAAATCAAGAATGCGGGCGCGATCTTTCTCGGGCCCCATTCGCCGGTCGCGGTCGGCGATTATATCGCCGGGCCGAACCATGTCCTGCCGACCGGAGGAACCGCGCGCTTTTCCTCTCCCCTTGGGGTTTACGATTTTGTTAAGCACCAAAGCATTATCGGTTACACCAAGCCGGCGCTGAAGAATGTTTGGAAGGATGTAAAGCTTCTGGCTGAGATCGAAGGGCTGGACGGTCACGCCCGGTCTATCGACGTTCGATTCTCTTGAGCAGTTCCTGCGGATTGTCCCTGACGACTTTTATTGCCTCTTCGTCTGATAAACCAGCTTCTTTGCATAGATTAAAAGCCTGCTCCTGAGTGATGAGATCAGCTTCGCTGTGGCAGTCGGTATTTACAATTAGCTTGGCTTTGTATCTTCTTGCCATCTCTGCCACATGTCGATTGCCGTCGCGATGTCCTTTGCGGGCCGTCAACTCCAAAAAAACTTCATTCTTGGCCGCCAGAATGGCATCTTCTTCGTTGAGGTTTCCCGGATGCGCCAGGATATCGACCAGTCCTTTTTCTTTTACCGCTGCGTGGTTGGTGCCTGGATAAACCGGCTCCACTGGTGATTCCCCGTGCACAATTATTAATTTGGCCCCTAAACTGCGCGCTTTTTTACAATATTCAGGAATATATTTTGGCATTAAGTAGCTGATCTCAACTCCCGGGATGAACTTAACGGGCAGCTTTCCCTGCATCTCTCTTTCAAAAAGGGTTAAAGCCTTGATAACCTCTTCGAGATTGGAGGCGTCGACATGGTCGGTGATAGCCAAAGCGGAGTGTCCGCGGATCTCGGCTTCGCGGATCAGCCCAGCAGGCAAAAGGATCCCATCAGAAAATAGGGAGTGGCAGTGAAACTCTACTCTTGGGCCAAGCTCTTCCATGGCCCTATTTTACCATATTTTATGGAAGTACGAAGCGGTGAAGAGCAACGCATTCCACTGCGTTCTTCAATGCCTCTATCCAGCTGGCTCCGAGGTTGCGGAAAAGGATATAGGTCCCATAGAGGTCATCAGGGGATTTAATCGCTTTTAACAAATTGGTGAGACTCATATTGGTCCTCCTTTTTATGAATCAATCTTTCTATATATTTATCGTTAATTTGCGGAGAAAATTTCAGCTTAAATCATGATTTATTATCTAAAGATGCGAAGATTCAAATAAGACGCTAGCCACACAGCCGCTATTTTCTTCCGGTTTAGTTGCTTGTATAAGAATACAACCGTGAAAATTATCACCCATAGCAGCAAAATCAAAAGCATGTAACAATTCAGGTATGTCGCCGACCTTAATTTTTCCGACTATATCATGAAGTTCTCTGAAACTGATAGGTCTCTGAAAAAAGGAAACGATCTGGGTACGAAACTCGCCGTATTCTCTGGGGACGCCGCGGCCGGAACCATCCAATAAATATTCACTAAGGACCTGATAAATTTCTAGGCTTAAGCTCACCTTTAATCTCCTGAGCAGCGTTAGGTTGTCAAGCATTCGCCGGACGTGAGGCATGTCGGCAAGACTTTTGGGAGCAATAAAATCCGCCGCCGGCTGCCCGATCGTTATTCTTCCTATTTTTAAATAATTTGTATTAACCATCTCACTTTATATCTTACATTTATTCATTTAATTTCACTTGATTTACTTATGAGAATGGCGGTATAGTTAAACTATGCAAAAAATCGAACCCCGCTGCCCCTACTTTGGCACCTGCGGAGGATGCCAGCTCCAGCACCTGGCTTATGAGGATCAGCTGGAATTGAAAACAGGGATGGTCAGGGAAAGCTTGGAGGAGCAAGGATTAGTAGGCATTGAAGTGCGAGAAACGCTGGGGATGGAGGATCCCTGGTTTTACCGCAACAAGATCCAGTTTCCCATCCGTGAGCAGAATAATCATCTGCAAATGGGATATTTCAAGCAAAAAACGCATGAAGTGGTGAACATTAAAGAGTGTTATATCCAAGATCCTTATCTAACTGAGATTGCGCAGATCGCTAGGGAAATATTTGAAGATAGGGGTTTATCCGCTTATGATGAAAAGACCGGGAAAGGATTACTGCGTCATTTTATCGGCCGAAGCGGTTTTCAGACCAATGAGATTCTCCTGGGTATCGTGATTAATGGAAAGGGATTGCCGGCGGCCTTCACCGTGGCGGATGAAATAAAAAAGCGCGAAAGGCTGATGCATCGTATGGTTGACCGGCATAGCGAATACCCGCGCTTTAACAAAAAAATGCGGATCGTTGGAATTATCCAAAATATCAATACAGGCCGCGGGAATACGATCCTGGGAAGTGATAACACCACTCTATTTGGAAACTCCGCTATGAGAGAAAAACTGGGCAAATTCACTTTTAAGGTGCGGCTGCTCTCCTTTTTTCAGGTAAATCCGCTTCAGGCTAAGAATATTTATCGTTTGGTTAACGAATATTCCGAGCTTTCTGGAAGCGAGCTGGCTGTGGACGCTTATGCCGGGATCGGCCCCATCGCCTTCTGGATATCGGATAAGGCACAAAATGTGATCGGGATCGAAGAGAGAAAAGAAGCAGTAAAAGATGCCAATGAGAACATTAAGTTAAACCAGCTGGGAAACGTAAAGATCGAAGCCGGCTTGATAGAGAAGGTCTTTCCCAAAAAAGCGGATGTGGTTATTCTGGATCCACCACGGGGAGGCTGTTCGGAAAAGGCTTTGCAGGTAGTATGCAAAGCTGATCCCCGAAAGATAATTTATGTTTCCTGCAATCCTGAAACTCTGGCAAGAGACTTAAAGACTTTAACTGAAGAAAAATATCGAATCGAAGCGGTTCAGCCGGTAGATATGTTCCCTCAGACCGATCACGTTGAGGTCGTGGCAAAATTAAGCCGAAGCTGATACCCGGAGAGCTTTCTTTAGCAGACCCTTTTTGCGGAGGACCTCTTTTCTTCGTTTCCTGCGGCGCTTGATTTCCTGGTTTCTTATCCTGATCATGGCTCTTTAACAATATAATCTATAATGACCTGACTGTCAACCGGGACATCGAACCACTTCACGTTTTGAAAACGCCTGAACCAGGTCATCTGCCGGCGGGCAAAGTTGCGCGTGCGCTTCTTTAGCTCATCGATCATTTCTTCCCTGGCCCATTTTCCTTCGAGATAATCGACCACTTCTTTATAGCCAAGCGCCTGCATTGAGGGCAGATTTTTCCCATGTCCCTTTTCCCTTAACCCTTTCACCTCTTCGATCAGCCCCTTTTCGATCATGGAGTCGACCCTTTGGTTAATGCGAGAATAGAGTTCTTCGCGTAGGAGGATGAGGCCGATTAATATTGGCTGGTGATTCCCCACCTGCCTGCCGGCAGGCACGGCACTTAAGTGTGGGGAATTCCCCCTAAACTTCTGCAGCTCCGAAATCGGCCTCCCGGTCAATTCAAAAACCTCCAGTGCTCGAATAATCCTTTTCTTATCGTTAGGGTGAATTTTATCAGCAGCTTTTGGATCGATCGTAGAAAGTTGACCGTAGAGCGCAGAGGCAGGTTCGTTCTCTAATCTCGCCCTTAATTCTTTATCTGCCGGAGTGATAGGGAAGGCAAACCCTTCCAGCAGCGACCAGAGATAAAGCCCCGTGCCGCCAGCGATGATCGGTACTTTCCCCCGATGGTAGATTTTAGTGGTTAATGCTTGAGTTTCACGGATGAAATCAGAGACGGTCCAGCTTTCATCCGGATCGCGGATATCGATTAGATGATGGGGAATGCCCTGGCGCTCTTCATTCGTTGGTTTAGCTGTGCCGATATCCATGCCGCGGTAGACCTGCATCGAATCGGCAGAAATAATTTCGCCTTTAAGTATTTTTGCCATTTCGATCGCTAATCGGGTTTTGCCGGCGGCAGTGGGACCAAGCAGAACAATAGGGCGCATAGAAAAATTATAACACGAAACCAGCCTAATTAATTTGCAGGAGGAAGAAGAACCGCCGTTTGTTTCGAAAATTGCTTGGGAGCGCGATGCCGGACATACTCATTAAAAAATTGGTGGAACATTCCGAACAGAAAAGTGAATTCATCTCTTGCCGCGGATGGCGTATAAGGATTGGGCTGGGAAAGAGGGGCCCTGCCAAAGCTCTTTAGCCAATAGAATGAATTAGCGGCTTTAAGATGGGGAACAACCCTGTCATGGAATTCTCTTTCGCATTTGTCCGCCAGTAAATAATTGCCGATGGCTTTTGCTTGAATGGAAAGAAAAGCGAAGCGAGCGGCAATCGACCAGAGATTATGGAGGCTGTCTTCTTCATCCAGCTTTTCCTGCTGCCGGGTATGCTCTTTAAGCAGTTTTACAAGCCTGCCCACGATCTCGGCTTCGCTCTCTTTTTTGGGAAAGGAAGCGGGAGAGAAAAGCGAAATGGCATGGACATACTGGAAAAGTTGATATTGAAAATATTCCAGCGTGCGGGTCAGATTCTCAACCACGCTTCTTTTTTCGTTCTCATCCAGGCCGGTCCGAGTATGCGTTAAAAAATCAATAAATGATTTAATCTCTTCCTCGCAAGGACGAAAAACATGGTTTGGGAAAAATCCGACGTTGGAAGACAACTTGCCTATTCCATCTTTGGCATCAATAATCAATCCAATCAGAGTCCGGCTCAATACCAAGGCGGCTTCTCCAATCGATTTTCGGTTGAAAGCCTTCAGATAAACAAAAATTTCCCGGGTTTCGCCGTTAACAGCAACCAGGACGCCTGCTTTTGGTGGTTCCCGACCGGTGGTTATAAGCGAAAATGTTTTATTTTCACCTGTCAGGCGATTAAAATTTTCCAAAACGGAGTTAAGGGCGCTTCTTAACCTTTCCAGCCTTTTCTCGCTCCATCTAAGGTTGACCATCTTGCAGGTGACGGGACTAAAGGATAAAGCCTCTTTGGTTTTTAAGTTATACCTTCCCACTTAATAGTTATCGGGGGAAAGGAGTTAAAATTTCAGTAAGTAAGCGATTAATCCCTTTGACTGCGGAGCATGAGCAGGCGGACCAGATTTAAAACGGCCATGGCGGTGGCGGCGACATAAGTCAGAGCGGCGGCATTCAAGACCTCTTTTGCCATCGGCAGTTCCTTTTCATTTAAGAAATGACCATTCGCCAAAACTTGTATAGCTCTCCGGCTGGCGTTGAATTCAACCGGTAGAGTGATAACCGAAAAAACTACCGCCAGCGAGAAAAGAACAATTCCCAGATCCATGAAAATGGGGTAGCCCATAAAAAGGCCTAAAAGGAACAGTGGAAAAGCTAGAGTGGTTCCCAGATTAGTGATGGGGACTAACCCATTTCGGATCTTGAGAGGGGCATAAGCCTTGGCGTCTTGTATTGCATGGCCTGCTTCGTGGGCGGCCACTCCCAGCGCGGCAACGGAGTTGCTGCCGTACACACTCTGAGAAAGGCTGAGCTTTTGAGCCCGCGGGTCATAGTGATCGGACAGTTCTCCTTCTACCTGCTCCACGCTGATATTTTGCAGCCGATAATCGTCCAGAAGGTAGCGCGCCACCTGGGCTCCGGTATAACCGCGGATATTGGCGACTTTAGAATACTTGGCATAAGTGCTTTGCACCTTGAACTGGGCGTAGAGTGCCAGCAGCAAAGCGGGAATTATAAGCAAGAAAGTAGGATCGTAGAACATACAAATATTATACCAGAATTAGACCCCTCTCGCAATGCTTTGCGGGACGTGCTTTTTAGCGGCTTCGACCATCCTCAGGATTTTTTCTTTGGGGTAGGGAGCAATAACGCGAAGCCGCTGATCCAGCGTGTGGTCAGGAACAAACTGTTGCAGAGCGTATTTCTTTGCCCCTGAGATGGCTTTTGCCATTGCTTCGATTTCCGGTTCATCCAGCAGGGTTGGAACCACCGTAGTTCTGAACTCATAATTAAGGTTCGATCCCATGATGATTTTTATACTCTCTTTGATTTGGTTTAAAATAACTTTTATACCGGCGGCTTCGTGATATTTGCTATTCAAAGGTGCTTTTAAATCCATAGCGATGTAATCGATGAGTTTTAGGGCAATGAGTTCGGAGAGTACAGCGGGGTTGGTTCCATTGGTATCAAGCTTTACGGGAACTTTCAATCGTTTAATCAGTTCCGGCAGCCAGGGATGGATGGTCGGCTCCCCGCCGGTGATCACCACGCCATCGATGAAATCTTTTCTCTCCCGGATAAAATTTTCAATCGTTTCAATTTTGATTTCGGGCAGGGTTTCTGGATTTTCAATCAGGACCCCATTATCACAAAAAGGACATTTGAAGTTACAATAGGGCAGAAAAACCACCGAGGACACCTTGCCGTCCCAGTCGAGCAGAGAGGTCTCAATGAAGCCACGGATATTCATTCTTCCTTGGACTGCAGATACCGTCTTTCAACTTCCCGGAGGATCTGAAGGGTAGCCAGCGTCAGCAGGGTGGCAGCAGTGGCACTGACATAGAAACCGGCCCCCGCGGCAATTCCGATGGCCGCGGTCACCCAAATGGAAGCGGCAGTGGTCATCCCTCTTACCCCGCCGCCGGCTTGAAAAATGCAACCGGCTCCAATGAAACCAATCCCGGTAACGATACCGGCGGCGATCCTACCCGGATCAGCTCCTGCTGATAACTGCATCATCTGGCCGGAGACGATCATAAAGAGGGCTGAACCAAGGCAGACTAAAATGTGGGTTCTCATCCCCGCGGTCTTTTTTTCTTTTTCTCTGAACCAGCCGATGGCCCCGCCTAAAAAGAAGGCCAACAATAGATTTACGATGGTCATTAGATCAGACATCAAAGACTATTTTAGCTTGTTTTGGGCGGATCTGCAATTGATTGTAGGTGGCGGCTTTGATGGGGCGCGAGATCGAATGCCGGCCGAGATCGATTTTTTCACCGGAAACCGCCGCTTCCAATTGAGTGGCATTTATTTTATTGATCCTGAATTTAACGAAGAGCATTTTTTTTGCGTCCACATAATAAACCAATTCATTCAGCCAATTAACCATCAGACTTTCCCAATCATCCCCCGCGATTTTGATTTCCAGAGACTCCAGGGCTTTGACTTTTTTCAAATCCGCCATGATGGAAAACATGCCGTAAGCGGCATTTTCAAAGATTTCCTTTTTGGTACTGCCATAAGCGACGATGCCGATGTCGGAGGGATGCGCTAATAGCTTAAAACGCGGCATCTACTAAATTTTTTCAAGCGAAAAATATTCGTAGCGGATATAAGCATAAACCAGCACCAGGATGGCAAAGGCGGTGGGGAGGGGGGAGGCAAAGTTTACCGTCCGGTAAAGAAAAGGGAAGACCAGAACCGAACCGTAGAAAAAAGCCACCAAAAGCAAAACGAACAACAGGAAAATGGATTGATTAGCGTCATCTGCGGATTTGCCTTGAAAGGCGATTATCAGGTTTAAAAGCGCGGACGGTAAAACCAGTATCGCCCCGTAAACGATGAGCGCCCAGTAGCCGGGGCTGTAGGCCAGTTGAAAGCCAAGCGGGCTCGAGAGAACATACGAAACCATCAGAGGGCTGAATAGGTAAATCGAGGTGACGATAAGGGCGGGCAGGTACAGAATGAGAAACAACCAGGCTGGCTCGAGGCCGATCCGGTCCTTAAAAAAATGAACGATGGAATAGTTGAGAATAATGGTCAGCGCAAATGAATAGCAAAAGACATTGAGGCTGCTGGCTGATAAAACCCAGGAGGGATTAGGATTCCACCTGAAAATCATGTCTGACAACCCGGCCATCGATAACAAGAAGACCAGGCTTAAAAGATAGCCTCCGGTGGGCAGGTGCCGGCGGTAAAGGATGTAGCCGAGCAGTACAAAAATAAAAAAAATACCCAGAGAAATATAAAAAATATCCTGATAAAAATAATTCACGGCTGCTGCTCCTCCGATCTAATATACCACGATCTTGATTTTGCCCAGAACCTTCTGGTCTTCCCGGTTGACGATGGTCGCGAGATAGATGCCGTTGCTGATAATGGTCCCGAAATCAGTTCGGCCATCCCAGGCGATTTTGTTGAGCCCGGCCCGTCCACCCTCTCCGTCCTTAAAAGCCGAAAGTTTCTTCAGGATCTGGAGGGAAGAACCAAAAATATAAATGTCTATATCCGCGCTCTGCGTCAGGGTATATTGAAGGGTAACCGGGACGCCGGCCGCCGGATTATAGGGGCTGGGAAAGGAGAGGGGCGCGCCTACCAATCTCAGGCCCACCACATTCACAATTATACCCTGAGTAGTGATCCCCACCACATTACCTACCTTAAAGGCCAGCGCATGTTCTCCCAGGCTCAGATTTTTGGGATTGATCTCAAAAGCCAGGCTTAAGATATTTTTTTGTTCTCCGAAAGTCTGGATGTTGGAAAAAGAACTGATCTCGATCTCTTTCCCGTCCAGGAGGACCGAGATCTTGTTTTTTTCAATGTTGAAGGGGCTGGCGGCCTCGATCTTAACGGTCGGGTTTCCAGAAGTGTAAAGGATGGTCTGCGAAGAAGCGTAAGGCTGGCCATTGACTTCTATCTTGGTGATGCGGGGGCAGAGGTCGGCCACCGAAGTGGTTTCGACCACCGTTTCCTCATTTTTCAAGCCAAAGCCCCAGGCCTTCTCACTGCGCACGGTGCGGAAAACCACGGTGCAGTTTACGGTTTGGCTGTCCGAAAGGGAGGGCTTGCCGTTATCGGTGGCAGTGAAGGCAAAGGGGTATTCTCCCAGCTGGTTGACGGCAGGCGTCCAGCTGAAAAGTCCGGTATCAGGATCAAGCGTAGAATTGGAAGGAAGGTTGGCCCCCGAGAAAGTAATCTTATTGTTGTCAGGATCGGAGGCAGAAAGAGAGAAGGAAAGGGTACTGCCGAAAACCACCTCTTTGCTTCCGATTGAGCTCAAGACAGGGGGGTGGTTCTGTGCCGCGGCCGCCACTGCCAGCAAAACCGCCAGGGCGATCCCGCAAAAGATTATTCTAGATCTTAAACCCGCCATATTTTTTAAAATGTTCAATTAAGCCACCGTCCGATAACAAGGTTTGCATGGTTTTCGGGATGGCGCCGAACTTTATCTCGGTTCCCCTGGTTGTATTGTTGATTATACTCTTTTCCAGATCAATTTCAAGCTGGTCCCCTTCTTTAATTTCATCGGTATTGTATTCAATAGCGGGCAGTCCCAGGTTAAAACAATTGCGGTAAAAGATACGAGCGAAAGACTTTGCTATTACTGCAGAAATTCCTGCATATTTGATAGCCTGGGGGGCCTGCTCGCGCGAGGAGCCGCAGCCAAAGTTTTTTCCGGCAACGATAAAATCGCCCTTTTCGATCCGGCCATAAAAATTGGGATCGAGATCTTCCAGGAGGTGCTTGGCCAGCTCATTGGGATCCTGGATTTTAAACTTATAGCGCCCTGAGATGATGTAGTCGGTATTGATGTCATCATTTTGCGGAAGCCGGTGCGCTTTGCCGGTTAGTTTCATGGTGCTTGAATTGTACCACCTTATTCTGAAATTTTCCACGAATGGCGGTGATATATGTAAAGGAAGAGATATGCCAAGCAGTGATTTAGTAATCAAGATTGTTCAGTTATACAATCGCTTTGGCCTGGGCCAGATCGATCTGCAAAAAAACCAGGAGCGTGCCAACCAGCTAATTTCTCGCGGAGAAAAACTCCTGGGGAAGTTTTCTCCCGAACAAATAGTCAACCTGGGAACCAGGGGGATTAGGGCTGAGATCAACGCTGCTCTGGCCCGCCTCCGACTATTTAGAGATCGAATCGTTGACGGTCGTGACAACTGGTGGTGGTATATCCCAAAAGATTATGAAGACGTAAATGAAACGGCGAAGCCGGGATGGTTTTCCGAGGCTTCTATTTTAACGGATAAAAAGTTACGCTGGCCTAAAGGCGAGGACAGGGATGATTGGATTCCTCGTTGCATATCGTTCGAGGGATTCCAAGCGCCCGGCCAGGAAGTGGCAGAATCAATCTATAAAAACGCCGATATGTTAACCAGGCTCAAAGTTGAGCCCGAGGAGATTCACCAGGTGCTGCAGCAAGCTGCGTTCGAATCCCAGGGAATTGTGGGTGACTTTCAGTATTCGCCTTTCGGGGACGGGGCCTTTTCTCATACAACCGTCACTGCCAGCGGACGTCAGCGCCGATCCAAGCCTTTTTGTGACTACGACTATGATTATTATCTTAAGGAAGCCCTGTTATCAGGAATAGGAGAAAGAAGTTCCCACATTAGTTATTCAGCGTTGATTCCGTTCCTGTTTAGGTTCTGGTATTACACCGAGGGAACCGGCTCTCAGTACCATTTGCCGGTAGAAAGAATGATTTGGTCTCTGCGCATCGGCAACCACGAGCAACAAGCCCGAGCTTATTTGGAAGACCTCAGACAGAGAGAAAGAGATTTACTCCAAGCCAAAAGCGATTTAACCGAAGTGCTGGAAGGAACCAGCGCCAGAAACAAGTATGGGACCGATATAAGAATAATGGATCCGTTTTTCGGACATGCGACCGCCGTTATCCAAGACAGACTGATAAGAGAGCTGGCAGAGAAAATACCCAGAGAAAAAAAGTGGAAAGTGGAAAGTTTTAAAGGGCCCTGGTTTTTCACGGACGATTACAATACCGATTATTCGCCATCAGACTGCCGGTATTTCCTGGAATACTTTGACCTGGCTTTGGCGATTGTCAGACAAAGGATAGAAGAAGAAATGCAACGGGAGACTTTACGAAGTGCGGGAGCCTTTAATCCGCATCTGGTCGGAGGCAGAGAATTTGCCCACATACTTATTCCCGTAGCCGAAGCTGGTGATATAAGCGTTCGTGACTACATTAACCCGCAGGATCTTCCAAAAATTGGAGCCGATTCGATCTGGGCCCTCTGGCTCGGTCCCTACGGCGGGATCTTTTTTGATCTAAGAAAAGAAAGGTATCAGGCGGAGCTCAACCTATCGGAAGCGACATTAAAAAACAATGTAACGCAGGCAGCCAGAAGACTTTTAGAGAGCGGATTTAGCGGTGAAATCAGGGCAAAGTATTATTATGAGGGTTGTGGGGGATGGCCTCAAATCAGCGTGCCCCAGAGGCTGGCCGATCTGGCTCAAGTAGGATAAAGCAAATAACTACTCACGTCTGAAATTTATTTTGAAAGACGATGATAAATGGTCAGCGGCATTACGGTTGTTAAAAAGGTAAAAAACAATGCATGGAAGTGAACCTATTCAAAGGATTCGATTATACCCTACTTATGGCGAGCACCTTTGCCGTTGGGATCTAAGAAATAACGAGGAACGCGCTAACCAACTGGTTTCCCGTGGCATAAGACTTTTGGGACAATATTCACCTGAACAAATAATCAATATGGGGACCAGGGGAATAAGAGCAGAAATCAATGCTGGTTTAGCTATTCTTCGTTCATTTAAACATAAAGTTATAGGTGATCCTGTTGACTATTATACTCCTAATGACTATGAAGAGCTAAATGAGATGGCTAAACCGGAATTATTCTCAAGATCTACCTCTGAGGATTTTGTCAGCCGCAAATCCGTTGGTCGATCGGATGAAGGATTTCAAGGATGCCACCAAGATGTGGCCGAATCCATTTACAGAAACGCCGACCTTTTGGTCAGATTAGAAATTCGGCCGGAAGAGATTCTCCAGGAACTTTTGAGCGCTTCTTACAGTTGGTCTCAGGGAGGAGAAGGCTATCAAGGTTCTCCTTTTGGAGAAGGAGTTTTTTCACATCACGAGATATCTGCCAGCCACAAACGCATCAAACCCTATATTTATTATTCTTTTTTAAAATTAGGGAGAAGGGATCCAATTATTACTTATTCGGCGCTTATCCCCTTTTTCTTCAGGTTCTGGTACTACACCGAAGGCACCGGAACGCCCCACCATCTGCCGATAGAAAGAACCGTTTGGGCCTTGCACATCGGGAATCATGAGCAACAAGCCAAAGCCTATTTAGAAGATCTCAGACAAAGAGAAAACGATTTATTCGAGGCAAAAAAAGAATTAACCGAAGCCTTGGAAGGGACCGGCAGGAAAGATCGATACGGGCAAATATTAATAAAGGAGCCCTTTTTCGGAATGGTAAAACCCGTTATTGAAGATGCCTTAATAAAAAACTTATTACAATCACTAAAAGGAGAAAAAATAGATAAGCAATTAGCTATTGGTAGCCGTTGTTACGATACCGAAGAGTTCGAATATGACGGATTTACTCCGAAAGAATGCCAAATTTTATTGAAATACTGTGACCTGGCTTCGATCGCGGTAAAACAGCGGATCCAAGAAGAAATAGAAAAAGAGAATTTGCGACGCTCAGGATTTTTCGACCCTCGCCTGGTCGGAGGGAGAGAATTTGCCCATGTCTTGATTCCCGGAGACGAAGTTAACGACTTGCGTGTTTTTGATTATTGTAATCCTGAAGACCTTCCCCAGATCAAGAGCGATGCGATCTGGGCCCTCTGGCTCAGGCCATTGGGAGGAATCTTTTTTGACCTCAGACAAGAAAGGTATCAGGAGGGGTTAGAACTTACGGAAGCAGCCATAAAAAACAAAGTGACGCGAGCCGCTAGGCGACTTTTAAATGCCGGTTTTAATGGTAAAATAAAAGCAGAATATTTTTACGTTTCATACTGGACAGTGCCACCCTCTTTGCATAGTGAACCTCAATGGCTGGCAGATTTGGCTCAAGCCGGATAAATCGCATCGCGGAAGCTTTTTGCTTTCTCCAGCTCTTCGTGGATTTTTTCTCCGTTGCCTTCTTTAATCAGCTTTTCGAGGTTTGCCAGCGATCTTTTGAAATCACCAATCATTTTCAGGACCGCTCTTTTATTGGTAGTGAACATATCTACACCTAGGATCGGATCTCCCGAAGCGATGCGGGTGGTATCGCGGAAGCCCGATGAGGCGCATTTTACCATTAATTCTTTTTCCGCCTCCCCGGCAACAGCATTGACCAGGGCCGCGGCAACCGCTAGCGGCATGTGACTGATGGCGGCAACGACCAGATCATGAGTTTTGGGGTCCATGATTAAGGTTTTGGCTCCGATTTTTTTAATCAGCTGTTCAATCTGTTCTATTGCCCGAACGCTGGTTTTTGAAGTCTTGGTTAATATCCAATTTTTGTCCTGGAAGAGGGTTGCCTCAGCCGCTTCCAGCTTGACAGTTTCCTTCCCCGCCATGGGATGGCCGCCGACGAAATAATTTCCCTTGGGCATGATCTTTTCGGCCTGCGATACAATTTCATATTTGGAACTGCCGACATCCGTGACGATCGCTCCTTTCTTGAGACTGGGAACAATTTCGGAAATGATCGGAACAATTAAATTGATTGGTGTGCATAGGAAAATAATATCAGAATCGGCAGAACCTTTTACATGATCGGTCGTTCCCTCATCGACCGCTCCCATCCCCAGCGCCTGCTTCAAAGTTTCTTCGCGACGGGGGATACCGATGATACGCAGGTCAGCGTTCGCCAATCTTTTAAGTGCAAGACCTAAAGAACCACCGATTAAACCCAATCCAATTATTGCTATTCTCATAAGGTTCCTCCCAGAAATTTCCTTAACAGCTCGTACCCTTTTTGGATTTTCAGTTTTGCCTTTTTTACCTCTTTTTCATTAAAGCCTTTTACGCCCTTATTTCCTTTAAGGCCCTTAAGGTCTTCTGCGGGATAAATCGCGAACGGCACCGGGTCGGAAGTATGCGTCATGAGCTTGATAGGCGTTGGGTGATCAGGAAGGACAAGGATTCTCAACCCCTGTTCCATGTTCTGTGTTCTACGTTCTAAGTTCTTCACAACCGTCCCGACCACCAGTCGATCAAAATCCTCAATCGCCTTAATCTTGTGCTTCACATTCCCCTCATGCCCGGCTTCATCCGGTGCTTCCACGTGAACAAAAACCACATCGTTTCTTTTTAAAGCTTTCAGCGCATATTCCGCTTTACCTTTATAATTGGTATCGAGATAGCCAGTCGCGCCCGGGACATCAATTACCTCCATCCCTAAGGTTCTTCCCAGCCCTTTGAGCAGATGAACCGCGGTGATCACCGCTGCTTTTTTCCCGAATTTCTTTTGAAATGACGGCATTCGAGGAGCCGCTCCCTGACCCCAAGGCCAGATCATGGTGGCGCTGGTCTTCATTTCGTGCAGGATGACTTCGCTTTCGTTCATCAGTTTGATCAGCAGATCGGATTTCGGCAGATAGTTATGAATTTTTTTACCGGTTATGTCGTGAGGCGGCACGCATTTTACCGATGTATCAACGAGCGAGCGGTCAATGACTAAAAGATGCCGATAACTCAATCCAGGGTAGAATCGAATCCCTTTCTCGCCGATTTTTTGGTTGAGGACATCCAAGATTTTTTTTGCTTCCGAAGTTGAGATATGGTGAGCGGTAAATGATTCCATTTCCCCCTGTTTAATCGTCACCAGATTGCAGCGGAAGGCGATCTCGCCTGCCTTGAGTTTTACTCCCAGACTGGCGGCTTCGAGCGGACCTCGGCCAGTATAATACTTCTTGGAATCGTAACCGAAGATGCTCATGGCGGCGACATCTGAGCCAGGATCCATGCCGGGAGGAATATTTTTTACCCAGCCGCAAATGCCTTTTTGGGCCAGAAAGTCCAGGTTGGGAATTTTAGCAACTTCTAGTGGGGTTTTGCCTTTCAACTCTTTCAGGGGGTAATCCGCCATCCCGTCACCGATTAGAACAAGAGATTTCATCTAGGGTTTCCGGAAGGAGGGGTGGGGGATCCGGTTTCTTCTTGCAGCAGCTCTTTTAATCTTTTTTCCTGCTCATCGGTTTGTTTTTTGAGGTTAGGCAGGTTTTTTTCGATAAGATTTTCTAATTTGCCCGAGCCCGCTTCTTGAGTCCCAATCCCTTCGATGAAATCCATCTTCATGTCAATTTTGGTAAACTTTTTGAAATAAGGGGTCCATTGTTTTGCGGCCGGATAAACCAGCTGAAAAGTGGCGATGGAAAACTTGGCTGAAAGAGAATCCAGAATTGATTTTTTGGATTGGTCTGAGATAGGGAAAGAGAAGATTAACTGAAGAATGATTCCGGCAAGCAGCAGCCCCCTGACGCCTCCCAGCAACAGCCCGCCAACCCGGTCGAGCGGCCCCAAAATGTTTACATTGATGATAATTTTCAAAATTAGTTTTAATAAAAGATCCAAAGCAGCATAGACGGCGATCCATACAATGGTAAAGGCGATCAATGCCAGCAGATTTTTGGGGTCGCTGAATTCCGGAGAGACCCGGGAGAAATAGTTTAAAGCGGCTGAGGCCAGAAACAGAGCCAGGAAAAGAAGGGCAATGCTCCCCAGCGTCTTAACCAGTCCTTCCCGGAACCCCAAAAAAAGAAAGCCGAGGAGAAATAAGATGATGATAAGGTCAACCATTTTACCCCTTTGAGAGCCGGGATTTAAATTTCTTCAGCTTTGACTTGAGTGCAGGATACTTGAGGGACAAAATCTGAGCGGCCAGGACTGCCGCGTTTTTTGCTCCGTCAATGGCTACGCTGGCCACCGGGACTCCCGGTGGCATCTGCACAATTGAAAAGAGAGCGTCATGTCCGGAAAGGGATTTGGAATGAATAGGAATTCCAATGACCGGCAAGGTGGTATTGGCTGCCACCACTCCCGGCAGCGCCGCCGCCATCCCTGCCGCCGCGATAATTAAATCGTATTTCTTCTCCGCCGATTTTGCGTACGCTTCGACTTTCTTGGGGGTGCGGTGCGCCGAAGCAACGGTAACTTCGTAAGAAATTCTAAATTCCTTAAGTTGCTTTTCGGCTTTCTTGATAACCGGAAGATCAGACTGACTTCCTATTATTATTCCAACCTTTGGTTTCATGGAGGGGTCACTGTCATGATCTTGCGTGCCTGCTCGGGATAGCGCGCGCAAAATAGCAATTCGGCCTTGGTCAGCGGTTTCTGCGTGTGAACGTTGGCATAGCGGACCAGTTCGAGGATCCTTTCTGCCTCTTTGTCATCTTTGAATTCAATTTCAAGCTTGCCGTACACATTGCGGAAGCCCTTGATGCCGCTGTATTCGCCGACCGTGATCATCCGGCCGGTCTCCACCAGCTCCGGCTCTCCTCTTCCCAGCTCTTCGTAGTCATAAAGTTCGTAATTGCGTCGGTCCTTTAAAGCACCGTCAGCATGGATCCCTGACTCATGCGCAAAGGCGTTGGCCCCAACCCCAACCTGATTAACCGGGATGGGGATTTTAAAGGCGTAAGATGCATAATTGGCGATCTGCCAGGCTTTGTTGAGCTTGATCTCCGGAGGCAACAGCTCTTTATCCTTTAATCCGCTGGAATATTTCAGCGCCAGCAGCACTGAAAGCAGGTCGGCATTTCCGGCTCGCTCTCCCACGGCATTGACGGTGGTATTGATGTAGGCATCCTGGCCGCCGTCAACCGCTCCTTTAGCGCCCATCACCGAACAGGCCACTCCCATGCCCAAATCGTTATGGCAGTGCAGTTCAATCGGTAGTTTAACTTCCTGCGCCAGGGTTTTGATCCTTTCATAAATGGTCATCGGATCATCAGCCCCTAGGGTATCGCAGTAGCGCAAACGTTTAGCGCCGGCTTTATTGGCGGCTTTTCCAAACTGTATTAAATATTCAAGATCGGTTCTTGAAGCGTCTTCGGCATTGACCCCGATGGTTTCCGCTCCCAATTTATAGGCCGTGTCGACCGCCTCGGCCATGCTATTGATGATCTTTTCTTCGCTCATCTTCCCCATGAACTTGGCCTCCAGCATGATACTGGAAGTGGAGATCGAAAGGTTGAGATGCTTTATCTTGGGCAACAGCTTAAAAGACAATTCAACATCTTTTTTTATCGCCCTTGCCCACCCCTCCAGCCGGATCGGAGCTAGGACCCCCATCTCCGCCAGTTCCAGATTGGCACTCAGATAGTTGGTCTCATGTTTGGTAAAGGGGAAGCCGAATTCCGACTGGAAAATGCCCATCTCGTTCAAATACATGTTAATGATGGTCTTCTCCAGTTTGGCCAGGCCGATGCGGGATGTCTGCACTCCGTCACGGTTGGTAACATCAATAATGTAAATTCTCGGCATGCTCGCCCTCCTAATTTTATTATAGCTTAGTTTTTTTTCTTTTACAAGCGTGTTATACTAGCATAGATTATGCGAAAAATCGTCGGTATAATTGGTTATCCCATCGGTCACAGCGTATCGCCCGCCATGCATAACGCCGCCTTCCAGAAGCTCGGGCTTGACTGTGAATATATCCCTTTTGAGGTTCAACCGGAAGATCTTAAAGAAGCGATCGAGGGCATGCGCGCCTTGCATGTCGCCGGTTTTAATGTGACTATCCCTCACAAAGAAGCCATTGTTCCTTTGCTGGATGAGGTCACCAAACTGGCCAGAACGATCGGGGCAGTGAACACCGTTGAAAATCAAGAAGGGAAACTGGTTGGCTACAACACTGATGGTCCAGGATTTATCGATTCTCTCCGAGAAGATGTAAATTTTGAGCCCAAAAGCAAGCGAGTTGTAATCCTGGGAACGGGTGGTGCTGGTCGGGCAATTTCCACCATGCTGGCGGAGGTCGGGGTCAAATCACTTGCTCTATCCGATGTGGTTGAAGCTAAAGCCAGAGAGTTGGCTGAATATTTAAGCTCGTATGAAAAAGTGGCCTGCCGTGCGACGGTAATTGACAGCTCTGATTTTCAAAAGGATTTAGATCAGGCCGATCTTTTGGTCAACGCTTCGCCGGTTGGAATGCATCCCAAAATAAACGAGAGCCCGCTGCCGGAAAAGATTAAATTAAATCCCAAGCTGTTGGTTTATGACCTGGTTTATAACCCCGCCGAAACCAAACTGCTTAAGATCGCTAAAGCCGCCGGTTGTAAAAATGCTTCCGGCATAGGCATGCTGGTCCGCCAGGGAGCACTGGCCTTTACTATCTTCACCGGTGAAGAAGCCCCGATCGAAACTATGTGGCAGGCCGCCCGCGAAGCTTTGCAACATAGCTGACGAAATCTCGCCACTTTTAACCCTTCTTGAGCGTGGCAATAAAATTGCTATTCGTTTGACAGATTTTGGGTGGTCTGTTAACATGGCGGGCGTGAAAGGAGAACCGCGTTGGCAAAAAATTTAGTGATTGTGGAATCGCCGGCGAAAGCAAGAACGCTGGAGAAGTTTCTGGGAAAGGGCTTTGAGGTGGAGGCCTGCGGAGGGCACGTGAGAGATCTCCCCAAAAAATCCTTAGGAGTAAACATCGAAAAAGGATTCGAGCCCTCCTATCAAATCATTAAAGGCAAAGAAAAAATCATCAAAGGACTGCAAGCTGCCGCTGCCAAGGCCGAAACGGTCTACCTGGCCCCGGATCCCGATCGTGAAGGTGAAGCTATCGCCTGGCACCTTAAGATATTGCTGAGCAAAAATGGCAAAGTCAAGAGGATCGAATTCAATGAGATAACCAAGCAGGCGGTGACGGAAGCGGTGAAACATCCGCGTGAAATTGACCTGGGGCGGGTCAACGCCCAGCAGGCGCGCCGCATCCTGGATCGCCTGGTTGGCTATAAACTCAGCCCCCTGCTCTGGAAAAAGGTGAGGAAAGGCTTATCCGCAGGCAGGGTTCAGTCAGTTGCGGTTCGGCTGATTTGCGAGCGAGAAGAAGAAATAAATAAATTTAAGTCTCAGGAATACTGGGACATCCATGCAAAGTTATCGAACGGCAGTGAGTTTTTGGCCAAGTTGGCCGCCAAAGGAGGAGAACCTTTAGGAGCGCGACCGCAAGAAAAAGGCAAGGTCATTTCCTCTGCGGCCGAAGCCGAGCAGATTGTAAAAGAGCTGAAACCGGCCGATTTTATAGTTAAAGAAGTAAGGAAGAAAGAACAAAACCGCTATCCCTCTCCTCCCTTTATCACCAGCACCCTGCAGCAGGACGCTGCCCGCAAACTCGGTTTTTCCCCCAAGAAAACGATGATGCTGGCGCAGAAACTATATGAAGGGGAAGAGGTAAAAGGGGAAGGGAGAGTCGGTTTGATCACTTATATGCGAACCGATTCGGTCCGGATCGCGCAGGAAGCCGAAGGGGAGGTCAGAAAATTTATCTCGGATAATTACGGGAAACCTTATCTGCCTCCGGCTCCAATAAGATACAAAAGGAAAAAGCAGGCCCAGGATGCCCACGAGTCCATCCGGCCGACTTCGGTTATGCGCACTCCGGAAAAAGTGAAAGAAAGCTTACCGGGGGATGAGTTTGAGCTTTACGAATTAATCTGGAAAAGATTTGTCGCCTGTCAGATGCAGAAGGCGGTTTTTGATCAAACCTCTGTGGACATTTTGGCCGGTGAATATCTTTTTCGCGCTACCGGCTCCGTGCTTAAATTTGACGGCTTTTTAAAACTTTATGAAATAAGCGAAGAGGAAGAATCCGAAGGCGGAGGTTCCCTGCCGGAGCTAAAAGAAAATGAAAAATTGAAGCTGATGGAACTGATTCCGCAGCAGCATTTTACCGAACCCCCTCCGCGCTACACCGAAGCTTCCCTGGTAAAAGAACTGGAGCAAAAGGGAATCGGCCGCCCTTCCACCTACGCGCCGATCCTGTCTACCATACAGGATCGGGGTTACGTCGAGAAAGAAGGCAAAGCGCTTAAACCCACCGAAATCGGCATCACCACCAATGGGTTGCTGGTAAAGCATTTTCCAAAGATCCTGGATGTTAAATTCACCGCCGGCATGGAAGACGAGCTGGATGAGATCGTAGAGGGTAAAATGGATTGGGTGGCGGTTTTGAAGGAATTTTACGAGTCTTTTAAAGCTTCGCTGGCGGAAGCCGAGACTAAAATGGAAAAAGTGAAAAAAGAGATTCCAACGGAAGAGATTTGCCCGACCTGCGGCAGCAAACTGGTGATCCGCGAAGGCCGCTACGGCAGCTTTATAGCCTGCTCTAATTATCCAAAATGTAAATTTACCAAAAATTTGCCGGAGGAAGAGCTCAAAGCAAAAGCGATCCAGGAAATCTGCGAGAAATGCGGCAAGCCGATGACAATCAAGCGCGGGCGCTTCGGCGAATTTCTCGCCTGTTCGGGGTATCCTAAATGCAAGAATATTAAGCCGATCTTGAAAAAGCTGGGAGTAAAATGCCCAAAATGCGCCGGAGAGCTGGTGGAGAGAAGGACCAAAAAGGGAAGGGTTTTTTACAGCTGCAGCAACTATCCTAACTGTGATTTTGCTACCTGGCAGAGGCCTTCAGCAGAAGGGAAAGGAAAGAATGCTTAGGGATTTTTTTACCAAGAATATCGGTTTAAAAGCCCTGGCCCTGGCGCTGGCGGTAATCCTTTGGGCTATCGCTCGCTACTGGGTGGTAAAATAGATGCGCGAGATCCGAAGGCTCCCGGAGATGTATCTTTTTGCCCAGAAAGCCAAAAGCCACGGTAAAAAAATCGGCCTGGTCCCGACTATGGGGGCCTTGCATGAAGGGCATCTTTCCCTGGTGGCGGAAGCAAAGAAAAGGGCGGAGGTGGTGGTGGTCAGTATTTTTATCAACCCGATTCAGTTCGGCCCTGGCGAGGACTTCACTCATTACCCCCGGGGCTTGAAGAAAGACAAAAAGCTTTTAAAAAATTTCGAGGTTGATGTTCTGTTTTTACCGGAGGCTTCGGCCATGTTCCCAAAAGGATTTAAAACCTATGTGGAGGTTGAGGGCCTTTCGAAGAAAATGTGCGGCCGCTCCCGGCCCGCCCACTTCCGCGGCGTGGCCACGGTGGTAGCAAAACTTTTAAATACGGCTTGCCCGGACCTGGTGTTTTTTGGGCAAAAGGATTACCAGCAGCAGGTGATCATTAAACAGATGATCAGGGATCTCGACTTTCCGACCGAGATGGTGGCGCTGCCGACGGTGCGCGAGTTCGATGGCTTGGCGATGAGTTCGAGGAACGCCTATCTCAGTCCCAGGGAGAGGAAGTCGGCCGTGATTCTTTATAAGGCGCTTTCTCTGGCAAAGAAAGAAGTTGAAAAAGGCGAAAAAGATCTAAAGAAAATAGTTTTTCGCATGCGTTCGTTGATCGGAACCGAGCCGAAAGCAAGGCTGGATTATCTGGTGGCAGCCGACCCGGAAAACCTGAATGAAGTTAGCAGGCTTAAAGGCAGGATCTTATTTGCTCTGGCGGCTTATGTCGGAAAAGCTCGTTTGATCGATAACATGGTTATTTCCGCTGATTGAAAATTAAGGGGACGGTGGACAGGATGGGGAAGAGGGGCTTTACGCTGGTCGAACTGTTGATAGTGATCGGGATCTGCGGCCTGCTGCTTACTTTGTCTTTTCCCGCATGGTTAAATTTTAAATCCAGCCTTTATCTCGAAGCGTCAGCCAGAAGCGTTGCCTCGGAAATGAGGAAAACCCAGAGCCTGGCGTGGAGCGGGAAAGCGAATTTGATCTGGGAGGTTTCCCAATTAAGCCTGCCGATGGAAATTTCAGCCCAAGCTGTCAAATCATTTAAATTTTCAAACACCGGCTTTCCCTTGCCGGGCGGGACCGGAACCCAGGTCATAGAAAATAAATTTGGCAATCGCCGGAAAATCGTTTTATCTTCGGTGGGGAGGGTGAGAATTGAATAGGAAAGGTTTCGCCCTCATAGAAATTTTGCTGGCGGCAGCTCTGTTTGTCGCAGTTATCTCCACTTTTAGCTATCTGCTGAAGCAGGCAGCGAGTACTGCCAGCTCAATTGATGGTCTTTCCAGAGCAATTTATACCGTTCGCGGCCAAGCAGAAGAGCTGCGGCGAATTCCTTTTGAAGATCTGCCGGCTCTAAATGGTGGTTCCTTTTCCATGGGGTCAGGGGAAATACACGTGCTTCCTCTTTTGCCGGATCTTTTAACCATTCAAATTGATTTAAAGTGGGATCCGAAGCGGCCGCCGCTGCAAATTTACACCTTGCGGAGCAAGCACGGATGAAACGGGAAAACGGGCTTACCCTGGTAGAGCTGATTATTGCGCTGACGCTTTTTACGGTTTTGGCTGGCAGTGTATTTTACGCTTTTGGCAGCGAACTGCGCCTCTGGAGGAAAATTGCGGAAAAGTGCCAGCGCGAGCAGGTCGCGAATTTAGCGGCGGAAAGGATCTGCCATGACATCCGGGCGGCCTCCGAAATCCTGGCTGCTTCAGCATCGGAAGAGCTCCAATTAAGAGTTGGATCGGAAAATATAAGTTACCGGCTGGTTAATTATAAAATTCGAAGGCAAAAAGGCTCATCCATAGCTTATTTAACTAATGAGAGAGAAGTGGAAAAACTTATCTTTTCTTATTCGAGCGGCAACCTGGTCGAGGTGACCGTGGGAGATTTTTGCAGTCGTGTGGAAATCAGAAACTAACAGGCAGGGATTCGCACTTTTATTGATCATAGTCGTAACCGCGATCCTTCTGGTTTTGACTGTATTTCTTTTTAAAATAGCTTATAATAGTTATGTCACGGCTAATGCTCTGCGGGAGAGAGAGGAGGCTTTCTGGCTGGCCGAGGCGGGAATGGAAAAAGGAAAAGTTGAAATAAATTATAATCCTGCCTGGTACACCGATTTGCCTTATTTTTTGGAAGATAATCTTGAATGGCTGAAAGCGGGCGCGGTGGGGGAGAGGGGCAGCTTGGGCCGGGGCAATTTTAAAGTGGTGCGGGAAAAAGATAGAAGTTGGCTCTATTCAATCGGATATAAAGGTAAAGCGGTAGTGGTTTTAAAAATAAATTATTCGTATCCGCCTTTTAAGACTTTAAGCTGGGAGGAGCTATAAAATGGTAAATTATCTAATCGCGATAATTTCAATCTTTTTGGCAGTCAGCGGCCAGTTGTTAATGAAAAAAGGGATGATGATCTTCGGGACTTTTCGGATCTCGGAGTTATTGTTTAAGATCGTCCCGATGTTCTTGAACCCCTGGGTTTTCTCCGGTTTCGTCTGTTTTGGCCTATCATCCATCTTCTGGCTGGTAGTGCTTTCGCGGTTGGAGCTGAGCCTGGTTTACCCGATGGTCAGCGTTGCCTATGTTTTGGTGGCGGTGGCTTCTTGGATTTTCTTCAGGGAAAACGTTTCGCTGGTGCGTTGGGTAGGGATCGCGGTCATTATTTTGGGAGTTTTTCTCGTTTCTCGCTCTTAGTGGTCTGATTTCCCTCCCAGCAAGAGGAAAAGAATGGCGGTCCGCACCGCTACTCCGTTGGTGACCTGTTCTAAAATTACATTATAAGGACCGTCGGCTACTTCAGAGGTGATTTCCACCCCGCGGTTGATGGGGCCGGGATGCATGACAATGACATCTTTTTTGGCCTTTTTTATCCTTTCCGCGTTCAAGCCGAAAAGTTCCGCGTATTCCTCGATCGAAGGGAAAAGATTTTTTTCCATCCTTTCGTTTTGGATCCTTAACACATTAATAAAATCGGCGTCTGCGATTTCTTCATCCAGCTTATAGGAAACTTTTACTCCCATCTCTTCTATCGCTTTTGGCATCAGCGTTGGCGGGCCCACCACCACTACTTCCGCTCCCAGTTTCTTAAGCCCCCAGATATTGGAGCGGGCAACCCGCGAGTGAGCGATGTCTCCTACGATAACCACTTTTTTATCTTTGACGGTTTTCTTTTTCTCGAGCATGGTAAAGATGTCGAGCAGTCCCTGGGTCGGATGTTCATTAAAACCGTCACCGGCATTGATGACCGAAGCATTGCAGTTCTTGGCGGCCAGATGCGGAGCTCCGCCCATGCTGTGGCGAATGACAATGCAATCGAGACCCATCACTTCGAGATTTTTGACGGTATCAATCAGGTTCTCGCCCTTCGCCACGCTGGATGAAGAGACGGCCACGTTCGTTACGTTGGCGGAAAGAATCTTGGCGGCGGCGTTAAAGGAAGTGCGGGTGCGGGTGGAGGGCTCATAAAATAAAGTAACAATGTGCTTTCCAAGCAGGGTCGGGACTTTTGGGATGGGGCGGGCAATGACTTCTTTCATGGAGTGGGCGGTATTTAAAATGAGTTTGATTTCCTCTAAGCTGAGGTCTTTGAGGCCGAGCAGGTCTTTTGATTTGAGGCCCTTGACCTTGTTCATCTCCAACAATTATTATATCATATTTACGTGAAAATGCGCCCTCTTTATCTATTGATCATTTTTCTTTTGGCAATAGCTTTTATTTCATTTAACAAGTTTACCCGCTCCGCCGAAAGAACCGCGGAAGTCATGGGGACAACCCTCCGCGTCAAAATTTTGGACGAAGACGCCGAACCGTTTGTTAAAGAAGCGATTTCAGAAATAAAAAGGTTGGATAAACTCTTTAGCCGTTTTGATGAAGGCAGCGAGGTTAGCCGGATAAATTCGGCGGCCGGCAAAGCTCCGGTGAGGGTTTCTTCGGACACTTATAAAGTTATCGAAATGGCGGTTAAGGTAAGCCGGCTTTCGCGTGGTGCTTTTGACATTGCCCTAGGTCATTCTCAAGATTTGAAGCTGGATAAAAGTTCAAGCCGAGTTTACCTTAGGGAGGCCGGAGAGAAGGTTGATCTAGGCGGGATCGGGAAGGGTTATGCCGTTGAATCGGCCCGGTGGCTCTTGCTGAAGCAGGGGGTCAAAAGTGCTATAATTGACATGCATTCGTCAATCGCTGTCATCGGGAATAACTGGCGAATAGGAATTCAGGACCCGCGGAACCAGGGAAAAATCCTTGGTGTTGTCATCTTAAATGATGGGGACGCGCTCTCGACTTCGGCTCAGTACGAGCAACCCGGGCATATTCTTGATCCGCGCACGGGAAAGGCAGCAGATAAGTGCTTAAGCGTAACCGTCGTTGCCAGAGATGCGGGTTTGGCGGATGCGCTGTCCACCGCGGTCTTTGTGCTGGGTCCGGCCGACGGAATGAAATTAATTAAATCGCTGAAGAATGTAAAAGTGATCATCGTGGATACAAAAGAGATAATCTATGATAATTTTGGCTTTAAATTGCGGTAGTTCTTCAGTCAAATACAAACTCTATTCCTGGGAGAAGCGTCAAATCCTGACCAGAGGAGTGGTGGAGCGGGTCGGGATTTCCGGCTCTTTTATAAGCTTTGATCTTCCCGGAAAAGGCGAACAAAAAATTGAATATGACTGCCCCGATCACAAAACCGCCCTGAAGCTGATCATCGACACTCTGGTCCACAGCGAATACGGCGTGGTTAAAGACCTTTCCGATATTTCCGCGGTGGGACATCGGGTGGTGCACGGCGGAGAAAAATTCAAGAGTTCGGTCATGATCAACGAGGAGGTGCTGGAAACGATAAGAAGCGTTCAGGACCTCGCTCCTTTGCACAACCCGCCCAATATCGCCGGTATCGAAGCCGCCAAAGAAATCCTCCCCGACGTTCCGCACATTGCCGTTTTTGATACCGCTTTTCATCAAACTATGCCCGAGCACGCCTTTCTCTACGCGGTGCCCTACGAATGGTATGGCATGTACGGGGTCCGGCGCTACGGCTTTCACGGCACCTCTCATCTTTATGTTTCGCGGCGTGCCGCGGTGCTTCTCGGCAAAAAGCCGCTGGAAACCAATTTGATAACCATGCATATCGGCAACGGAGTCAGCATTACGGCGATCAAAGAAGGCATTTCGGTGGATACCAGCATGGGCTTGACTCCACTGGAGGGCGCGGTAATGGGTACGCGCTGCGGCGACATTGACCCTGCCATCATTCTTTTTATGATTG
>Ga0315277_10000348_pt1 | contig 75116 bp, 61 predicted proteins | sample YL17G05_15_MG_FD_203695 | JGI IMG/M metagenome (GOLD analysis project Ga0315277, IMG submission 203695) | Sediment microbial communities from Yellowstone Lake, YNP, Wyoming, USA - YL17G05_15 | ecosystem: Environmental > Aquatic > Freshwater > Lake > Sediment | place: USA: Wyoming | collected...
GGGCGCGGCGGCGGGTGGGCATCTGCTTCGTTGCCGCTCCTCGACGATGTACACCGACATCGCCTGCGTCGCGGCGTCTCGCATCTGCCCACCCGGCGCTCGCGCCAAAATGCCAATTAATTCTTGCGCGAGCCCTTAAGGTAGTGATGCCGCCGATCTCGATTCCTCTTACCTGCCTGAGCGCAAGAGTCTGAAAACGAGCAATAAACCCGGCACCCACCAGCCCCACTTAAATGTCTTCGCCATTAATTCTCCCTCCCACAAAGAAATGAAACGAGATTTAGCCAATCCCTATTTGAGTTAATAATAAAGCTAAAGATAGCACAAAATAACAAATAATCGGGGATAAAATTGCCAAAAGTAAAGTAAATATCAGGAAGAAATACATGGGCACGTGCGACGCTTCACTGATCCCATAAAGGAACCTGTGCGGACGGGTCAGCGACCCGTCCGGCTTGCCGCAACGTCCGGCGAGTTTACACCAGTGCGGCAAATGATTGCCTAGGAAAATCCGGAAATCGCTCAGCGGGGCGGGCTATTGCACGGAAAGCGGGGGATTTCGGGAGGTGGATCGTGGCGCTGAGCTCGATCCCTTTGCGGAAAAGTCTTAGAAGCAGTCGGCCACCCCAGCCGCGTGACTGGATGTGCGTGGCAAAAACCTGCCAAGTCGAGCAGCAATTAAACACCGTCTCCTTGGTTACATCAAAGAAGAGCTAGTCGGTGGAGCGTGCTCTGGATTGGCTCCTGCTCTTTGATTCGCTTGACAGCGATGCCGGCAAGAGGCTAGATTCACGTGTAGTTAGCGCTTACTTTATCGGATTGATTGGATCCTCGGCGCCGCGAGTCGGCGCCTCGGGACAACGCCGGGGTGGATTGCCGCCATGAAGATCCTCGTCGTCGGCGATATTAATATAGATGTGATCCTTTGCGGCTGCCGCCAGTTGCCATCGTTCGGCCGGGAGGTGCTGGCCGAAGACTTTACCATGGTTCTCGGCTGCGCCTCGGTCATTACAGCGGTCGGGCTGGTCAAGCTCGGCAACGAAGTCGCTTTTGCGGGGAAGGTCGGCCGCGACTCCGGCGGAGACTTCTGCCTGGAAAAGATGGCAGAGGCCGGCCTCGACGTCTCCAGGGTGATTCGCGACCCGGCCGTGAAGACCGGGATTACCATCTCGATAAGCTCCCGGGCGGATCGTGCGCTCATAAGCTACCCCGGGGCGATGACCGCGCTTGCCGAGAGCGAGATTCCCGATGAGTTCCTCGCGGGTTTCGAGCATATGCATCTTTCCTCCTACTTTCTGCACGAACGCCTCCGCCCGGACTATGGGCGTCTCTTCCACCGGGCCAGCATGCAGGGAATGACGACTTCGGTGGATCCGGCCCATGATCCAAGGGAGCGTTGGGGACCAGACCTCGAGGAGGTATTGCGTGAAATCGACGTATTCTTACCCAACGAAGTCGAGCCTCGCGGCATCAGCGGCTGCGAGGATCTGGTCGAAGGCTTGCGGCGGCTGGAGAACGGCCGCACGCTGACGGTGGGGAAGCTGGGAGCTTCCGGCGCGGTGGCTTTAGCCGACGGCCAGCCTGTCTGGCAGGAAGCGCCGCGCATTCAGCCGCTCGATCCCACAGGCGCCGGGGACTCCTTTAACGCAGGTTTCCTGCACGCGTGGCTGCGTGGCCGCCCTCTGCGGGATGCGCTGCAGCTGGGCGTGGCCTGCGGCTCTTATTCCACGCTCGGGCTGGGCGGCACCGGGCACCAGGCGAACCTGGAGCAGGCGGAAGCCATGCTCCACCGGCACGGGCTGCTTCAAGAGTGAGAGACTGGTCAGAACCGGAGATGAGGAGAAAATGATGAGAGGGGGTATCGACTTTCACGTACACCCGCTGCTGGTCCGGGAGATGATCATACGCCATCCTGAACTGGAACAGGCGTGCCGGGAAACGTACCATTGCGGAAACGCTTTCCAGCCGCTCGAGACGATGTTCCTGGAGATGGACTCGGTTGGGATCGACCGCGCCGTGCTGCTACCCATAGACGCCTCATCCACACGCGGCGCAACTATCTATACGAACGAGCAGATAGTCGAGCTGTGCCGCATGTCGGATCGGTTCATCGGGTTTGCAAGCGTGGATCCTCGCCAGCCGTCCGCGCCCGACCAGCTTACCCGGGCGATCATCGAGCTGGGTTTGCGTGGGCTGAAGCTTGACCCGGGAATCCAGGAATTCGACGCCGACGACCGCCGGCTTTACCCCGTCTACGAGCGCGCGGCCCAACTCGAGATCCCCATTCTTTTTCATGCGGGCATGAGCTGGGCGCCCGGAAGCCGGCTCCAACGCGGCCACCCGCTGCGGTTTGAAAGCGTCGCAGCAGACTTCCCGCAACTCAGGATCGTTCTGGCCCATCTGTGCTGGCCTTGGGTGACGGACGGCGTCGCTCTCGCCTTGAAATACCCCAATGTCTACCTGGATACCTCGGCATTGTATTTTGACAATCCGGCAGATTTTCTCCGTTATGCCATGACACAGCAGGTTCCACTGACAGTGTTCGAACGTAGCCTGCGTCATCAGATTGTCTTCGGTTCCAACAACCCGCGGATTGAAATCAAGTGCATGGCCCGGGCGGTTCGGTCGCTTGGTTTCTCGGACGGATGCCTTGAACTGATCTTCCGCGTCAATGCGGAAACTCTGCTGGGGAGGGCAGGATGATCATCAGGTTCGAACGGCTGGAAGTCATCTCCAAAAAGGAATTCGAGATGATCGATATCACCCCCAAGGTGGACGAATTCGTTGCCAGGAGCGGTGTGCGCGAGGGCATGGTGACGATCACGACTGCCCACACCACCTCGAGCCTGCTGGTCACTGAAGGAGTCGAATGCCTCGAACGGGACGTCCCTGCACACCTGGAGCGGCTCGCGCCTAAGATGCCGCCGCAGGGAACCTACGGCTGGTATCACAACCGCTACCTTGATTTCGATGGCCGCCTGGGATTCAACGCCGGCGATCACTTGAAGAGCATCCTGGGCGGAATTCAATGTTTCTTCCCAATCGACAACGGCAAGGTCGAGCGGGGCACCCGCCAGTGCATTTACTTCGTCGAGTACGACGGTCCGCTGGCGCGAACTGTCATGATCCAGGTGATTGGACAATGAGGCTGGAGGCTTCAATGAAACGAACACTAATCACAGGCGCAAGCGGGCGGATCGGCCGTTATCTCGTGCCGGTCCTGCTGAAACACGGATACCGGGTGCGGGTCCTCGTGCACCACACTGCGCCGCCGGATAACTGGGCGAGGGACGTGGAAGCCGTGGAGGCCAGCCTGTTCGACGAGAAGGCTCTCGACGCAGCGCTCGACGGCGTCGACGTTGTGTGCCACCTGGCCGGCCTTATGCCGCCCGCGGCCGACGACGACATCTTCCGCGTGAACATAGAAGGTACATACCGTCTGCTGCAGGCCATGAAGTGCTGCCGGAAAAGGCCACGCCTCGTCTTTGCCAGCTCCGACGCCACTTACTGCACAGGCTGGAGCAGGGGACCGTACGCCGGCCCGATCGACGAAAACACGGAGCAGCGCCCGATGCTGCTTTATGGAGTTTCGAAAATCCTGGGCGAGCGCTTGTGCTTCCATTATCAGGACATTGAGAAAATCCCGAGTGTGCGGCTGCGCCTAGTGTGGATCCTCGAGGCCCCGGAAGCTCTGGATCTGTTTGTCGGCGCTCCCTATAAGGATTTCCTCGTTGCGGAGGACAGGGGAAAGTGGGACGATCCCCGATTCGTCAAGATGCCTCTCGAGGAGGACGGCGCTCCCTTTTGGGAGCACATTTGTGACGTTCGCGACGCGGCCCAGGGCATTTTCCTGGCCGCAGACCGTGAGGAAGCTGTTGGCCGGATTTTCAACATAGCCGGGCCGGCTCCATATACCTACACGGAAGTGGCTCCGTGGCTGGCGGCGAAATTGGAAGTGGAGGCCGTGGCGGGACGATGCCGCGGCATTCACTCCTACGGAGTAAACATTGAGCACGCGCGCGCGCGGCTCGGTTATCGGCCGGACTACAGCGTCTACGACACTCTCGAGGAGGCGCTGGCCCGGAAAACGGCAACATCATCCATTGGTGAGTCATGCTAAATACCATGCGACTGAGCGAGAAGAACCTGAAGGCCGAGATCTTCTCGGTACCCATCGTAGCGGATGACCTGGAACGCATGTGGAATCAAAAACGCGGGCGGGTCGCAGAGGTCGCCCGCGAGATAAACGGCCGCAAACCGCGCAGCCTCGTTTTTTACGGGAGCGGCGGCTCATCCTCGGCTCTCTACAGCGGTTACTGGGCCGGACTGCGCTATCTGAAGCTTCCCGTCCATTATCTTCTTAGCCCGGATATTACCAGCGCTCGGCCTGCCGCGCTCGATCCTGCTTGCGTCGCCATCGGGGCAAGCTACTCCGGCAAGACCGTCGATACTATACGGGCCAAGAACTGGCTGCTGGAGCGAAACGTCCCGCTGTTCTCCATTACTCGCCGGGCCGACGCCGACCTCGCCAAGGGGGCGACTTGGTCGATAACCTACGAATCGATCGCGCTCTACACCTCTCCCGCCTATCTAACCATGATTCTGGTGGTGGAGCTTGCCCGTTTGCGCGGCGAGTGGTCGCCGGAGTTGGAGGCCTTCGAAATGGCACTGCACGGTCTGCCGGGCCTGCTGCGAAGAATCTACGAACCCAGCCGAGAAATGGCCGAGCGCAAAGCCCCTGAACTCGATGAAGGCAAGCTCGTTGTACTCTCCGGAGGGGCTGCCTACACGCTCGGATACATGATGGCGTACGACATGTTCGGCGAATTCCTGAAAATGCACTGCGCCTACATCCATTGCGGCGAGTTCCGCCACGGTCCTCTGGAGATCATTCGCCGCGGCGAGCCTAACATGCTGTTCCTGGTGGGCAACGATGGCTCGCGTTTGTTTTCCGAAGCAGGCATGAAGTTCTGTTCGGCCAACGGGGCTCGCGTGGTGGCATTTGACGCCAGGGAGCTCGCTCCGGACGCGCACCCGTTGCTTGACGCGCTCATCCTGTACAACTCGCAGCTTTGGCTGCTTTATTACATGGCCTGCCGGCGCAGCGTCGACCTGGACGACTACAAGTACATGCACGTCGTCCCCTACGCCGAAGGGGACACTTTCTTTTAAGCCGAGGTGATCGGTGCTTGCGCTGCGCTTTCATGAACTCCGTAAAATGGAAGTGGTCGAGGTTCCCGTCCCCGAGGTAGGAGCGCGAGATCTGCTGGTGCGCGTAGCCTCTTCGGGGATCTGCGGGACCGACCCGCACATTCTGCACGGACTTTATCCCGCGACCTTCCCGTTGATTCCGGGTCACGAGTATGCAGGCGTGGTGGAAGGTGCCGGCTCGGAGGTTGAAGGCTTCCGTCCAGGAGATCACGTGGCGGTGGACCCGAACATACTGTGCGGCGTCTGTTCCTTCTGCCGCGCAGGCAAGGTCCACCTTTGTAAGAACCTGGTCGCCCTAGGCGTCAATCTCCCCGGCGGGTTTGCGGAACTCTCTGTCGTCCCGGCCAAACAGGCGTATCTGCTGCCCAAGGACCTGCCGCTGGCGCATGCCGCTTTGACAGAACCCGTCGCCTGTTGTCTTCGCGGCATGGACCTGGCACAGATTCGGTCCGGCGATCGTGTCGCTCTTTTCGGGGCGGGTCCCATGGGTGCTATCATGCTTCAGCTCGCTCTGATGCAGGGTGTGGTCACGGTGATAGCGATCGATCCGCTGGAAGGCCGTCGCAGGCGCGCCGAGAGGCTCGGAGCCCATTGGGTGATCGATCCCGGCAGAGAAGAGCCGGTCGCGGCGATTCGCGATCGGTATCCCGATGGCATCGAGGTCGTCTTCGACTGCTCCGGCAATGTCCAAGCGGTCCGGCAGGGATTGGAAGTGGTGATGCGCGGCGGCACAATGATGCTGTACGGGGTTTGCAGCAAGCAAGAGCGACTCGAAATCAGCCCGTTCTGGGTGAACGACAACGAGATCACGGTCCGGGGATCCTACAACAATCCGAACACGATGGGGCGTGCCGTCGACCTGATCGCCGGAGGACGGTTGGATGCCGCGGCAGTCGTGACTCACCACTTCCCGCTGAAGAGCGCCCTTGAGGCGTTCCGCGCGGCCGGATCTTCGGAGACCCTCAAGGTCCTGATCGATCCGTAGATCACAGGGGAAATGAGAGCATGAAGAATCTGGCATACGTGTTCGCGCTGATTCCCATCGCCGCAGGCCTATCGCTCAGCCAGCAACCGCAGGCACCGCGCAATGTCGTCGTGTACAAGGAGACGGGTCGCTTCGCCGGCTGGCCAGCCAATCACGGCATCTGGTCTTGGGGCAACGAGATCGTGCTGCGTGACGACGGCGGCTGCTGGGATCTTGGTTATCCGCGCACCGTGCAGAGGGCGGACGGCAAGATCGTCACCGTTTACTACTTCAACAACGCAGCAGACCAGGAACGCTACATCGGCGCGACCATCTGGGATCCCGGCCGGTAGTGCGGCGATGATACCGGGTCCCGCAGCGGCCTCTCATCGCAGAGACACAGAGGAACACATAGGGCGCACTGGATTCTCTGTGTTCTCCTCGCCTCTGTGGCGAAAAGAATCCTTTCCAGCCTGGAAAGGAGTTGCACGTTAGTATTTATTATGGAGGATTCGCTATGAAAACGGTGTACCTCGCCGCTAGTGGGGATTTGCGCCTGGCGGCAAATCAAGTCTGCTGGCCTGCGCAGGAGGCAATGGAAAAGAAAGTCATCGCTGCCGTCGAGCGTGAGGGCTGGCGGGTCGAACGCGCTCATCCGTACAATCCGGCGCTGAACCATGGCTTTCTCGACAGCCAGAAACGCGGCATCGAGGTGTTGCGTTCGATTCCACCGGCGGCGCCGGTCATCGTGGCAGAGGCTGTCTGGCAGTACACCCATCATGTCCTGCCGGGACTGATGACCCACAATGGCCCGATTCTGACCGTCGCGAACTGGGACGGCACATGGCCTGGACTCGTCGGCATGCTCAACCTCAACGGATCGCTCGCCAAAGCCGATGTCAAGTTCAGCTCCCTGTGGAGTGAGGACTTCACCGATGGCTTCTTCGTCAAGGGATTGCGCAAGTGGCTCAAGACGGGCAGGGTCATCCACGACACCTCCCATGTGCGCGCCTATGCCGATGTCGCGATGCCCGCTGCCGCCGCCAGGGTAGGCGTCAATTTCGCACGCGAATTCCGCAAAAACAAATCCATCATGGGCATCTTCGACGAAGGATGCATGGGGATGTACAACGCCATCATCCCCGACGAACTCCTGAACCCGATCGGAGTTTATAAAGAACGCCTGAGCCAATCCGCGCTGTACGCCCGGATGCGCACTGTGTCCGATAAAGACGCGCGCGCTGTGTTTCGATGGCTGCTCGCAAAGGGAATGAAGTTCAAACTCGGCAAAGATGAAAAAACCCAACTGACCAAAGCTCAAGTTCTGACCCAATGCAAAATGTATATCGCCGCCGTTCGCCTGGCGGATGAGTTTGGCTGCGACATCATTGGCATTCAGTATCAGCAGGGGCTGAAGGATTTATGCCCTGCGTCGGACCTGGCCGAAGGACTGCTCAACAACGTGGAGCGGCCGCCCGTCTATCACGAGGGCATCGGTCAAGAACTGTTTTCGGGCCAGGCAATTCCTCATTTCAACGAAGTGGACGAGTGCGCCGGGCTCGACGCGCTTATCACCAATCGTATCTGGAACATTCTCGGATTTCCCCCGGAGACAACACTGCACGACGTTCGATGGGGCCGGCATGTTGCCGGCGACATCAATGATTTCGTCTGGATTCTCGAGATCTCGGGCGCAGTCCCGCCGGCCCACTTTGCGGACGGCTACAGAGGCGCCTCGAGCGAACGCCAGCCGCCGATGTACTTTCCACTTGGCGGCGGCACGGTTAAGGGCCTCAGCAAACCGGGGTGGCTTGTCTGGAGCCGAGTGTTTGTCGTGAAGAATCAGGTGCACTGCGACATCGGTCTGGGCAAGGCGGTCTGTGTGCCGGATGATGTCGCGCAGGAACACTGGAAACTTACGACGCCGCAATGGCCGATGATGCATCTGGTCATGCGCAGCATCACGCGCGACCAATTCATGGCTCGTCACAAGGCGAATCACATACAGGTTGTCTACGCGCCGAACGAACGGGGAGCAAAGAAGGCGCTTTTCGCAAAAGCTGCAGCGATGAACGAACTGGGCATCCATGTGTCGTTCTGTGGAAACATTTAGGAGAAGATGATCTGACACGAATTTCCAGGGGCGGCATAGCCACAACAACTTTGTGGTCATGGTGTTCAGCGTGTCTTCGCGGTGCACTTTTGAAGGACACCACCAAGACACCATGAGCACCAAGGGCACGAAGGCCGGCATTGGTATCGGCCCTGAACGCAGTTAGCTATGATTTGGCTGATCTATAACGTGCTTTTCACCGCGGCTTTTGCGGTCACGCTGCCCTACTACTTCCTTCGCATGTACCGGCGCGGGGGGTACCGGCACGGCTTCGCACAGCGGCTGGGTTGGTATGACCAACAGCTCCGCCATAAGATCGCCGAACGGCGCCGCATTTGGGTTCATGCTGTGAGCGTGGGTGAGGTGTCGGTGGCCCTGCGGTTCATGGAGGTGTGGCGACGGGCGCGGCCGAGCGCGGCCTTCGTGCTGAGCACGAACACGTCGACCGCCCACGCACTTGCCGAGCGGTCGCTGCACCCTGACGATGTGCTGGTCTATTTCCCGGTCGACCTCCCCCCCGTTGTCCGCCCTGTGATCAATATGATCCAACCGCAGATGCTGGTCCTGACCGAGGGAGAGTGGTGGCCCAACCTGATTCGTATGGTGCGCTCTCGCGGCGTCCCCGTGGTGCTGATCAATGGACGGATGTCGGAGTCGTCGTTCCGCGGCTACCGCCGCCTGCGGTGGCTCTTTTCACGCGTGGTGCGGATGGTGGACCTACTCTGCGTGCAAAGCCAGGCAGATGCAGATCGGCTGCTGGCCCTCAGGGCTGATCCGGCGTGCGTGCACATAACCGGCAGCGCCAAGTATGACGCCGCGCAAAAGGATCCGGACAGCGTCCGAAAAGTGCAGGAGATCCTGCTGGCGGCAGGCCTGGCACCCACAGACACCTTCCTTGTCGGCGGCTCCACATGGCCGGGGGAGGAAGCGATTCTCCTCGACATCTATTCGAGGTTCAAGACTTCCCACCCTGCGCTCCGGCTGGTTCTGGTGCCCCGCCATGCCGAACGGCGCTACGAGGTCATGGCCGAGATCCGATCCCTCAACCTTAAGGTGATGCAACGGAGCCGGATGGCAGACACCACACCGGCGTCGGAACCGCCGGATGTGTTGCTCGTGGACACGACCGGCGAACTCAGGCATTTTTATGCCGTCGCGTCGGTTATCTTCATGGGCAAAAGCCTGACATACCACGGCGGGCAGAACATCATTGAACCCGCGGCCTACGGCAAACCGATTGTGGTCGGTCCGAACATGGAGAACTTTACGGATGTGGTCCGGGATTTTCTGACGGCGGACGCAATCATCCAAGTCCCGGACGCGGAGGCGCTTTCGGTTCGCTTGGGCCAGCTGCTTTCAGATGGTTTCCTGCGGCAAGTCTACGGAGAACGCGCCGCGGCTGTCGTTGAGCGGAAACGCGGCAGCCTGGACAGGACGCTGGACCTGGTGGCGGGAGTAGTGTAAAAAACTGCACAGGAGCGCGAGGAATCGCCCCTCGGGATGGCCGAATTGTTCCGCCGGGGCCGGCGCGGGACTATTGACAACGTCCCCCTCTGTCACGCTGGTTCATGACAGCCCGCCCCCGGGGCGGCCTCCCCGGATCCCCGCGACGGCAATGCCTGAAGGTCCACGAGTTCAACTATGAGGGGATATGCGCGAGCAACGTCGCCGCCTCCGGAAACTCGCCGGGCACAGCCTTCCCCTTCTCCGGGCTCAGACATGCCGCCCGCACAGCCCTCAGGCATTTCTCCTGGCGGCGCCATAGTGCTTGGACTCGAGGGATTTTAAGTACTTGAGCCCCTCGGTCAGAAGTGAGTCGCTTGAAGGGGCGAACTTCCTCCAGATGCAGGTGGCCGCGCGCATTGCGTCGGAGGTCTCGCAGAAGGATTCCAAACCAACCATACCCTTGTACTCGGCCCCGGCGAGAGCCCGGTAGATGCCCTCCCAATCCACGGAACCCGTGCCCGGTGTACCACGATGGCTCTCGCTCAGATGGTAGTGGCACAGATAAGGCGCGGCCTTCTGGGTCGGTCTGAAAAAGTCCGCCTCCTCGATGTTCATGTGATAGGCATCGAGGTGTACCTTTACGTTGGGCTCGTCGACCATCTCTCTGAGCATCAACGCCTGTTCGCACGTGTTGACGAGGAATGTCTCATAGCGGTTGATCGGCTCGATGCCGACGGTGACGCCCAAGTCCTGGGCGTAGCGCGCGGTCTCCTTGAGCGCACGGGCGGCACGACGCCAGTACTCTCGGCCGGGCATTCCGGAAATGCGGCGGCCAATTGCGGAGTAGGTCACACCCGTGAAGACTGTTGCCCCCATTTCCGCTGTGACCTTCACGCACCTCTTCAGATAAGCCACCGCTCGCCGGCGAGTCGGCTCATTCTCGGCGGTCGGATCATTTCGAAGAGAGCAGGCTGTTGACGTGCACAAACCCAGCCCGACTTCCTGTGCACGATCCCGAATCCGGACAGGGTCCACCAGCTCAATTTCCATGAGAGGGATTTCCATCACATCAAACCCGAGCCGGGCTGCTCTGTTCATCAGACCCAGCGTCCTGTTGCTCCAACTTGTCGTCCACGCATAGGCATGCACGGCATATTTCAGCGACATCTTGGTAACGCTTCCGTCAATGTTTACCATCTACTCCACCGTTCCTTGATACGTGGGAATTAGAGACACGACCGATACGCCACCGGCGAAATGTCGTCCGTGAGCGGTTCAGACCTCACCGGATTCTATACAGCTCGATGAAAGATGTAAATGTCGGCGAGCTCGACGCGGGCCCGGGCGGCGATCGTTCCGCGCAGCCGCGCTTGAGATGCGGACTCACAATCTCGTAGGCGACATGTCCGTATGCCGCATCGAGGTGGAAACGTCGCGTGTATTCACCGCGGTTTCCCTGGGAGTGGTCGAGGCGGCGGCGATTATGCTTCTCGCAGTCTGGACAGTCAAGCCGAAGGCGCGTCGTTCTTAGGGCTCGTGCTCACTACGCCCTTCTCGTGTGGTACACTCTTCGGCACGTTTGGCATGGCAACGGGAGAGGGAGGAAAAGCGATGCGGCTTGAAGGTAAAGTGGCCCTCATTACCGGTGGTACCCGGGGCATCGGTGCTGCCACAGCCGTCGTCCTGGCAGAAAAAGGCGCAGATGTGGCTATCGTCGGACGGCATGACGATGAGGACACGAAGCAAACCAAGGCCAGCGTCGAGGCTTTCGGCAGGCGCTGCCCGGTCATCATCGCCGACATGGGGAAGCCAGATGATGCCACCCGCTGCGTGGAGGAGACGGCCCTGCGGCTAGGTCCTATCGATGTGCTGATCCATTCGGCAGGCGGAGGCGTCCCCGGCGGATTGCTCGAGGTCACGCCCGAGGTCTGGTACGATGCGTTCAATGTCCACGTGCACGCGATCTATTACCTCTGCCGGGCATCAATTCCCATGATGCAGAAGAAAAAGGAAGGGGCCGTCGTGCTCGTCTCTTCCGTGGCAGGGCTGCGGGGGGTGCCCTTCGCCACGGCCTATCAGGTGGTCAAAGGGGCAGTGCCACAGTTCGCCCGGGCTCTGGCCCGCGAATTCGCCGACGACAACATTCGCGTCAACGCTGTGGTGCCCGGGATCATCCGCACACGGTTCCATGCCGGCATGAGTTCCGAGCAGCGAAAACACAACATCGACAACCGCATCCCCCTTCACCGCGAAGGGACTCCCCAACAGGTCGCGAGATTGATTGCGGAGCTGGTTGCCAACGACTACATAACGGGGGAGAGTATCGCCGTCGACGGCGGATTGACGATGCGAATCGCATAGGAGCCGGGCGCGGCCGGAGCCCGTCCCCACAAGACCAGGAACGCAGCGATTGGTGAATATCCGAGCGTTCTCGTTGTTCCAATTCGAGCCCTGGGGTCTTTGAGCCACCTCGAAGGCTCAAAGACTCAAAGAATCGCAATATATTCACAGGAGGTTTTGTGAAACCGAAACTGTCGGGCGTCTTCGCGGCCTTGATTACTCCGCTGGATGATAGGGGCAGCGTCGATTACTGCACCTTTGAAAGGCTGATTGACTTCTTGATCGAGCGGGGGGTGGATGGCGTGGCCGTCGGCGGGGCCACCGGCGAGTATCCTCACTTTGATATTGAAGAGAGAAAGAAGCTGATCAGTAGAGCCGCACGGCGTCTTGCTGGAGGGAAGGCCTTGCTCGCCGGCATCGGCACCTCCTCAATCCATACGACTCTACAGTTGGGAGAGCATGCGGTCCAGTCGGGTTGCCGTGCGCTCCTGGTGCCCATGCCCCATTTCTTTCAATACGAACAGCACGATCTGGCTGCTTATTGCCAAACGGTGTCTCGCACCTTGCGGGCCCCGTGCCTGTTGTACAATCTGCCCTCATTCACCAACGGACTGCAGTGCGAAACATCGATTCAACTTCTTCAGGCGGAAGAGAATTTAATCGGGATCAAGGACAGCGGCAGCGACCGCACGAGCCTTGCCCGATTGGCCCAGGCGAACGGCCAAGGCTGTTTTTCGCTCTTGGTTGGGAATGACTCATTGTTGTTAGACGCCCTGAACGCCGGATGGGATGGTGTCATATCAGGAATCGCCGGTTTCCTGCCGGAGCTTACCGTATCACTCTACCGGAACTTCCGAGCGGGAGAGCACCAGGCGGCGCGCAACTGCCAGACACTTCTCGATGGGGTTATTGAGGAGGTTGTGAAACTGCCAATCCCGTGGGCAATAAGGGTGGGGCTCGACACGAGAGGCCTGCCAAACGGACCGTTTCACCTGCCACTCTCCGCCGTTAGAAAACATCTAATTGAGGAACTTCATGCATGGTTCTCACAATGGCTGCCAGAGCACATTCCGGCGCTTCGGAACGAACCGACAGGAAAACCCTGAATGCGTGTCTCAATAGTCACTTGTTGTGGAAGTCGCTTCTCTTGTGGCACAGGGAGTGGATTTTGGCCTGCCTGATTCTGCCGAATGCCTCCATCAGTCCGCACGCCGCCGATTCTAATGCTGCCGAATCGCTTCTTCAGCTCGCGGCCCATAATAATGAGGCTCTGGCGCCGGTAGGCCGGATATCTGTATGCCAGCGCTCGCCGAGATCCACTCCGACAGCCTGCCGATACCACTTGGGGGTAAAGCCAATCTCCGGGCGCAGGAAGGATTCATCGCCAGTGGCCGGCCGGCGCGTCGCTGGTGCGGAGATGGCAATGTAGCTGATGAGATTTCTAGGTGAATTCTGGTCCACGGCGCGGCATGTCCGTCGATTTCGTACTCGCACCAGCCGTTCCAAAGCATCCGGTAATGATTCGCCGCAACGCGATTGCGCGCAGGTTGGGTACTGGGGTGCGTGAAGGTAACCTGTACCGGAGGCTCTTCCTTTTTGCCCTTCTTCACCTGCCGGTGCTCGATCTTAACGCCCGCCATTTCCAATGGGACCCGGATCCCAGATGGTGGCGCCGATGAATCGCTCTCCCTTGGCGTCCGTGTTGAAGTAGTAGACGGTCACCAGCTTGCCATCCGGACGCTGCACCATCCGAGGATAGCCGAGATCCCAACTTCCTCCATCGCTGCGCAGCGTCAATTCCTCACCCCAGGTCTTGCCGTTGTCCGGGCTGATACGGGCCTGAATTCCGAATGGCGGCAGGCGATGACCGTAGGCAAGGGCCAGCCGGCCATCTTTCAGCTTCAGCATGGCCGGCGGGTTACCGCCGGTGGCCGGAGCCGGTCGGCCTGCATTTTCCCAGGTCATTCCTCCATCGCTGCTGCGGTAAAGATCGATGAACTGCCGATACCGAACCGCGGTGAGTATGGTACTCGAATCAATCCTCACGGAGGAAGGCATGATTGCGTAGTCGTTCCCTTCCGGTTCCGGTGTCACGAAAGACACCATGGCCCATGTCTTGCCGCCGTCTTTCGTACGCACACTGATCACGCGGCCCTCTTTGCCGTTCGATTTGGCCGCCGTGAGGAACATCGTCAAATCGTTCTTGCCATTTACGAGGTAGTCCGTTCGTGCGGCAGTGCCGGGCTGACCAAAATCCGGAAGCCGGTAAGGACCCTCCCAGTTCCTGCCCCGATCCGTCGAGTAGTAGAAGCGAGACTGTCCCGCGTCAATGCTCGTCATTCTGGCGGTAAGAATGAAGTTCGGATTGCTGAAGTCGATTCCACCGGGGCAATCGGTCAGAGGCTTGCCCCCTTCCCCCGTGGGCACACCGGCTACCCTTTCGCCCGGAGGCGGCTTGAGACCCGATGGCTTCTCGATCGTCCAGGTTTCTCCGCCATCCATCGAGCGGGCCAGGACGTGCTCTGCCGGGCGGCTGTAATCGATCGAATGCCCGCGGCTGCTTTCCTTGAAGTAGCCGGTTTCGAAACCGACAAGGATTTCGTTTCCCCAGGACCATATGCCATGGTTCGCCGGCCAGCCGCCAAAGCGGCCGGGCTCCTGAAAGACGATGACATTCTTTGTCGATGCCGGGCGCACCTCTGGATACGTGGCACCCAGGAGCAAGAGGGTCAGTGCGATTGAGAGCGCTGCTTTCATGGTTCAAAATCCTCTCTGTTTGGGCATGGCTGGGACTATAACCGATGCACTTGTCTGCGTATCCGATGAACATAGGCGGCCAGGACTCCTGGAGATGCCTTGCAGGGGCACGGCGCACCGTGCCCCTGCAAGGCATCGTGGGGGTTTGATGGGCTCTTAGGGATCGAGCCGCGACACGAGCTCCGCTACCACACAAAGCGGAGGGCGAACTGGAGGATGCGCGGGTCACCTGCCCCCGTGATCCTCATGAAGTTGGTGGACGTGACCGTTGCAGTTGGGTTGCTCAGATTTACCCTGTTGAAGGCGTTGAACATTTCGAAGCGGAATTCGCTCGTGATGCGCTCTCGAATCTTAAACTTCTTGTAGATCCCCAAATCGACATTCGCGCGTCCGGGGCCTCTATACCAGTTTCTCCCCTGCAGTCCATAAGTTCCAAGCGCATTCTGGGTCCAGGCAGCCTTGTTGTAGTACTGGAGAATCATATCCCCGCGGCTCCGGTTGTCCCCGAGAGAGTAAGGATCCCCGACTACGTCGGCGCGCTGCGAGCCTTGACCGGTGCGTGCGTTATCGACGCCGCTGCCCACGGTAAACACGTTGCCGCTGTAAAGCGCTACAATGGTGGTCAGGTTCCAACCGCCCAGCAACAGATTGGTGGCTGTATTCCCATAGGTGCCCGGGATGGCCCAAACACTGGAGAAGTTAAAGACATGGGTTCGATCGAAGTCTGCCAGCCCGCGATCGTATTTCTGATCGAGCGGATTGGTCACATTGATGCCCGTGGCCTTGTTCGCCGAACCGACGTTGTTGTCGATGGCCTTGCTGAAAGTGTAGTTCGACAGGATCGAGAATCCCTGGGCAAACCGCCTTTCTGCCGTCAACTGGAGAGCATTGTAGTTGGAATTACCCACGCCTTCGACCAAAGTTACCAGTCCGAAGTTCGGATACATGGGCCTGCGCGTATCGGTCGTGGCGGTGGTTGCTTTTGCGTCGGCCAATGGCGCATTGATGTCCCGGAGGCTTACGAGCGCCGTCCCTTTGGAACCCGCGTAGGAGACCCTCGCGATCGTGTTCTTGATCACCTCCCTCTCCAGGGTTAGATTCCAGGCCTGAGTGTATGCGGGACGCATATCCGAAGCGTAAGAAAATGGGATATACGGGAGGGTGAAGGGCACATTCGACGGCGGATTCAGAGTGTCTGTACCGACAGCATTGAACCCGGTGATGGGAAGGGGATTGCCACCTGCGTACCCGCCCCAGGGATTGCCTAAGCTGTTGGACGCATTTCCGTAATACTGAATTCGCGTTCCAAATGGGCCCTGATCACACGGGCTGTTCGTGGAAATGGTGTTTGAACGGTCGTAGAAGATGCCAAAGCCTCCACGCAATGACGTCTTTCCGTCTCCGGTGATGTCATACGCGAAGCCGGCTCTGGGTGCGAAATCCAGCCACGATGTGTCGTAGCCTCCCGGCGGCACGCCCGCGTCACCCGGGTATACCACGTTGGTTGGGGCGTTTACATACCGTGTGGACTTTTGACCCGGCTTCCATACCGACAGTTTGCCCAGCGTGTCATAGTAAGGGAAGAAAGGTTCCCATCGTATCCCCAGATCCACGGTGAGACGCCGGGACAGCTTCATTGAATCCGCGATAAACGTGTTGAAAATGCGGAACCGCGTCCCCTTGAACTCTCCTGTGCCCTGTTCGAGCAGGGAAAACTTTCCGATCAGGAAGTCTGCAATCGCGTTGCCCGTGAAACCGGCCGCATCGGTGAAAGCAAAGCGACCGTTACCATAGTAATTGTTATTAATGTCCCCAATGCCGTAGCCGAACTCGGCGCCGATGCTCAGTTGGTGCCTTCCTTTCGTCCAACGAAGCGTGTCTGCGGCCTGATATTCCTCGCGCAGGAAGCCGTTGGTGTCTCCGCTGTCGATGCCACTCAACCCTTGGATTGTGAAGTAATACTGGGGGTGGGGATCTTGAGAGATGCCTTTCATGCCGATGTCGTTGTAGTTCTTATCCGGGCTGGTCGGCAGATTGAAGTTGTTGGTCCGGTTATAGCTGAAATTCGCCTGATTGATCAGAGAAGGTCCGAAGGTATGCGTGTCCCTGGCAATCAAGCTGGTATTCCGCCATGTCATCTGCTTCACTTGCTTGTAAAGGTTCTTCGGGTCGAAATCGGCAGGCTGCGAGGCATTGGAAATGTAGAACCTCCCCGATATCTGATTGCGGCTGGTGATGTTGTGGTCGCCTTTGATCATGTACTGATCGTCGTTGTAGTTTTGGATGCGCTGGTAGCTGATCAGCCTCCCCGAGGGGGGCACAGGCAGGTAATTGTCCAGGATATACTTGGCAGGGGCGCTCCACTGGGATGATGGAATCTTATTGTTTGTGTAAGTGCCGCCGTTAAAGGGATCCTTGAGTGCCTTCGTGGTGGTAGCGGAGAAATCACCTTGTCGCTCGGCTGCAGTGAATGTGTTCACGTTCGTCGTCGTTGGGATTCGCCGGAGCCGTGTTCCTTGGTAAGAGAAGAAGAAGAAGGTCTTGCCATGACCGTTATACAGTTTGCCGAGCCAGACCGGTCCCCCGAGCGTAGCACCAAACTGGGAGCGCTTCAGCCCGTCATCCTGTTTCGATCCGTCCGGGCGATAAGTTGTGAAAAAATTCGCGGCGTTAAAGGCACTGTTGCGAAGATAGCCGAAGGCTGAGCCGTGCAGTTCGTTGGTTCCCGACTTGGTCACGGCGTTTACCACACCGCCGAGATTTCGCCCGAACTCCGCGCTGAAGTTGTTGGTCTGCACGCTGAACTCGGCCAACGCGTCCGGATTCGGCATCGGATTCGGGGCGTTGCTGTAATGGTCGTTATTCTGCCCGCCGTCCAGAACGAAATTGGTGGCATTTCCCCGGCTGCCATTCACGGTAACCGAAACAACTCCGGGATAGGTCGTGTCCGATGTCAGCCCCGATCCCGCGTAAACCGCGACCCCCGCAACCAGTCTCATGAGTTGCACCGGATCGCGCCCGTTCAGAGGCAGGTCCTCGACGCGACGCTGGTCGATCACTGTCTTGAGTGTGGGGGTTTGTGTATCCACGTTGACAACATTCGCTTCGACCTGGACGGTCTCTGTTACCTGACCCACCTGCAGGATAACATCCACGCGGGCCACCTCGTTTACCTGCAACCGGATTCCAGTGGTCTCGTATTTCTTGAAGCCGGTGAATTCGGCTGTCACGGTATAGGTTCCGATGGGCAGAGTCCGGATTGTATAGACTCCAAGGTCGTTGGTTATGCCTGTGTGGACCGCGCCGGTACCCACGTTAGTGGCACGGACCTCGACACCGGGGATCACGGCGCCGGACGGGTCCTTCACCATGCCGGCTATCTGCCCGGTAATGTTTTGGCCGAGACAGGGCAGACTCAAAAGCGCTGCCATCAGCAGCAATAAAACCGACCGGTTAGTATATCGAAGCATAAATCTACCTCCTCCTTTTTATCCGAGTTCGGATATCACTGATGAACCAAGGACACATCTCCCAGAGACATGCCTCGCGCGAGCGGCAGGATTGCATCATCAGGCCCGCCGCCTGTCCAACCAGACTTACTGCCCCTTCCCGCGGCCAAGCCGTTAGAGTTAACGCCTAAACAGTACGCTTCTAGCAATCTTCCCTGACGGTGTCAACAGATTTGTGGCAGGTTCCTGGGCAGGCTGTGGGGAAGGTGTGCGTAGAGATCATGGGCCACAGATGAACGGACTCACGGATATAGCGAGCTTTTGCTCGAGGTCAGCCGTGTGAGCCGTGTTCATCCGTGACCCATAAGTGAGAATCCGGCTACAACACCAGGCGCAGAGCAAGCTGGAGAATGCGCGGATCACCCGCCGACGTAATTCTGATGAAGTTGGCGGATGAGAGAGGGAGGTCGGGTTGCCCAGATTTACCCTATTGAAGGCGTTGAACATTTCGTCGGGCTGCCAGTCGGTGATGCGGTTGTGATTTTCATGCCGTGAGGCTGCTCCCCTGCTGACTGATTTCAGAAAAATTCGCTAAAGTTATCGGTAACTGGATGCCGAGTGTACGAGCCGCCGGCACCTTTGTCAAGAGTTGAGAAAATGGGATCGCCGGCAGCGGTTCCTTACGCGGCAGGCGGCGGAGACACGGGTGAGCACGGAGAAATGATTGCCCGCGGATCATGCGAGCTCTTACTCCGACAGCATGGGCGCGACCAAAAGGGACCCTGGATTCTTTGCGACTTCGCGTCGAGGCCGGCAGATTCCCAGGTGGTGCCCCTGCGTGATTTGAGGAAGGCCCCCGGACACGGGGGCCGGCCTCGCCAACAGCATCCTTGACGCCGCGCGAAAAGGAGACTACAAATCATACGTTTTCTTTATCGAACCGAAGAGGCTCTCCGGGTTATGAACAGCAATGCAAGGAGGAGACGCGTCCGGATGAAGGACATCGCCGCGGATCTCAACGTGTCCGTCGTGACGGTTTCGAAGGTTCTCCGCGGACATGCCGACATCAGCGCGGCCACCCGGGAACGTGTGCTCAAGAGAGTCCGCGAGTTGAATTACGAACCGAATGTTGCAGCTCGCAGCCTGGTTACCGGGCGCAGCTTCATGATAGGCCTCGTTGTGCCGGGCCTTGTGCATCCTTTCTTTGGGGAGGTTGCCAAGGCCATCACCCACGTGCTGCGACCCAAGGGATACAGCCTCGTGATCGCGTCTTCCGAGGAAGACCCGGAACTGGAGCAGTCCGAAATCAAAGCGCTGCTGGCGCGGCAGGTGGACGCCATTATTCTGGCGTCGGTACAGACTTCGGTCTGGGGAGCACTTTTTCGAAAGCTTAAGGAAATCGGCACACCGGTAGTCCTGATCGACCGGTATCTGCCGGGGGTGAAGGCCCACTACGTGGGAGTCGACGACGAGCAAATCGGATTTCTGGCCACGAAGCACCTGATCGAGCGCGGCTGCCGGCGCGTCGCGCACATTCGTGGGCCCGAGGTCAGCACGGCCATCGGCCGCCTGCAGGGCTACAAGACGGCGCTGGAGAAACACGGCATCGAGGTGCCGTTGAACTATGTCGTGACGCTGAGGTCAGGAGAGGACTATGGGGAGGAGAGCGGGTACGAGGCCATGAAGCATCTGCTGGTGGGGCAGACGCTCCCGGACGGTGTCTTCTGCTTCAACGATGAAGCGGCGACGGGAGCTCTGCGGGCGATCCTCGAGGCGGGGCTCCGCGTCCCTGAAGACATCGCCGTGATCGGGGTCGGGAACATGCGGTTGACCAACCGGTTGGGCGTTCCGCTGTCGACCATCGACCAGAACAATGCCCAGATCGGCGAACGCGCCGCCAAGATCGCACTCAAAGCCATCGAATCGAACAACACCGTCCCCGCAAAGTCCTTCCTGGTACCCGTGCGCCTCGTCGAGCGGAAATCCACCTGCACTGAGCGCACCCATACTTTGAATGCGTGACCCGGCGCAACCTTGGCGGGCGCGGGGAAGGACACAGTTTCGAACGGCGTACAGCGAATGTGCCTGGGTCCACCCTCGGCCACTTCAGAGCACAAACGCGTGCGGCGCTTCGCGAAGAAACCTCTTGACAGCGTGGCAAATATTCCAGGATAGTGCGACATCGGTAACTGTAACGATCATTCTAGGCTGCTGCCGGGAAAGATCCATGGTTTCTCATTCAATTTCCGTGGAGATCCGAACATTTCACAATCCGCTCCGCAGCGTGTTTGATAGATTACTCCGCCGCACGTGAGGGGCGGACCTTCGCACCGGTCCCCCCGTCCGAGGCGTTGCCTTCACGAGGAGACACAACTCATGACAAAAGCTCTTCTGAGCCTGTTTGCGGTCCTGACAGCCGTCGCGAGCCCGACTGCCGACACTCAGATCAGACCGGTTGAACTGTCCCGGCTGGACGGATCCCGGCTGACCATGCAGAACTATGCCGAGCACAGGGCAACCGTTGTTCTTTTTCTCTCCAGCCGCAGCAGCGATACGGACAGTTCCCGCGACAAAATCCGGGAGCTCAACCGCCGCCGCGGCGTCATGTTCGTGGGCGTATTCCCGAATCCAGCCGAGGGCGGCGACGAGGTACGCAGCTACTGCCAGGCCTCCCGCTTTATCTTCCCTTGCTATCGTGATCCACAGAAAACGGCCGCGCGGCAGTTCGGCGCCAGCGTGACACCGCAGGCCTTTCTTCTGGACCGGAGCGGAACCCTGCGTTACAGCGGTGCCGTCGACGGGCTCACGCAGGCGCTCGCCGACGTGATGGCCGGCCGTCTGGTAGCGCAAGCCTCAGTTCCGGCGAGCGGAACGCCCATCGACAAGCCGGGACCCGCGCGCCCGATTGAAGACCCGTTCAGCCCCGCCTCCTTCTCTTCCGAGTTCATTTTTGACAAAACTCCCGGTGCCCCTGCGCACCACTGCTCGAGCATTGCCGAGGCTGCCAATGGCGACCTGCTGGTGACCTGGTACGGGGGCAGCTACGAATCGTCCGACGACGAGGCCCTTTTCATGGCGCGGCGGAAAAAGGGGGAGAGGAGCTGGGGCAAGCCCCAGATGTTGCTCCGGAACCCGACACAACCCGTAGGAAACGCGGTCATCTTTGTCGACGGCTTGAAGCGGGTCTGGATCGTGTGGGGTCGCATGGAGGCGTCACAGCCTCTCCTGCACAATACCGGCTGGTCCGAGACTAGGCTCATGTATCGCATCTCACAGGACAACGGCGTCACTTGGTCCCAGGATAAGCTCTTCCCCCTGGACACAACCGGCTGGCTGCCGCGCAATCTGCCGGTCACTCTTTCGAGCGGAGAACTGGTGCTTCCGTTGAGCGATGAACGAAACGACAACGACCTGTCCTTCATCGTCAGCACCAGGGATAACGGCGCAACATGGGTGCGTTCAAAAAACGTTCCCAACACCGGCAGGAGCGGCGAACAGCCCACGGTTGTGCAGCGCAGGGACGGCTCGCTCCTGTCATTCCTCCGGACGCGGCCGTTTCTGTTGGCTACCGAGTCCTTCGACCGAGGGACGACATGGAGCCAGGCGAAACCGACCGAATTCAAGTGCCCAGACGCTGCCATCTCTATGCGCAAGCTGAGGAATGGCAATATCATCTTGGCCTGGAACAACCAGGACAACGCCCGGACGCCGCTGCACATCGCACGTTCGACCGATGACGGCAAGACCTGGAGCCGACCCCTGGTGCTGGAATCAAACCCGGGCGAGTATTCCTACCCCTCGGTTTTCCAGACCAGCGACCGAAAAGTCCACGTGATATACACTTATCGCCGGTATTCGATCAAGCACGTCGAGTTCGACGAATCCTGGCTGGACCGCTTCGAGCGGCAGGATTGAGCAAACATGCACATCCTTGGTGTAATTCCTGCCCGCTACAAGAGCGCGCGTTTCGAAGGCAAGCCGCTTGCCGACATCCTCGGCAAGCCGATGATTCAGCATGTCTACGAACGGTCGCGGCGAGCCGGCTGCCTCGATGACGTCCTGGTGGCAACCGACGATGTCCGCATTGTCTCCGCCGTGAATCGCTTTGGCGGAAGAGCGGTGATGACCAGCGAGTCGCACCCTTCCGGAACCGACCGGATTGCTGAAGCAGTTGCGCACAGCGACGCGGATGTCGTGGTCAACATACAGGGCGACGAACCAATGATAGATCCGGTGATGATCGAGGAAGTCGTCGCCCCGTTTCGGAGCGGGACCGACGCCGGCCTTGTCACCATAAAGAAGCGCGTCCTGCACGAGGAGGACTACGGCGATCCAAACGTTGTGAAAGTGGTGACTGATCCGGCGGGTTATGCCCTGTACTTCTCGCGATCGCTGATCCCCTACCCGCGCAAGCGGACCGTGCACTTCAAGGTTTTCGAACATATCGGACTCTATGCCTACACGCGCGACTGCCTGCTGCGGCTGTCGAGTCTCCCTCCCTCACCGCTGGAGGAAATCGAAAGCCTGGAGCAGCTGCGGGCGCTGGAAAACGGCATCCGGATTCTGGTGGTGGAAACCCGTTGCGAGGCCCAGAGCGTGTCGGTGGATACGCAAGCCGACCTCGAGAAAGTGCGCAGACTCTTACAAGGAGCGAGCCATGATTAGACCCGAACGTAAAACCGTTGCCGAGTGGGAAGCCTCTCTTCCCGATGCAAGCCGCCGCAACCTGCGCCAGGCCGCGGACCGGATCATCGGTGCCAAGCGGAGAGGCGGCTCCGTTGTGGCCGTCACCGGGAGCGGGCCGAACATCCATGAGGGCGTGAGCACGCTGATTGCGGAACTCATGAAGAAGGGGGTGATCGACGGTGTCATTACCAGCTCGGCGGTCGTCGGGCATGAGATGGCCGGCACCCTCGACCGCGTGAAGCGCGTAGTTGCGTCGGCCCACCCCGAGCTGGGCCTGCCCTCGGGGATTCTGCCGCGCGGCGGCGTGTTCGAAATCACGCTGCTCTCTGAGGCCCAGCGCGCAGCGCTCGAGTCGGAAATCAACACGCACTGGGACCTGTATGACCGCATTGCCGGCCTTCCCGGCGATGTCATCATCAAGGCAGCGGGCAACATGGCGTGGCCGATGGGGCCGCGGACGGAGTCGCTCGCGCGCGAAGCCGAGCTGCTGGCGCAGGAGTATGGGCTGCCGCTGGAGACCGTCGTCGGTCTGGGCGCCGACCCGATGACCATGATCGGGATGGGGGCCAGACGCAACCTCCCTGTCATTGTCTCGACGCCGCAGCTTGTGGGGAGTGGGGCCGTGGGGCTGGCGATCGGCGACGCGATCTCCATCACCCAACGGGCACAGATCGTCTCGTCGGTGCTGGCGGGCGCCGACGTGATTATTGAATCGGCGATTGCCCTTTCTCAGGAAATCCATGACGGCCCGTTTGAGCTTTACACCGGGCACGGCATCTGGTCCGCCTGGCAAAAGGGGTACAGCTACAGCCTGGAAGGGAAGACGCTTGTCAGAATCGACCTGGATCCGAACCTGGAGCGTGCCTGGCTGCAGGAGCGCCAGTCGTCCCAGATCCAGCAGGCGGTCGACCGCGGGCTGCCCAAGACCAAGCTGACCGGCATCCCATTCCGCATGGAGATGTCCGGCTTCGCGCGGCTCGAAGGAAGCCTGCCTGTCACGGCGGATATCGGCGTCGCCTGGCCCGTCCTGGCGGTTGCTGTGGAGGAAGGGCTGGGGCTGAAACTGGACTTTGTCTCCGCGCCGCAGGAAACGCCGGAAGGAAAGCTCATGCGGGAGTGGATCACCGGTACGGTGCAGCCGGTTGACCGGCAGAAGATGAGAGAGGAGCTGCGTCGCAGGCAGCCGAAGCCTCAGCCAGTTGCAAAGTAGGCACAGAAAGGAAGCGCCATTCATGATTGACGATCTGAAGAGGAAATTCGCCTCGACTGTCAACCTGCCCAGGATCGCGCTCAGCCCCAATTACCGATGGCACGTCGTGGGGATGCTCTGGTGCTGCGGCTTCTTCAATTACGCGGACCGCCAGGCGATTTTTTCTCTCTTCCCGCTCCTCGAACGCGAGATGAATCTCAGCCCGGTGCAGCTCGGCCTCCTGGGCTCGTCTTTCGCCCTCGTCTATGGAGTCTGCGCGCCGTTTGCGGGCAACATAGTGGATCGCATCCGGAGAAAGGCCGCGGTGCTCTGGGGGCTCTATGTGTGGAGCCTGATCTGCATGGCGACGGCGATCTCACGGAAATTCAGCCAGCTGCTGTTCTTCCGCGCCGCCGAGGGATTGGGCGAGACCTTCTACTTCCCCGCCTCGATGTCGATGATCAGCGACTACCACGGGAAGAGGACGCGCTCGAGAGCGATGGGCACCCATCAGACGAGTGTGTACCTCGGCACCATCGCCGGCGGATTTTTCGGCGGGCTGATCGGCCAGTATTATGGCTGGCGTTCATCCTTTATCGTTTTTGGCGGCTTGGGTGTAGTGCTCGGTTTTGTGCTCGCGCGGCTTCTTGTTGAGCCCAGGCGCGGCGCTGCGGAATTTGAAGAGCTGGGAACGCAACCGCACACGCCGGCGGTGAAAAAAACGATGCCGGTGTCCGAATTCCTCAAGGTGATCTGGACCACGCCGACCGTTCTCCTTTTGATGGGAGCTTTCATGCTGGACAATTTCGTCGGCATGGTGCTCCTCTCCTGGATGCCGAAATTTCTCTACGACAAGTTCCACCTGAGCCTCGCGATGGCCGGCCTCACCGCGACCATCTTCATCCAGCTCTCCAGCATGGTGGGTTCACCGATCGGCGGCTGGTTGGCCGACACCCTGCGAAGGCGGACCCCCGGAGGGAGGATCCTGGTGCAGATGATCGGGTTGCTGGGGGCAGCTCCGTTCGTGGTCTGGTGTGGGCAGACACTGTCCAGCCAGTCTCTGATGATCGCCCTCACGCTCTGGGGGCTGTTCAAAGGAATGTACGACGCGAACATCTTCGCCGCCGTCCTTGACGTGATCCGGCCGGAGGCGCGCGGAACGGCCGTGGGGTTCATGAACATGATCGGGTGGCTCGTGGGAGCCGGAACAGCGCCGATATTCATCGGCTACGTTGCCGAGCGCTCGAGCCTGAGCTTTGCCATTTCAATCGCGGCCGTTGCCCTCGTACTCGCGTCCGGCCTGCTTCTGACGGCCATTTTTCTGACCGTGAGGCGCGACGTGGACCGGCTTCACGCACAACTTGAACAGGAAACATTGGAAAGAGGAAATTCAAATGAATTTGCCTAGGCCGATCCGGGGCATAGTTACGCCGATGCTGACACCACTTGTCAGTCCTGACAAGCTCGATGCCGCCGCTCTCGAACGTCTGATCGAGCACCTGCTCCAGGGAAATGTCAGCGGCTTGTTCATACTCGGGAGTACTGGTGAGGCCCCGGGCCTGAGTTACCGGCTGCGGAGGGAAGTGATTGACCGGAGCTGCAGCGCCGCGAACGGGCGGCGGCCGGTTCTGGCCGGCATCACGGACACATCTTCCGTCGAGTCCTTGGGTATCGCCGAATACTCCGCCCGGGCGGGGGCGTCAGCCCTGGTGCTTTCACCGCCTTACTATTACACCCTCAGCCAGGGAGCATTTCTTGCCTACCTGGAGCGCTTCGTGCCGAAGCTCCCATTGCCGTTATACCTTTACAACATGCCCACGTACACCAAGTTCGCCATAGCGCCGGAAACGGTGCGCGCCGCGGCTGACATCCCGAATGTGTATGGGCTGAAAGACAGCTCGGGCAACGCCGGCTATTTCCGGGCGGTGCAGCAGGCATTGTCCGGGAGACCCGAGGTCGCGCTGCTGGTGGGCGTAGAGGAAGTGCTCGCCGAGTTCGTCGGCTTTGGGGCGCACGGCGGTGTGTGTGGCGGATCCAATCTCGAGCCGCAGCTCTACGTTCAAATCTACGACGCGGCGGCGCGGGGCGACTGGGCCCGTGTAGAAGTGCTGCAAAAAAGGGTCCTGCAGATCAGCACCGGCGTGTACCGCGTCGGGGAGCCGGGCTCTTCTTACCTGAGAGGTCTCAAGTGCGCCGCTTCGCTGCTCGGGCTGTGCACGGCCGTGATGGCTGAGCCCTACGTGGCGCTCACTGCGGCGGAACAGGAACAGATCCGGCAGAACCTAGCCAACATCGGCATGCTGAGCCTGCAGGCCGCGCAATAGCACACTGTTTCGATGTAGGGTGCCTGCCCGGCGAGTTGCGGGAAACCATGCATGGCTGAATCCTATCTGCACGAACTTTTCGACCGGCCGCGGGCGGACTCTCGCCTGACGTGGTTCTGCGAGCCGGCAAACTGGGCCGTGGATGCGGCCGCTCGCTGCCTTAATATCCGGCCGGAAGGGGAGACCGATTTCTGGCAGCGAACCCACTATGGCTTTCGAGCCGATAACGGGCACTTCCTATTTGCTCCGGTCGCGGGGGATTTCGTCGCGACCACTCACGTCAGGTTCAGTCCCGCTCACCAGTATGACCAAGCCGGATTGATGGTGAGGCTCTCCCCCACGTGCTGGCTCAAGACCTCGGTGGAATATCAGGCCGAAGGTCCCAGCCGCCTCGGGGCGGTTGTGACCAACTGCGGGTACTCCGACTGGTCGACTCAGGACTTTCCGGGCGATCGCCGGGATGTTTGGTTGCGTATCCGCCGCGAGGTGAGCGACTACATCGTCGAAGCTTCGGACCAGGGCCTCACCTGGAGCCAGCTGCGCCTGGCCCGCCTGCACGAAGATCAAGGCACAGCGGCAGTGCCCTGCGGCCTCTACGCCTGCAGCCCCAAAGCCGCGGGCTTTCTCGCACAGTTCAGTTTTTTGAAAATCGATCTAGGGCGAGTTTCTGAGTCTTCGAACCTTTGAGACAGAACTCGAAGGCTCGAAGACCTGGAGAATCTCGCTCAGGGCAGAGCTGGCGGTGGAGCTTTGAGCCACGCCAGGTTGAACACGTAGTGATTCTTGCTGCTGATCAGATGGATGAGTCCATTTGTGCCCTGGCAGATGGACAAATACCCAAAGGTCTCCGCACTGCCGGCGCTCATGGTGAAAACCATCCGGTCCGTCGTTTCCATCTGGCGTGGAGGCCCGTCATCGCTGATCAGCCTCCGGGACGGCCAGGTTTCTCCTTCATCGAACGAAAGCGCGGCAAATATCCCCGACACCGGACGCTGTTTGCCCGAGGCGTCCGTAATCATCATGTCTTCCTTGTTTGGCTGCGTTTTGGCGCCGCTGAAGGAGATGAACAGAAGCGGGCCCTCCTTGAGCCGCAGAAGAACAGCTCTCTGCATGCCCCTGAGTGCCTGGAATGGAGTCTTGCTGTAAGTCCAGGTCTTGCCCATGTCGGTGGATATGCTCTTGGGCATCATGCCATCGATATTATCTCCGCGTCCAAGCGCCATGAGCCGGCCGTCCTTGAGTTGAACGACTCCCGCGTGGATCCCAGCGATCCTCCCGCCGGGATCGGTCCAGGTCTTGCCGTTGTCCCGGCTGACAATCACGGTCGAGCCGGGATTGGCGTCGGAGACCAGCGCGATGAGTCCTTCCTTCGTGCGGAACACGGACTCGACCGGCATGTGGCGCTCACGGTGCTCCGGACCGATGAGCTGCGCCTTGTACCAGGTCGCACCGTTGTCTTTTGATGTGCGCATCACCAGCGCCAGGTTTCCGATGTAGGTTGCGGCGGTCGAAAGCCCGACAAAGTGAAATAGGGTCTTCTTTCCGTCAAACCACATGGCAGGGGCGTGGTCGTTTCTATCGGGTGCGTCCCAGAATGGGGAAGCCTCATCCCACTCCTGTTGGCCGTAGCGGAGACGACTGGCCAGCAGGCCAAGTTCGCGGCCCGGCTCCTGCACACAGGTGTACCAGATTGCGAGCAAATCCCCATTGGGGCACTCGACCAGCGCCGGATCATGGTTGTGCTGGGAGAACATCGGGCCGATGGAGTTGGGCGGGATCTTGACGTAGCGGCGCGGCCCGAAGAAATAGGGCTTGTTTGGATCAGGCCCCTTGGTAAGGTCCGCTGGAACGTTCTGCTTGACATTGAGCTGGTTCGACGCTGGTGATGCCACCGGCAACGGCTTGGTCTTGGGCATGGGGCCGAGTGCGACCCGCAGGCCGATCAGGCCGTGCTTATCCTCCGGCAGCGTGCCCATCCTGTTCTCCGAGCGCAGGTAATAGGCTTCGGTGGAGTGGCTTCCGCCTCGCGTTACGCGGAAATCCCCGTCGGCCCGTCCCAGCGGGTCGACCTGGTCCCCCTCCTGGTAGGGCCCGTACCAGTCATACACCCATTCCTCGGCGTTGCCATGCACGTCGTAAAGGCCCCAGGGATTCTGCGGCGTCTGGCCGACGGCCATGGAAACGGGCTTTTCGGGTGGGTACCGGCTTTGAGTGGCATTCTTGAGGTAAGCCTCAGGCAATGTGTCCCCGGTGGAATAGTGAGCAGTGGTTCCCGCTCGGGCGGCATATTCCCATTCTGCCTCCGTAGGCAGCCGGTAAGGAAGCCCCTCTTTTTTGGACAACCACTGGCAAAAGCGTGTCGCGTCGAGCCAGCTGACGAAGACCACCGCCTCGTCGTCCGCACTCGAGAAGCCTAGTTCGCCGCGAAACTTTCGATGCCCGGGATCGAACCGCTCATACTGAGCGTTGGTGACCTCGAACGCCCCCATATAGAAAGGCTTGCTGATTCTGACCCGGTGGGCCGGACGCTCGTCAAAATCGCCGGACAGTCGCCAGCTGGCGACCGCCTTGATATTTCCGGTTCTTCCCACTACCGACTCGGGCAGAGGTGTCTGGTTGACACCCATCATGAATTCGCCCGCTTGAATCCTGACCAGGCGCATCCCGATCGAGTTTGTGTACTCTTTGCCGGCCGGCATATTCACCGCGGTTCCGGCCGAGGTTAAGACGATCGGCAGCGCCAGCAACAGAAATGGAATCCGCACAAGCGATCTGCTCTTTGTGCATGTTTGTTCGGAAATCAACGTTGACATTTGCATTATGAAACTCCCCCAGGATGATCCGGCAGTTAACCGGCGGTGTCCGTCTTCAGACCTTCTTGTATTGGGCGATCTGGGACCGCAAGTCCGCCTTCTTTTCGGCGCTTAGTTCCACGAACGGCGGCCGGCAGTAGCTCTCGTGCAATCCCAGCTCGCCGAGTGCAAATTTCATGTCGGGGATGTCCCAGGGCATTATTTTCGATACCTCATCCAACCGGGTCTGCGCGGCGGTAAGATCTTTGCCGGCCTGGAAATCCTCGAAGAGGGCGGACGTCTCACCGGGGATGACATTGCCATTGCCCGTGATCGCTCCGCCGCCGCCATTCTGGAGTGCCATGCTGATCAGCCGCCCGGATCCGGTGAGGGTCTTCAGCTTCGGAAACTCCTTGATGAAGGCAAGCAATCCCTCGGCACTGCCCGAGGAATCCTTGATGCCGTAAAGCTTCTCGTACTTGGAGAGGTTCCGAACCAAGTCGAGGCTGATGGGAACCCCGCTGGTGCCGGGGATGTGATAGAGCAGTACGGGAATCCGTGCCTTCTCCAGAACCGGGGTGAAAAAGGCCGTCAGCCCCTCCACGCTCGGCTTCTTGAAATAAAAGGGAGGCAGCACCAATGCTTTGTCGGCACCTGCGCCGGCGGCATGATCGAGCAGATCCAGAGTTTCGGGCAGATTGGGCGTTGCCACCTGGCAGATGATCTCGAGATTCCCCCGATTCTTGACCATTGCCTCCAGGATCTTCTTGCGCTCGCTGACGGAGAATGAGGCGAACTCGCCTGTGGTGCCCAACACCACGACACCGTCGACGCGGTTTTTGCGGAAGAAGGCGAACAGATCGCGGGCGAGCGCTTCATCAAACCGGCCCGATCGATCAAGGGGGGTGAGCGAGGCCACATAGAAGCGCGGGCCGGGGGCCGCCGCCGTTGCCGCCGGCGCCGGGCGGCTCAGTGCTGCCACAGCTGCCGCGGTTGTCAGACTGCACAAAAAAGTTCTTCGGGATGACTGCATTGGTGTTGCCTCCTTAGTTTCAACAGAATCCACTTCATTAGGGTGCGTTGCCGGACGGCACAGCCGCAGGCGGGCCGATCTCAACATCATCGACGTTGTAGACAGCCAATGGTACGGGGTCGTCAACATTGGTCATATCCCATCTTGTCTCCGGGCGCTCCTCCCGAATGCTGACGGTCATGTTCTCATCTGTGCTTCCGGGCGGAGTTCGATCAAACCTCCGGGTTGCAATTGTCCATTACTTGCCTGGATCCCAGATGGTGGCCTCGATGGTCCGCTCTTTCTTGAGTTCGGGGCTCCAATAATAGACCGTCACGATCTTTCCATCGGGGCGCTGCACGGTGCGCGAATAGCCGACGTCCCAGGCGGCACCGCCGTCGCGCAGAGTGATTTCCTTCCCCCAGGTCTTGCCGTTGTCGCTGCTGAGCCTGGCGCGGATCGAATAAGGCACGGAGCGATATCCGTAGGTTGCGCAGATTCGCCCATCCATCAGCCTGATCATGCTGGGAGGGTTCCCGCTCTTGGCGCCCGTATCTTCCGCCGGGCGGCTCAGGAACCGCCAGCTCTTGCCGTTGTCGGTCGAGAGGTATGCCTCTATCCAGTTCGGGCCCGCCTTGCGCGCGTCTTCCTCGTGACGGAAAGAGGTGAGGATATCGGTTTTCGAGAGCCGCACGGTGGAAGTCATGATCGAAAAGCCGTCTTTCGGCTCCTCGCCGATCCAGGAGACGAAGTTCCAGGTCTTGCCCCCATCCGTAGTCCGGGCGCAAACGGGCCTTCCCTCGCGGCCGTTTGACTTCGCCGCAGTCAGAAACACCATGGCGTCGTGCCTGCCGTTTATGATGTAGTCGGTGCGTGCCGCGATCCCCAGCTCTCCGACCGCGAACTGGAACGGCCCCTTCCAGCTCTTCCCCTTGTCCGTCGAGTAAAGCAGCAGTGACGGTCCTTTGTTGCTCTCAGTGAAACGAAGGGTCATCGCAAAGCCGGGGCTGGTGAAGTCCATGGCTTCGTCGAGCTCGGCGCCTACCACGCCGCGCCGCGCAAGGGGCGGCAGGTTCGGCGGTGCTTCGATCGTCCAGGTTTCTCCGCCATCGAGACTCCGGGCGAGGCAGGATTCCTCAGGTTTTGTGCGGTCATAGGGATGGCGGTCCTGATCGTTCCACTGGAAATAGGCGGCGCTGAATCCGACCAGGATCTCATTGCCCCACGACCATATGCCGTGATTGGCCGGCCAGCCGCCAAATCGTCCCGGTTCACTGTAAACCGTCACGTTCTTGATAACCTTCGCCTCCGGTGAACCGAAAGCGCCGAAAGCGAGAGCAAAGCAAGCGAATGATGACAGAAACCACTTCCTCATCAGGAAACCTCCCCAGCGATCAGCCCTGGCCGATCACCAGCAATGTGCTCGTTGGTTACCTGCTGCGCTCGCTGGTAAGTGCCGGTGCAGCGGGAGCTGCGGTGGGCACCGGAGTCCGCAGCTTCTCGCTCATTCTATGACGATGCGGCTGAAAACGCCAACCGCAGCGCGTTGCAGAATCCGCGGGCTGCCCGCCGAGAGGACCCGACCGAAGCTAGAACTGCTCTGTGAAGAACTCGGGCCCCGTGCATTTGAAAACAACTGGGGCGCAGTCGAATTGGCTTGACATGAAACATACATTCGCGACATTTTGGGCCGGAACATGAAACGTCTCTAATGGGGGGGGGAAATGAAGCGCCTTTTTCTGCAGATTACGTTGCTCTCATCCATTCTATTTGCTTATTCGTTTTTCAGCCACGCCGGGACGCTTGATCTGGGCAAGGCCGTCGTTGTTTCGCCATCGAACCTTTCCGGTCCGGAAAAGAAGGCGATGACGGTGCTTGTGGAAGAGGTGGAAAAACGGACTCAGATCCGCCTGCAGACCTCGAACGCCTGGCCGGCGGAGTCGGCTCCCGTGATCGCCGTCGGTCCGGCTTCGGCCCTGACGGCCTTCGCTGGCAAGTATGCTGCGACCCTGGCCGCCGACCGCGGTGTCGCAGGCGCCGAGGGCTACCGCATTCGCATCCAGAAGACCGGTGCGGCCCCAGCCGTCTTCGTAATCGGGAATGATGCCCGCGGCGTTTTGTTCGGCGTTGGGCACCTGCTCCGCGCCCTGCGCATGGACAGGCAAAGCATTCAGCTTCCGGACGACTTCGGCGTCGCTACCGCGCCGAAGATTCCGTTAAGAGGTCACCAACTCGGCTACCGGCCGAAGACCAACGCGTACGACGCCTGGTCCGTCCCCATCTGGGACCAGTACATCCGCGACCTGACCATCTTCGGCACCAACGCAATCGAACTGATTCCTCCGCGCTCAGACGACGCGGACAACAGCCCTCATTTCCCGCTGCCGAAAATGCAGATGAACGCGGAGATGTCGCGCATCGCCAACGAGTACGGCATCGACGTCTGGGTCTGGTACCCGGCCATGGACCGGGATTACTCGGATCCTAAAACCGTTGAGTTCGCGCTGACTGAATGGGCGGAATTCTTCAAGGCGATGCCGCGCCTCGACGCCGTGTTCGTTCCCGGCGGCGATCCCGGCCACACGAAGCCGCAGTACATGTTCGCGCTGCTCGAAAAGCAGACGGAGAACCTCCATCGTTACCACCCGAAGGCCCAGATGTGGATGTCGCCACAGGGATTCAACAAGGAATGGATGGATGAGTTCTACGGACTGATGAAGCAGGAGCCGAAGTGGCTGTCCGGCATAGTGTTCGGCCCGCAGATCCGTGTCAGCTATAAGGAGTTGCGCGAGAAGACTCCGCGGAAATACCCGATTCGCTTCTACCCCGACATCACGCACAGCATCCAGTCGCAGTACCCCGTACCCGACTGGGATACGGCGTACGCCCTGACCGAAGGCCGGGAGGGCCCCAATCCGCGACCCGTCACTGAGTCGCAGATCTTCCGGCTCAACCAGGACTACGGCATTGGCTTTCTGACCTACTCCGAGGGCTGCAACGACGACGTCAACAAGTTCATCTGGAGCGGGCTTGGCTGGAATCCACTGGCAAACGTGGTCGACATCCTGCGCGAGTTCAGCCGGTACTTCATCGGAGATCCCTATGCCGAAGGCTTCGCGCAGGGGCTGATGGCGCTGGAGCGCAACTGGCAAGGTCCGCTCCTGACGAACTCGAACGTCTATACTACGCTGCAGCAGTTTCAGGAACTCGAGCGTGTCGCTACGCCGCAGGTGCTGCTGAACTGGCGCTTCCAACAAGCCCTTTACCGCGCTTATTACGATGCCTACGATCGCAGCCGCCTGATTTACGAGACCGGGCTGGAAAACGAGGCAATGGCCAAACTGGGCGAGGCCAAGCGGCTCAGTCCTCTGATCGCAATGGCCCAATCCGAGGCCATTCTGGATCCGGCCGTGACCGATCCCGTATCGCAGCCGTGGCGGGCCCGCGTGCACGAACTGGCGGAGGCACTCTACCAGAGCATCCGAGCGCAACTGAGCGTAATCCGCTACAAGGCGATTGCCGTGGGTCGCGGGGCCAACCTTGATGCCATTGATGTCCCACTGAACAATCGCCCATGGCTGGTCTACAAGTTTGGCGAGATCCGCAAGCTGGCAACCGAAGCCGACCAGCTGAAGGCGATCGACGAGATCGTTAATTGGACTAACCCGGGGCCTGGAGGATTCTACGACGACCTCGGCAACCTCACGCAGCAGCCGCACCTGGTGCGCGGCCTCGGATCCGATAAGGATCCGGACTTCCTCCAGTCCTCGCTCGTGGGAGTCGCCGGCGGAGGACGCGGGCAGCAGATGCCTTGGCGCTACTCCTGGAAGAACCATGCCGAATCCCTGTTCGATGCCCCGCTCGAGATGCGATATTCGGACCTGGATCCCTCCGCGCAGTACAAAGTGCGGGTGGTGTATGCAGGAGAGAGTCCGCGCCCGATCCGCTTGACTGCGGATGACAAGTACGAAATCCATCCGTTACTCAAGAGAGAGTTCCCGCCGAAGCCGCTGGAATTCGACATCCCGGCCGAGGCGACCAAGGATGGGCAGCTCAGCCTGAAGTGGTATAGGGAACCCGGACTAGGGGACGCCGGCCGGGGTTGTCAGGTCTCCGAAGTCTGGCTGATCAAGAAGTAAGTTTCCCGCTTTCAACATCGGAATTGGAGACGGCGATGAGCTCGTCCCTCTCGTCCTTCAGGTGAGCAGCGATTGTCCTGACGGATTTCTACAAGCGTTACTTTCGCACGCAGTCCGGTGAACGGGAATCCATGTTTGTTCTCTACGCGGCTTCCCTGGCCTGGGGAATATTAGGCATGCTGGTGGCGCTCGCTCTGATCAACGTGAAAAGCGCGCTCGAAGCTTGGTGGATCCTGTCCTCGATTTTCAGCGGCGGGATGCTGGGGTTGTTTCTGCTGGGTTATTTTTTGCCCAAAGCCACCAGGCTGTCCGCTGCGCTTGGAATGATCTCCGGCATTCTCGTGATAACCTGGATGTCGCTTTCGGAGTCTTCATTCTGGAACAACCATCCGGCGCTGCGTGCCTTCAGAAGCCCTTTCCACAACTTTCTGGTCGTCGTCTTGGGTACCCTGGCAATTTTTTTTGGTCGGCTCGCTCGCCAGCGTTTTCATTCCAAAAAAACCGGGCATGCCGAGCAGGGAACGCAATCGGGAGTAAAGGGCGCAAGGAGAAGCAGGAAATCATTCTTTGCGCCAGACACGAAGACACCAAAGACTGCGAATTGGCTTTGGCAATTCCATGCTGTTCGAATTCCCCGCCTGAATCAGGATTGGTCCATATGCTCGGTATGACTATCTGTCCAGATAGCAGCGGCGTTTCATTGTAATCGGATCCATTTCATATTCAAGAACGTTGTTTCGCAATCTCACGCTCCCGGACATTCGATGGATGATAGGGGACGCATTTTGCCATACCGGCTTATTGCCCACGCTGCGGGAGCCTGCATCTTATTGGGCTCAGCACCCTGGCGGCGCCGATTTCCTTTCCGTCTGCGATCAGCCGCAGGCCCTTGCCGCGACCGTATTTTGTTCCGCTTCGATCCCAGAGAATCGTCAGAAGACGCTTGTGATAGAGGACATTGTCCAGGCAAAACCAATCCCATGTGTCCGGGGGCAGCAGCGGTTGAACTTCAATGACGTCATCCTCTCTCGGGCGCAAGCCAAGGAGGCCGGTGATGATCAAATCACAGTATGATGAGTGATTGTAGTGATCGCCCCGGCCATCAAATTTTCCGCGCTGCAGCTTGATCTGGCGTGCCAGCCATTCCCCGGTGAAAGGATTCAGGTTCTCGTCGATCCAAGGAATTACTTTGCCGTCATCTAGCTTCCGCCGCTGACTGTGGCTGTAAATGGTCAGGATTTTAAAATAGTCCCGTTTTGAGATTGCCTTCTGATCGTAGTTGCACAATAGGTTTGCCAGAGCCTTGAGCGTCATGGAAGTCGAAAACGGCCAGCTTGGGCCATTCCACTGGCAGTCGTCCCCTTGCGTTGCGATGGCAAATCCCGGATGACGCTGCTCGGCAGTTGTCGGACCATACGGGGCGTAAAACCCCTTGGGATCCATCAACTGTTTCCATGCCGCTTCGAAGCCTTTTCCTGGATCCGGCAGATTGAAATACCACGGGATGAAGCCGATTTCCTCGCGCACATCAGCCAGTTTCCCGTTATCCAGGAGTGCCTTGAAGAACCGGGCTTCGGGATCCCACAAACGGGTTTGCACCATCCGCTTCAGTTTTTCGGCCTTCTCCTCGTATTCCACGGCAACATCCCGTTTGCCGGCCAGCGTTGCGATTCGGGCGATGGCCCTGGCATTGCCGTACATGTAGCTGTTGATGGTCGGGCGGATATTTTTTGCTTTGCGTGAACCGCTCACGGATTCTTCCATCCCGTCCCGGACATCGAATTGCCAAAACATGCCGGAGTCCAGCCGACGCTGTTTTTCCCAGGTCAGGTAGTCGAGAATCAGTGCATCCAACAAGCCGATCAGGAATTGGTCGTCCCGGTTTACCAGCCAGCGTTCGTATACGCCGTCCGCCGCCCAACCACTGTATTGATGAAAGTGTTTCTGCAGTCCGCCGCCCTCCCCGGAACGCAGCCAGAACGAGATGTAGTCGTCCAGATAGCTCGGATCATGCAGCCAGCGGCCTTCATTGATGTGATGTCCCAATGCGCAGCTGATGGCATTGTGAGTTGTGGCGTGACCCACCGGGCGAATAAACTCGGTGATGATGAAGCCATCGGGGGTTTTCTTGATGTGCTTCCGAAAGGTCCACCAGCGATAATAATAAGTTCGTTCGAAATCGCTGTCCGGGCATTCGAAGAGAGGGATGTTCTGCTTCAGCCAGGGCCAGGCTTCCGAGTTGGGGATGTGGTTGACAGTCCCTTCATCAATCATGTTATTGAATGTGTCGATGTAATGCTTGAAGGTATCGGCCCGGAGAACCGATTTGGCCTTGGAAGCTGTTTCGGCCGAAGCCATGGGCATCCCCACCAGCATTAAAGCTGCCAGCACAACCATTTTGTTAAGCATGGAAATCACCCGCCCATTGGCAAAATTGAGATGTATCCTTCGGAATCAAAAGAATGTTTCTTTCATTTGGAAATTATAGTAGAAAATGAGGTTTACGGCGTCATAAAACCGAAAATCGGCATGAGTTCAGAACGCGTATTGCAAAGGAGTTGATCGAATTTCAGCTGCTTTTGGAATCCAGTGAATCCCGGCAATGATTTCGTTAAAAGGGGCAGTGCCATGAACGGCTACGAACTGAACGGGTCTCTGCACGAGGGCAGGCGCGTTTTCGGCACCATGATTGTTTCGTCTGAACCGGAATGGCCCCTGGCGGTGCAGCAGGCCGGGCATCACCATGGCCCTTATATCTAATAACTCGAAAGGCATACCTGTCATGCGAAACAAGATTCTGGTTTTCTTTGCTGCTCTCTCCCTTGGTAGTCTCGTCTGCTTCATTCAGGCTCAACAGCCGGGGGGCGCGCCGAATTCAGTCGGCATCAGAATGGTACGGATCGAGCCCGGCACCTTCCCAATGGGAAGCAATCTGAAGCGCGATCTGTGGAACGAGCAGCCCGTTCATCAGGTGACGATTTCGCGGGCGTTTTTTATCTCGGAGACCGAGATTACCGTAGAACAGTTTCGCCAATTCAAGCCGGACTTTGAGGGCACTGCGGCGTACAGCCCTTACGCGGCCGGTGTGAGTTGGCACGATGCAAAGGCCTACACGGATTGGCTGAGCAAGAAGGAGGGGAGACCTTATCGGTTGCCGGCCGAGGCGGAGTGGGAATATGTAGCGGGCGCGGGTTCGAACGACTCCCAGGCGCAGGCGAAGGGTCAGCTGGAAAAACCAAATGCCTGGGGAGTGAAAAACATGCTGGCCGGCCCCCGGGAATGGTGCCTCGACTGGTTTGGAGAATATCCCGCGGCCGATCAGATCGATCCCTTGGGCATGGAAGGTGGGAATGTCAAGGTCGTTCGCGGCGGGACTCTTGATCTGGAAGAAAGAAATCGCGGCGAAGTTGACTTCAACAGGCCGCAGGCTCGCCTGGCCATGCCCCCATCCTTCGGTCCGTTCGCGCAGGAGGTCACCAAAAGCGAATCGCCGAGCGGCGACCGGGCCGGCCTGATCGGAATCTGGTACCGAGGGACCAGCTTCAAGGAGCCCCAGGAAGTCGACCGCATACTGAAGTTGAACAATAACTGGAGCAATGACCCGCGCGGCGGCGGGCGCTGGTCTGCACGCTGGCGCGGATATCTGGAAGGTCCATACAGCGGGGATGTCACCTTCACAGCGGAGGCCGAAGGCGGATTTGTGCTGGAGTTGGACGGCAGGAAACTGATGGATGCGGGTAGCAATCCTCCAGTCCTGTCGGCAACGGTGGCGTTGGTCAAAGGTCGAAAGTATCCGGTGGTTCTCTCCTTCGCGCGGACCGCTGGTTCCTCCTTCCGGGTCCATTGGCAATGGCCCGGACAGGAGCGCGAATTGATACCCAATGCAAGGATTTCCCATGGGCCGGAGGAAGAGAAACTTGCTGCCGCAGAAGCAAGGGCCCAGAACCGCCCCGGATACCACGCCATCGGCTTCAGGGTGGTTCAGGCCCCCATGCCACAGACTGGGTTGCTTCCCGTTGAAGCGACCTACGTTCACCAGGGGGTAAAGCAATCCACGGCATCCGCTTCGGTCGGGCCGGACATGAGCAAGCCCTACTTCAGGAAGCGGTACCTGCTGCCGACGCCGCTGGAAAACAGCCCAAACGAGGCGATCGACGCTTTGGGTATGCATCCGTCCTACCGACGCCACAACCACAGTCCCGGGCTGGAGGTGCTTCCGAACGGCGACGTGTTTATGGTCATCTACACCTCGTATGAGGAATATGAACCCGGCGTGTCGCTGATCGCGAGCAGGCTTCGTTTCGGCGCCGAGGAATGGGACATGCCGTCCCGGTTCCTGGATTTGGTGGGTATCAATGACCACGCACCGCTGGTTTTCAATGATAATGGAACCATCCGCGTCTTCTGGGGCAGTCCGCAGCTTGGCGAGGGCGCCTTCCCATTCCAATGGACCGCTTCCCGTGACAACGGTGCCACCTGGGACGCGATTCAATACCCCAATTTCCAGGGCCGGATCGGCAGCCATTCGCGGCAGCCGATCAACACAGCATTCCGTGGACCCAATGGAGCCCTGTATTTGTCGAGTGACGGTTCCGGAGGCGAGTCTGTGCTCTGGGAGAGCCCTGATGGCGGCACAACCTGGAAGGATCCTGGCGGCCGCAGCGCAGGCCGTCACACAAGTTTTGCTCTTTTAAAAGACGGGAGAATTCTTGCTCTGGGCGGGAAAAATACCCACATCGATGAGTTCATGCCCAAGGCTGTTTCCAGGGATGGAGGAAAAACTTACGAGGTCAGCAAATCCCCGTTCCCGCGACAAGGCTCAAACCAGCGGCCGACCCTCATCCGCCTGAAGAGCGGAAATCTGCTTTTCGCCGGCGATTTTGTCTACCACAACGACGGTTCGCAGCCGAAGGGAATCAATCAATTGGGGAGCTACGTCGCCCTTTCCTCGGACGAGGGCGAAACCTGGCAGATTAAAAAGCTCATCGGGGCACAATTGCACGAAAACGCCGATCGGGCCGAGACCATGAGAGGGCCGACATTGGGTTATGCCGTGGCACGGCAGGCGCCGAACGGCCTGATTCACCTCATCGCAACCATGAACAATCCCTGTCTGCACTTCGAATTCAACGAAGCCTGGATCATGGACAAGCAGATGGGAGAGAGACCCGATACCGAACTGATGTCCTCCAAAGCCAAGGCGATGATGAGCGTCAAGAAGTACGAAGAAAGTTACCCGAACGGCAAGGTCAAGATTGCCTGGAGCGGCGGCACAGCGGACGATGGCCGCTTTCTGCTCCATGGAACCGAAACCTGGTACTACGAAAACGGTCAGAAACAGCACGAAGTCGAGTACCAGCTCGGCCGGAAAGTCGGCACGGAGAGCTCTTGGTCTCGAGAGGGCAAGCTGGTCTGGGCCTGGGAATACCGTGATGGAGGGAACAGCATCTGGCGGCAGTGGTGGCCCAGCGGTCAAATGAAATCCGAGTCCGGCTGGAGAAATTTCAAGGCGAACGGCCCGGCCAGGCTTTGGGATGCATCCGGAAAGCTGGTCAGCGAGGTGAGGTTTAATATGGGCAAGCTGGTCAAGTGAGACCGCCTTTTCCGTGGAGCAGCAGACGGATGTGCAAAACTTATGCTTTGCTGTGTCTGTTATTTTTTGTTTCCGCGGTGGCGGCGACGGCCTCCGAAGCGAGGCACCGGGGAACAATCCATGCAAAGAAAGCTTCCATTAAAGCCCGGCACCAGCTATCAAAATAGACACTCTGATCACAAGCCGGTTCGAGAAGGAGAACCAATCGCACGGGCCTGTGCGCCGGACAACAGCGTATTCTAACCTTGGATAATCAAACGAATCGGCCTGCAATCTAAACCATGACGGCACCCTCAACAGCCCGCGATTCCCGGTATAAATGGTATCTGGTGGCGATGCTTTGGGGCATCTGCTTCTTCAATTACGCGGACCGCCAGGCCATCTTTTCAGTTTTCCCGCTCCTCGAGAAGGAGATGGGCCTAACGGCGGTGCAGTTGGGGCTTCTGGGATCTTCCTTTGCCTGGGTCTATGGGCTGGGAGCTCCATTTGCGGGGGCGATCGTCGACCGCGTACGCAGAAAGACAGCGATCCTTGCCGGTCTTCATATCTGGAGCCTGATCTGCGTGGCTACGGCGTTGTCGCGCAATTTCACTCATCTGCTTTTCTTCCGTGCGGCGGAGGGAATGGGTGAAACCTTTTATTATCCGGCCTCCATGTCGATGATCGGGGATTATCACGGAAAAGCCACGCGCTCCAGTGCCATGGGACTGCATGTGACCAGCGTTTATATAGGAACTATCGCCGGCGGATTTTTTGCGGGTGCGATCGGGCAATATTACGGCTGGCGCTGGTCGTTCATCGTTTTCGGCGGATTGGGTATCCTTCTCGGCTTTGTCCTGCACGCCCTGCTGCGTGAGCCGAAGCGCGGCGCCGCGGATTTTGCCGACGTCGGTGCAGGAGAAGAAGCGGAAGCAACCCGGCGCTTGCCGCTACGGGAGTTCCTGAAGGTGATCTGGGGCACACCGACCGTGCTCGTGCTGATGGGTGCGTTCATGTGCGCCAATTTTGTGGCCGTGGTTCTGCTTTCCTGGATGCCGAAATTCCTTTACAGCAAGTTCAACATGAGTCTCGCCATGGCCGGATTGACAGCGACGATCTTCGTACAACTGGCCAGCATGGTGGGTTCACCCGTCGGCGGCTGGCTGGCTGACCTTTTGCGAAGACGGACGCCACGGGGCCGGCTCATCATCCAGGCCATCGGAGTTATCGGAGGGGCGCCATTCGTCGCATTGTGCGGGATGACCCAATCGGTCGGCTGGCTGATGGTGGCCTTGACCGCATGGGGACTGTTCAAGGGGCTTTATGACGCCAACATCTTCGCCTCAGTTTTCGATGTCATTCGTCCGGAAGCGCGTGGCACGGCCGCTGGATTTATGAATTCGGTAGGCTGGCTGGCTGGAGGGGGCAGTGCTCCCCTGGTAATCGGCATCATTGCGCAGCGGGAGAGCCTGGGCTTGGCCATTGCCCTGGCATCTCTTGTGTATCTGACTGCGGGGATACTGTTGCTGACGGGCATCCTGCTTTTTGTCAAACGCGATGTGGCTCGAATGCAAGCTCAAGTGAAAGAGGAAGCCCACCTCGCTACCTAGCCAAGGGGTAATCGCCATGAAAAAAGCCGTTATGCTATTGCTGTCGGAGTGCGCGCTCCTTTCCGCCGCAACGATCCAACCTGCCCGGCAGGAACGCGTGAATTCAGTGGGCATGAGGTTGGTGCCCGTTCCGGCGGGCAGTTTCATGATGGGGCAGGAGCGCGAGAACGACGGATTGCCCCTTACCGTGACTTACGGGACTCGATCCTTCCTGGGCGGCGAAGTGGATGAGCAGCCTGTGCATAAGGTCAATATCAGATCAGATTTTTGGATGTCGGCCACTGAAGTGACCAATGCGCAATACGAGCAATTCGATCCTTCGCACCGGCAATACCGTGGAATCAAGGGGCTGTCCAAAGAGGACGACGAGGCCGTTGTCTTCGTCAGTTGGCACGATGCGACAAGGTTCTGTCAGTGGCTCAGCAGGAAGGATGGCAAGCCATACAGACTTCCCACCGAAGCGGAGTGGGAATACGCCTGCCGCGCGGGAACGGCCACACGATTCAACACGGGTGACATCCTGCCGGAGATTTTTCATAAAGCCCAGAATGAAGGGGAGGAACCGCGTGTGGTTTCAACCGCAGTAGGCAAAACGCCGCCGAATGCGTGGGGTCTTTTCGATATGCACGGCAATGTCGAGGAGTGGTGTCTGGACTGGTATGGGCCTTATGTTTCCGGACCGCAGACTGATCCGGTCGGCCGGGAGAGTGGTACCTGGAAGGTTGTTCGCGGGGGGAGTCACAATACGTATGTGAAGTACCTCCGAAGCGCCAACCGCATGAGCGACCTGCCCGAGGACAAGCATTGGCTCATCGGCTTGCGGGTCGTTCAGGGCGGAATGCCGAAGGCAGGGAAACTGCCCGCCGAAGAAAAGCGCTTGAACGCCATGGATGTTTCCCAGAAAAAGTTCAATTGGGAGAAAAACAAGAAGGCCGGCGCCTACTTCGAAGGCCCCTTAAAGTATGTTTTGTCGCCCGAGGATCCGGCGAAAGAAATGTTCCTGTTTCACAATCACATGCCGAGTGTGACCTGGTGTGACAACGGCGATCTGCTCGCAGCCTGGTACAGTTGCGCTCGGGAAAGAGGCCGCGAGAACGGGATCGTAGCCAGCCGGTTTCGTTCCGCGGCCGGGCGATGGGACACCGCCTCGGCGTTTTTCAGTGCCCGGGACCGGAATATGCACGGCACCAGCCTGTTCCATATGGGTGACGGGAGGCTCCTGCATCTCAATGGGCTTGGCACCGATGGCACATGGTCGAAGCTGGCATTGCTGATGAGGGTCAGTACCGACAACGGCGCCACCTGGAGCTATCCCAGGATCGCAGATCCGGAACACGGCGGCAACATCCCGCACATGGAGATGTCGAGATTGCAGGACGGCAGCATCATGTTCCCGGCCGATGCGCCAGGCGGGACCGGCCTCTACATGAGCAAGGATGATGGCCGCACCTGGTCATTCGTTACTCAAAACGGCAGGATGAAAACCATCCTCGGGAATCATGCCCCTGTGGTTCAGCTCAAGGATGGCAGCCTTTATGCTCTCGGCCGCGGGGAGCCGATTGATGGGAAGATGCCGGTGAGCCAATCCTTGGACGGCGGAAAGAGCTGGAAATACTACCCGAGCGATTTCCCTCCCGTAAGCGGTGGTCAGCGATGCATCTTGAGACGATTGAACGAAGGGCCGCTTCTCTACGTCGGTTTCACCGACACCGCCAATTTTCAAAAGATCGAGCTCAACAGGCCCCGACCAAGATCCATGAACAAGAATGGCCTGATCCTCAAGGATGCCGCCGGCCGCGAACGGACAGTTTATGGAATGTTCGCGGCGATCAGCCTGGATGAGGGCAAAACCTGGCCCTTCAAGAAACTGATCAGCGACTTCGGAGCCGGCCGCAAGCTCAACGGCGAGGCGTGGACGCAATACTTCATCCTCGATGAAACCCACGCGGAGCCATTGGGCTACCTGGCAGCAACGCAAACCCCGGACAATATCATTCATCTGATGTCCAGCGGTCTTCACTACCGATTCAACCTGGATTGGATCAAAAAGCCGATGCCTGCCGCCAGCGGCAAAGCGATGACCTTTTTCACAAGCCGGCAGTATCCGGATAGTAGCGGATTTGAAAATCAGCCCGGCGTGGCGGCTGCCGAGTTTATCTACGATCAGGCGCCCTTTCCGCAGTGCCATGCTTCGACCATTGTTGAGTCCGGAGAGGGATTGGTCGTAGCCTGGTTCGGCGGGACGGCCGAGAAAAATCCCGACGTCGGGATCTGGGTCTCCCATTTGACCACCGACGGCTGGAGTAAACCGGTTGAGATCGCCAACGGTATCCAGAGTCCTGATAAGCGCTATCCCTGCTGGAATCCGGTTCTCTTCCAGCCCTCGCAGGGACCATTGATTCTATTTTACAAGGTGGGGCCGTCGCCCGACAGTTGGTGGGGGGTGATGAAAACCTCGAAGGATAATGGCGGAACCTGGTCGGATGCCATGCTGCTGCCGAAAGGTTTTCTGGGTCCCATCAAAAATAAGCCGATCGAACTCCAGGACGAGACCATTCTTTGCCCAACGAGTACGGAAAATGAAGGCTGGAAGGTCCATTTCGAAAAGTTCTGGTACAAGAGCGGAAGGTGGGAAAAGATCGGCCCCATCAACGACGGCAAGGAATTCGGGGCCATCCAGCCGAGTTTTCTGACTTATTTTGTGGACGACCCCGACAAGGACCGGATGCAGGTGCTGTGCCGAAGCCGGCAAGGCGTCATTACGCAGGCCTGGACCAGCGACCGGGGAAAAACCTGGAGCAAGATGACTGCCACAAGCCTGCCCAACCCGAGCGCGGGTTCGGATGCCGTCACCTTGAGCAATGGGATGCAGTTGCTCGTCTACAATCACACCACCAACGCAACGACTCCACGGAGCAGGGAGTTCCTCAATGTTGCAGTGAGCAGGGATGGTCTGAATTGGCAGGCGGCTCTTGTCCTGGAAAGCACACAAAAGTCGGAGTTTTCCTATCCTGCCGTGATCCAGACCGCCGATGACATGGTGCACATCACCTATACATGGAAGCGGCGAAAGGTAAAGCAGGTCGTCATCGATCCGGCAAAGCTTGTACTGAAGCCGATTATCGACGGGAAGTGGCCGAACTGAGCCCTCGCCTAACCGTGCTTTGTTTGAAACGTACATCCGAGAAGAGTACACCATCAATAGGAGGCGCGGCACCTGTGGCGCCTCCCACAGTAATCTGGCCTAGCAGCATGCTGAAAAACTCGCTGTTCGCGCCCAATTCCATGCAATTGTCTTGAAAGCATCTCTACATGGGAGCCAAGGGGACAGTGGGAGGGCGAGTTAGGAAATCCGGGAAGAACTCGCAGCAGGAAGCGAAATTGCCGGGCGGATGTCGGGTTCTGGTTGCCGGAGAACCCGGCAATTCGCTGCCTGCCCTGAGTTCTGCGCCAAACGCGTGAGATTTCGGTGTCGCTCGGGCAGACCTCGACTGGACGCGTGCCTCGTCGGCACCCAGCGTCGTACGTCGACTATCAAGTTATTGCAGGGAGGCGGCAGGCTGCCGCGGAGGAGGGCGGGACCATTATGCTGCGGTGGAGGTACGAGAATCCTCGTAGGAACTCGATGCCCAAAAGCGATCCGCAAAATCCTCGATCACATCAGCCTGCCTTCAAGGCCACTACTTATTGCGTCCGCTGTATAAGAAAGTAGAGGCGGACGAGAAATCTTCTGAGCGGTTGCCAACAGGCTCGCAATCCATGGCGAACTCACCGCTCGCTGTACGACTCTGAAAGCAGATGTTGGGCTGAAAGCCTTTGCTCTCAACAAGGCTTGCGGCTCGGAGCGTTTACAGTTGTTGAAACTTGAAGAAAGAAGCAGCTACAAAAACGTCTACAGTAGATTTTTCGGGGCGGGCAGAGATGGCCGTAAGTGATTGATTCTATTGGTCGGGGCATCCAGATTTGAACTGGAGACCTTCTGCGCCCAAGGCAGAACGATCCCCAAAAGAAAATGCTTACTTTCAATTACTTACGGTTCAGTGGGTTACGGCGAGCCTGTTGAAAGTTGTTGAAATATGTTGATCCTTTGGGATTCCAGCAGCTGCAAAATAGACTACAGCACGCTTGCCTTCTTGGCAGGAGTGCCCCACTCGTAAAGCCCCCAACGCCGTCCTCCGCATGGCTGGCGGCCATAGCCATCGGCTGATCTTGTTGGTGAGTCTGTCGAGGACGACTCCGGAAAGTCAATGTTTTCAATGCGGATGGGGTTTTTGCGAACCACAGCTCATAGGGCCATGATGGCGTCATTTATGCACGCTCGGCGGCGCATAAGCTTTTGATAGGAAGCCTTGGGAGAACGCATAAGCAGACTGTCCGTCAGCGTTCTGCTATGCTTCAGAGATCTGCTTCCGCAGAACCTGAAGGGCTGCGGGCAATTGTGTTGCCAGATTTTCCCAGCTCGACTCTATGCATAACTTGCCCCTGTAACCAGCATCTTTCAACGCTCTAAAAAAGGGGCGGAAATCGTCTTTCATCGTGACCGGCGCGGTCCTGCTTTCCAATTCGGCGATGTGGCAGTGATGAATGAGGCGGCCGGCTCTCGCGATTTCTTGCGCCGCCTCGCCTTCCTGATACATGTGATATATATCGACCAGCATTTTCAGGCTGGAATGATCCACCGCTTCGACGATTTCGGCGCCTTGCCGCACCCGGTTAACCATGTTGGTTTCCCGGCGGTTCAAGGGTTCGAAAACAATTGTCACGCCATAACGTGCAGCCATCGACGCCGTTTGTCTTAGAAATCCGATCAACTGCGCACGCGCCTTGTCGGCATCAAATCCTGATGGGATCCTGCGCGCAGAGCCGCTGCCAAACACGATGATTTTCACACTGGCTTGTCCAGCTCGCCTGAGTGCGGTCTCCGCGTAGGCCGATAATGCTTCCTGCTTGACTGCGTCGCCCACGCACGGCAGGCTGCCGGGCAAAAAAATCCTACAGGCATAGACCGGAAGCAGGGCCTTCCTGAGAGTGGGAAGCACTGCCAGAAATTCAGCCTCCGGCTTATCCGGCAGCAGAAAATCACTCACCTTCTCTTCCACGAATGCACAGCCATGCTGGTACAAAATGGCATGGTTGCTCAGGGAAGTGCAGACGCCAATATCCGTCAAAAATGAGCTGTCTTTTTCAGTCCGGGTCGCATTTTGAAACGCAAGTAGAGATCCGGCGCTGCATTGTAGTATCCGTTTCAATCCCTCTCTGCGACTGATAGCCTCAGGACGTTGCATGAAATGGATCGCTCCCATAGATAGTTTGTTTCGGCTGCCCCCGGCGCCTCGTGAGGGCAGAGTCGGAAATCCGTGACAATGTCGGGTTTCGATGGCGGAGTGATTAGTCCGGCAACCGTTTGATTTTGATCTCCTTGAAATACCATGTGCTGTTGGCATCATGGGCTTGGATGGCGATCGCGCCGCCATTGGGATCCAATAGCCGGTACTTGCGGCTTTCCGGGCGCTCCGGATGTTCCGGTTCAGTATAATCAATCACCTTTTTGCCATCGATGTTTACAGCAATTTGCTTGCCTTTGACGATGATGTGCATCTCAAACCACCTGGTGTCATCCACAGGCGATTTATCAAGGTCGACGATCTGATACAGGCTACCGGTTTTTCTCTTGTCTGTATCTGTATTGTTCAATTGCACTTCGTAGCCTTTTGCCAGATGTTTGGCGGTGTCCCGTTCCGAAAAATCCGTGTGGAAGAAAATCCCGGAATTGGAATGCTCCCCGCCCTTGGATATCACTCTCAATTCGAAGTTTTTGAATCGGACGAATTTCTCTTTTCCATCGCCGACATAGAAGAGATGGGAGCGGATGGTGGCCGAGGTATCATGGACCACCATAATCCCATCAACGACGGAATACGCTTTGGGGGACACATTGGCTTTCCAGCCACTCAGATCCTTGCCATTGAAAAGCTGAAGCCAGCCCTCCTGGGCCCGGTCAATGGTGCAGGTGAGTAAAAAACCGGAGCACAACAATACCGACGTCAGAGTCCTGTGTTTCATGGTTGCATCCTTTCCTGGCAGATAACGCGCTCATAATCATGGGAACATCCCTGCATTATTGGACATCCTTCGCCTCGCGCGCAGCCGCGCTGGCGCTTTTACTTTCCCCCTTTTGCCGGGATGATTTTGAGGTTGGCAAAATCGCCGCCTGAGCCATTGCCGACCATCAGCCCGAACCTTCCCTCGCGGCGGTCGTTGAGCTTTTCAACAGCAAGACAGGGTTCGGCTGCGCCCTCAACGTACACACTGACTTTCGGCGAGGCGATCACGATGCGGACATGGAACCAGCCGTTCGGATCGGGAACGGGCCGGACGGACTTCTCGTACTGCTCCGGCTTCTCGGCGCGCAGTCTCTGCCACGTGAACTCGGGATGGGAAACGTACTGCACCGCATGGTTGGACCTGGATGGGTCTGGATTCCTGAAGTTGAACGGTCGAAAATAGACGGCGTCGTAGGTCTGGTCATCGGCAGCGTGGAAGGCGAATCCTACGAAGCTGCGCTGAAAGACATCTTTTCCCCGGACATCGAACTCGATGGTTCCGTCGCCGAATCGGGATCCTTCCAGCCAAACAAGGCCTTCCCCGGTGCGCTCATCGAGGTGAACTGCCCTGCGGCCGCTCTCCTCGATCGCGGTCACAGCGCGGTTCACGCTTTTCCATCCTTTGCCTGCGGCGATCCTGGACAAGTCATAGACTTCCGTTTGTCCTTGGGGAAAAGTCGCGACGCTGAGCGCGGCGAGGATAAGGCAAATGGCTGTCGCGCCGGCGACGGGTGTGCTTCGATGCGTCTTCATGAAGCCTCCTTAATATGATGGACAATACAAGCGGGTAATACGTTTTTCACCTGAGCCAGGTTGCACGGATGTCAAATCCCGGAGGAAATGATGCCCTACTTGGCTGTCTCCTGCTGTCTATAAGCTGTGGACTGCGCAGTAGGCATTCTCACGGGTTTCATGGCCTCTGGAGCATTGCCCGCGGGATTTGCTCGTCCAGAATCCGATTGAGCCATAAGAATCCAGCCGATATTACGTAGACGTGGTGCTTCAAGTCAGAGGCGTGAGAAGTCTGCAAGAGCGCATTGAATGCAGGTTTGGCTCTCGACTGTTCCCCTGGACTCAGTACTCTGTCGATTCATTTCTGTCCTTGGTAAGGATTCGAATAAGGCGCACGACCAGGCCTCTCGTCCCGCCGCGTATCGCTGTTTCAGGCAGGCGCTACCCCGCCAAGTTCATCGATCTCGCGCTCAATGCGCTCGCGATTCGCCTCACGCTCTCCACCAACGCCCTCATCGAGGGCGGAGAGGACACCGACCATCCGATGCATTGGGATCGCGACCAGAAGATGGTTTTCGGCGAAACCAGCCAACCTTCTCGCCCCAAAATCCAAAAGTGATAGTCCTATCTCACCTGTGACGACTGGGTATGCGATCCCAGTCCTGCAGGCAGGACCAGACAGCTCAGCCTTCATGGAACCGCCTTCCCAGTAGCCCGCGAAACTTATGAGATGGTGGAGAGAGCCGGGTTTTCCAATGAACACAACGACGTCAGGCAAGGCATCGGCTTTCGAAAGAGGTGAGAACGAAACCTGCGTGCCCACTCCCACGGGTGGCAAGACAGTCTGCTGACTGCGATGCATGGCAATACGGGAGCAGTAGACCTTCTCCTTGTTGATGAGGAAATCCACCAGCTTCTCTTTCCCTTGCGGGGGAGTCTGCCCAAGCCCGAGACTAACGAGGCCGCCGGGGCAGCCACAGGTCTCCCGTGTGATGACCACAGCCTCGCCGCCGCTCGCCCTCTTCAGAGCTTGGCACACGGAGACCTTGTCCTTACTAGAGCTGCTCCCTGGCGCCTGTGGACCCGTGAAAGTCACGGCAACGGGATCCGTGTCGAGGTTCAGTTCTCCTTTCAATCTATCAGACCATTTCTGCCAGTACATATCCTTGCTCCTTTCGTGCCGCCTCACTCAAGGTCCTGCCCACCGGGCTGTCAAGCCACGGCAAAGAATCTATCTCGTGCTGAGCTCTTGCGGATTATCCTCGATATGAGTCCGGCCACAGTAACATTAGCGCTCTGGATGGGACATGCCGCCCCGTACGCCCGATGTTCTGTTCGATCCTGCATCCAGGTGCAGCGCATCATTCCGCCGATGATGCAGCCTCGCGTTCTACCCGGCAAAGCAGGGCGGTGTGCGGCCAACTGCCAATTTCCGGGCTGCAAAATTCCGGGCCGTCAGGGCAGAGCACATTAGCGTTGGATTCGAAGACGCCGAACAATTCCGGTTCCGCGCTCGACCGCTCGGGGAACCACCAGCCGTGCTGGGCATCGGCCATGCGCCCATCGACAGCAGCCGTGAGGTGCGCGCGCAGACGGATTCGTCCCTGGGGCGTGATCACCCAGGCCCAGGCGCCCTCCTCGATCGCCAGCGCTGCCGCCGTATCCGGGTGGAGCGAAAGACGCGGATCGGGTACCTGTGCCCGCGCCGCCGCTATCTGCCGCTGTTCGGAGTGGTACATTGGCATGAACCGGCTGCCGGTGATCAGCACCAACGGGTACTCTCGCGCCAAATCGGCATCGCCGGCGGGACTCTGGGCAGGCTCGCGATAGACGGGAACGGGGGCACACCCCAAGGTCTCGAAAATGCTCGAACGGAGTTCCACCTTCCCCGACGGTGTACCGAACCCGAACCGCTCATATCGCCGGTACTCTCGTTGCCCAAACAGCCCGTTCCGCGCCAGCAATTCTTCAAAGGTGAGGCCGACAGGAGCAAGCCGATAATCCCAGACTTCCTCCACCGTTTGCCAAGGCCAGTGTTCGGCTTGTCCCAAGCGCGTTGCCAATCCCCGCCAGAACTGGTAGTCGTCACGCCGCTCGTAAAGCGGACCAATCCCCTTGGGACAGGCCAAGCAGAAACTCGGGGTCAGCCACAGCTCCGTCCGCTCGACAGTGGAAGCAGCGGGGAACACGTAGTCGGCCAGCGCCGCCGATGGCGTGAGGTAGTAATCCGTGACCACGTACAGGTGGAGGGCCTTCAATGCTGCGTAGGTCCGCCGCACATTGGGAAGCGTCAGTAGTGGGTTGCTCGCGAGAGAGATCATCGCGGTCACCGGATAGGGCTGGATCGTGAGGATGGCCTCGAAGACGGCTCGCTCGTGGGCCATGCAGGTCATGTCCGCCAAAGGTGGAGTCATATAGCCCAGGGGCAGGCGGCGGTTTGCAGCCACATTGCGTTCCCATCCTGGGAAACCGAAGAAGGGATATTCATCCGCCCCCAGTTGTTTAGCCCGCTGCTCGGGTGGCAGCCCTTCGTTGAACTCCAGCACATCCTGGCCGACGATCTTCCCCACGGGCTCCACTCGCCCCAACAGCTCCCCTCCGGGAACGTCCAAGTTGCCGGAGAGAGCGCGGAGCAGACAGCGCGCCCGGGCCGCTTGAGTCGCGTTGACGCCCTGCTTGTCCAGACCGAAGCCCCAGGTGATCACGGCGGGCTTGGTGGTGCCGTAGCAGCGCGCCGACTCAAAGATTTTGTCAGCCGAAAGCCAAGTGATTGCCGAGACCTTCTCCGGCGTGTACGGGGCGACGGCAATCCGCAAATCCTCGAAGCCCACCGTCCAGCGTTCCACAAAATCCCGGTCATACCAGCCCTGCTCGATCATCAGCCGCAGCCATCCCAGCATTAGTGCTACATCTGTGCCGGGTCGGATCGGCAGCCACAAGTTCGCCAGCTCCGCCTCGCGAGTGCGGCGCGGGTCCACCACGATGAGCTTCGCGCCGCTCTTTTTCGCGGCCACAATCTCAGGAAAGCCAAGGATCGGGTCGCTTTCCGAAGGAGCCTTGCCCCACACGACCACGCACTTCGTCTGCCTCATATCCCCGGAGACAAAGCCTCCGTAAGTGGCGTATTCGACGGCTTGGGTGGGACACATGCAGACGTTGTTTGCCCCGCACAAGTTCGGCGAGCCGAACAAGTTGAAAAAGCGCCTGCCGTCCCAGTGATAGGTCCGGTGGGTCCCGTGGGTGAAAGCCAGTGTCTCCGGGCCGTACTGGTCCCGAAGTGATGCCAGCCGCTCGGCCACCTCGTCGAGGGCCTGATCCCAGGAGAGGCGCTGCCACTGATTGGCGCCGCGCTCGCCGGCGCGCTTCAACGGATAATTAAGGCGGGCGGGGTGATAGAGGTGATCGACAAGCAATCTACCCCGGCCACAGAGCTGCCCGCGGGAGATGGGATGATCCGGGTCGCCTTCGACCCTAGTCGCTCGCCCGTCTTCGATGACCAGGCGCGCACCGCAACGTGGATGGCAGAGACCGCAAAACGTTCGGCGGGTTTCCCTCATGGTAGCATACCTCTGCTGCTTGCTTAGTCTTCGATCCTGGAATCAGTATACATCCGAGCGGAGCGGAACGGTTGCTCCGAGGGACACACGCGGGCGCTACCACCACAAAGTCGGATGTCTGCGAGGCCCTGACTGGCGGCCTATATGCAACGACATAAACTCATGCATGCCGGCGTGCTTATGTTGTCATTCAGGCCCGAAGGGCCGGCAGTGAGTAGGCCCGGCCGTGAGGCCGGGATAAGGGTTCCGGAGAGATATAGCGCCGAAGGCGCGGCACTGTTGATGTCTCAAGTACCGCGCCTTCGGCGCTCAACCTGACAGCATCCGTTACCGCGGCGGCCCTTCGGGCCTCATCCAGTCTTTATGCGCATTCAATTATGACGGCCCATGTAATGAAACGATTCACGTAATGCGGACACCCTGCTCCGGGGCCTTGCTATGGGCCGCGTAGGGTATATATTAACCTCACCCGGGAGACCAAAACAGGAATCCTGGTGGAGGTGAAATTCGAATGGCCAAAGTACGGGTGCGGTACACGGATCTATTTGCCCAGACGATCCAGCGGATGCGAGAGGACGGCTTGCTGCTGGTCACATTGGGCGCGGACGGAAAACCCAATGTCATGACGATTGGCTGGGGGACGATGGGCTCCATTTGGTCGCGGCCGGTGTTCATCGTGCTCGTAAGGCCCTCGCGCCACACTTACAGCCGGCTGGAACAGGTGAGTGATTTTACCGTCAATGTGCCTCCTCCAGAGCTGGCAGCGGCCGTGAGCCATTGCGGGACCGTTTCGGGGAGAGATCACGACAAGTTTCAAGAGATGCGCTTGACGCTGATTCCCAGCCGCGAGGTGCGTTCACCTATCATCAAGGAATGCGTTGTGCACTATGAGTGCCGAACGCTGCATCGGAATGACGTGGTGCCTGACGCACTGGCGGAGGCGGTGCGCGAGGAGTATTACGCCACCGGCGATTTCCACCGTGTCTACTTTGGAGAGATCGTGGCAGCCTACGCCGACGAGGACGCCGGCCAACGCCTGCGCCCCTGACCAGCAATCCAGTAATGCAACTCTCGCTTTCTGGAGTTGCGGTTATTCCAGATTTGTCCTTGCGGCGCTAGGGCCAGCCACGCCAGCGCCGGCTTACGCGTCCACGGTTAGCCGGGACTGACACATTACGGTTTCTGCGATGCGTCTGATCAAGTAGGCAGCAGATCGGTCGGATGTACTCCCTCAGTTCGCGGTTTTTCGTTTGGGCGACAACGAACCTGATGTAAAAGGTGGCCTAAATACAAAACCAAGCCCAGCGCGTATTCCTAAGCACACTCCACCGGACTTGGTCGCGGCATTGGCGCACCACCGTACGGATAGTACCGATTTTCGGGTCTTTTGTCCCCCAATCGAGAATCGAGGCGAGGCGTGCATTTTTCGGGTTGTGCCACACGCGGTGCGATCCCTTCCCTCTGTGGGGCCCCACTTCACAACCGAGGCTTGCCGGCTTTCGAGCCGCTTCTCGATATCTCATCGCAGGGCGACTAGCGATTCAAGCCAAAGTGGCGATTCGAGATTGTTCTGTTTTAGAACTTCAGGGATCGGCCATCCGAGGTGCTGATAAGCAGCCAGCAAAGCGGCCAGGGCGTTGGGCACGTTGCTCAAAGCTTCCTGGGCAGTATCCCCCTCAGTGATGAGTTCCGGCAGAAGAGGGCATGTCAGGGTGTATCCGCCTTCGGGCTGTGGCTCGAGCACCAGCGGCAGCTTGTAGAGAGTCTCCTGCTTTGCAACGGTTTTCCTCTTTCCTGGCATCTGGCCCTCCGAGCTGGTTATGAGCAGGCAACCTCACAGAAACTGATGTGAAAATTATACCTCAGACTGATCGCGTTGTGCACCGGAACCACTGGCACCTCGGCAATCTACGGCGAAGGAGTCGAAGGATATGGAAATAATCACCTCGGTCTAAGAAACCTCGATCCGGCCTAGGGGCAAAACCATTTCCGGTGCCGAGGAGCGTCAAAAGAAGATTCGCGGATTTAATCAAACGATCTTCTCGGGGAGCAGGGTAGTGTGCATCCAGGGGGGGTGGACTGATGAGCCATATTGCACCGACCTTAGTTCGGAAGGGAATTGGAGCGCTTGTTCTTCTCGACGATGACGCGGTAGAAGTCAGCAACCTGAATCGTCAGCGGTTCTATGCCAAAGACCTCCGCAGAAACAAGGCCCTGGCACTGGCAGAAAATCTGCAAACCGAATGCATCATCCCGACAGAGATCTCGGGCCACGCACTTCGGCTGGAAGACGCGATAGAGCGGGGAATTGACCTTAGCTGCAATGTGGCCGTGTGCGGCGTGGACAACAATCCGGCGCGCATTGCTACCAGCCGCTATTTTCGGACAAAAGGGATCCCGGTGATTTTTACCGCGGTGAGTGCTGATGGGGACCACGGTTACGTCTTTGTCCAGGAAAAGACTGGCCCTTGCATCGGCTGTCTGTTTCCAGATGCGGTCAACGACGACAGGTACCCTTGCCCGGGAAGTCCGGCGATCGCTGACATACTCCAGGCAATAGGAGGAATGGCTGTTTACGCTGTGGATGCTTGTCTTATGTCGCGGGTGAGGGCTTGGAACTATCGGCGGATCAGCTTGAGTCGTGGGACCGATGATTCCGCCCAACAGCTGGAAACGAGAGATTGTTGCAAGTTAGGAGTGGAGCACTGAATGCGAATCAACCCAAAGATTCCTGTCAATGTGATAGTCCAGGGAAATGCGCTCGAGTCCTAAAGACTTTACCAGATGAGTGCGTGGACATGGTTGTGACCTCTCCACCCTATTGGCAACTCCGAACGTACGAGATCCCTTCCCAAGCGTGGAACGACGGCTGGAAGGGCGAGCTTGGCCTGGAGCCCTATTTTTACCAGTACGTGGCTCACCTATGCGACATCTTCGATGAGGTCAAGCGGGTACTAAAGGAAACCGGCACTATCTGGGTTAATCTCGGGGATACCTATGCCGGCAGCAACAATGGGAGCAATGATCATCGTCCGACTACCGGCCTAGGAGTAAAGCCAGAGGACCGATAGAAGGGTCAGAAGGCCGGTCGAGCGAATGGCCTGCCGCCCAAATGCCTTTGCCAGATCCCAAGTCGCTTCGCAATCGAGATAACGAATCGCGGCTGGATTTTGCGGAATGAGCTGATCTGGTGGAAACCAAATGGCCTGCCAACGCCGGTGAAGGACCCGTTCCCAGTGGATTTCGAGAAGATTTTTTTCGCAAAGAGCAAGAAGTACTTTTTCGAGCGGCAATTCGAGCCATATGGCAAAGATCAGCGAATGGCAGGAATGAGGCGGGCCAGAGAATATGGTTACAGCGGCAAGGGCTCTTATCAGGACTGGTATTTCAACAAACGGAAAAAGCAGGGTTGGCGCGACAACTCAGACAGATTGCTAAAAGGGTTTGGTCAGGGAATGCGGGGGCAGCACAGGCCGAAGTTGCTACATCCTCTGGGTCGCAGCAAGCGAGCTGTCTGGCGGATACCAACCCGGCCCTTTGGTGAGGCCCACTTTGCAGTGTATCCTCCTGAGCTGATCAAGACCCCGATCCTGGCCGGTGTCCGGAACTGGTGTGCAAGGAATGCGGGAGGCCGACGGAAAAGATCATTCGAGCCGGCGATGATTATGGATCTCAAACCCACTCCACCGGACCACGAGATCAGCGAAATTCTCAGGAGGTTGCCTGTAAAAAAAGGGGGAGCGTATTGGAGACTGATCGATGGGTCAGCTGTGATTGTTGGGCGGGATATGAGCCCGGGATCGTTCTCGATCCGTTCATGGGAAGTGGCACAACAGCGGTGGCCGCCCGGCAATTAGGACGGCGCTTCATCGGAATTGAGCTCAAGCCGGAGTACATCCAAATAGCAGAACGTCGGCTGCAAGACCTGCCGCGTGCGGAGAAGGTGGAACGCACTTTCTGTCGAGCAAGCGTTCGGCGCGGGCTTGCAAAGCCGATTCTAAATGAATGAACAATTCGTTATTTCACCCCACGTTGTGGTGCGAGGCATCTTCGCCCCATTTGGGGATGTTCAGGCATGAACTCCTGCTATGAGCGGGAGGAAGAGACAACGAAGAAAATTGCCCCGGACAGCCTCGAGATAGCTATGTGTTATGAGAAGATGCCGCCACTTCTCCGGTAAGCCGACTACACGGCCAGTGACCGAGAGCTAGGGCCGCCGCAACTTCCCAGAAGCGGACTTCAGGGGAGTAAGGATTCCAATTTCCGGCAAGCGCGTTTTACGTCCAACTGGAATCGCGGCCATCCATTGACGCCTACGTACATCAGAACCGGCCCCGTTGAGTGGGAGACCATCGAGGCGGGAGCCGGTTCGTGGGTCGCACACGGAGGTCGTTACCTTGGCTCCCGTTGGGGGCTGATTAGTTCGTAGCCGCGCGAGATGGTAACCGTGTCGTAGAAAGAATCAAACGTGAAGATCCTGGTAATTCTTTCATCCTGCAATAGAACCAAATTCGAGGCGTCTACGAGACTTTGACGGGGACGAGGCACAGTGATCAATTTTTCCAGGCTGCGGTCTAGTTGCTCGCCATGAACGCTCAGAATCGTGATCCAACCTTTCTTTTGGAAGTCAGCAATTGCAGCCTCAACTGCGGCTGGAATCGGCGGCTTTCGTTGGAGGAGTCGTGAGATCGTTTCGCTCACAACAAGGTTCGAGGTGAACAACTGAACGGGAAAGTCTAAGTAGTTCGTGCGATGAATCACGGCCTTCGCATGATACGCGTCGTTCGGGTCGTACAAAGCAACAAAGCCGCCACTATCGATAAAGACACGCGGCGGCTCGATTTGTACAGTAATGTGGTTTGGCAACTACTTAACGCGGAAAAAGTGAAGATCGTCGGGACGAACTTTCGGCGTCGACGGAATGTTCATGACCTCCAATGTGGTCGGATTAAGGTTTGAGCCGAGACCCGGCGTATAGCAGTTCGCTCCATCGTTAAAGCTGATGGCGATAGTCAGGCTCTCCACAGCCTGCTGCTCGATTTGGCGTCGTTGGTCCAGAGTATTGTCCATGGCAAACCCCTTTAATAATTGTCCTGCTCCGCCCAGTGTCCGGCAACTTTCTGGCCATTCGGAGCAAACACCTGTGCTAGTACAAACCGGTGTGCAGCTGTCTCGATGATGCCTTTCACGCGTAACTGAAAGGGAACCGGCGCAGGCAATTGGACAACCGCTTCAAAAATAGAATCGTAAGCTGCGTTCAGCGCCTCAACCTGACTAAATAGCGGTTCTCCTGGATCCATGCGAGTAATCGGCAATCCGAGATCCGTTTCAACTTCAGCCCGGGAAATGTAATAGGTGTGGGAGAAGTACTCTCCTGCAAGCTTGTCTTTTATCGCTGCAGCCTTTTCAGCGTCAAAGGGGGGCCGTCTCGTGCTTAGAGCCTTTTGGGTGATCAGTCGGGAAAGCTCATAAGATTCCTCTAATGCCCCCAAAGCCAACGGATTCACATGTCTGAAAAGCTCCGCTACGATCGGTCCGAACGCTTCTCCCTCACGTACTGTTCGCTTCAGAAAGTTCAAACAGTGCTTTAGGTGCTGAACGGACGTCGGAATTGCGTTTCCTTGCGGATCTCGGGGCAGCAACGGGTGGTTGCGTGTCGGATCCACGGAACCCAGATTCGATAGTGGCCCCATTACCAGTTCGTCGCCGCCGATAGCAATGTGTGCGGCCCCGCTCATTGCCACCCGAGGCACCATGACAGCCAAGTGCTCGGAGAACTCCCTGAGAATTGTCAACACTCTCCAAGGTATCTCTGCGATGCCCCCGGTGCTCCGTAAGAACAAGTCTAAGCGATTCTGCTTGCCGCTCTTCAAGACGAGCGACTCCAAGTAACTTACGACGTCGCCTGCCAAGAACGCCCCTTCGGCAAGTACGAGGCTCAGGACCGTAGTCCCCCGCGTCATGCCGATCGCCTCTAGCAGAGCCTTGGTGCCTACTGGTCGGTTGGTAGCAAGCAGTTGATCGAAGTCAATATTGATCGAGACTTGCTGAACTTGTTGGCCCGCTGACGGTGGTACCGGCGGGACAGGAGCGCTAGACATGACGATATTTCACTCCTCAATTGTCTCTTATCGGCTTCCACAATCCGCCACATTAGATTCGGCAGCCAAAAGGATAATCGGAATCAGAGGTTGACAAATGCCTAATGTAGTCCTCGATATCCTAGGGCGTCAAGAACCGTCGGCCCTCCGAGATAAGACGTTCGGCTCAGGTCGGAGAACTTCACAGCTTAGCCGTTCCCTAAGCAAACGCGCCGTTGCCTAGCAGAAGCATAGGGGCAGGCATGCCAAAATGGGAAACAGCACTAGGCACTGTTCAATCTATTGTGACACGCTTGTCAAGGGTTTTCGACCGTTTTTTTGAAAAGGTGGACGGTCATCTATCCCTTGAGAACACTGTGCAGTTACTGGCCGATTTGATGGGCACGTAAAGGAGCGGCCATGATGCGGCAGTAGTAACCGCAGGGCCGACCGGAGAGGAGGCCAGAACCCGCATACGGGCCAACGATTCTCGTGTATTCGCTAGGACAAGGGCAAGTGGTTCATCCACGGTGACGGGAGGTCTCGTACCCGCAGCGACTTTACCAAGCAGTTTAGGCCTCCTCTACGTGTGCGGGGATCAGCGGCGCGCGCGAGGGTTGGCCAGCTCACTTGACGTATCATCGACCACTCGGAAACTGGTATGCGGTTCAGAAACGGCGTTCTGGGAAGAGAGTGGGGTCGCATCTGTAGAATGAAGTTTCTAGATTAGAGACTCATCCGCAAGTCGATGCCTGCTGTAGTTGAGGGACGCGTTCAGCTTAGTAGTTCCGCGTGGCAGGGCGACAGGATTCTAATCTGGAAACTCTATTCTACAGATGCGACTCCGTTCACGTGTTGCTTTCCCGATTCTTTGCCTGGAAGGAGGCCCTGGTCATAGTAAAGCCGGAAACCCTGATTCGCTGGCATCGGAAAGGATTCGACTATTTTGGCGTTGGAAGAGCAAAAGGCGAGGTCGGCCGCGGCCGCCAGTTGAACTTCAGCAGCTTATCGCGCAAATGGCTGAACGCAACGCAACGTGCGGTGAAGAGCGCATCGCCGCTGAGTTTCTGTTGAAACTCGGAATCCGTGTGTCAGCACGTACGGTGAGGCGCTACATGCCTGATGGCACAGGGTCGGGAACTCGGCTCTCGTCTCAACGCTGGACGTCCTTTGTCCGTAATCACGCACAGTCTATTCTGGCTTCCGACTTTTTTGTGGCGGTAACGGCAAACTTCCGAATTTTGTCTGTCCTCGTCATTATGGAGATAGGGACACGGAGGATCGTTCATTTCAATGTTACCAATCACCCCACCGCGGAGTGGACGCTGCAGCAGTTTCGGGAGGTCATCCAAGGGAAGGAAATGCCGCGCTTTCTGATCCATGACCGGGATAGCATTTATTCTGTTGAGCTGGACTTAGCCATCAAATCGACGGGGCTGAAGATTCTGAAGACGCCGGTGCGGGCACCGACAGCGAACGCTTACTGCGAACGACTAATCGGAACCATCCGGAGGGAATACATGGATTTCATGATCCCACTGAACGAGAGGCATTTGCGGCGGCTTCTCACAGAATGGGTGGCTCACTACAACAAGGGTCGACCGCATTCGAGTTTGGGACCAGGGATTCCGGATCGTCCTGTGGTTTTACCAGACACGGGGCCTTCCAGACATCAAATTCCGCGCGATCACCGAGTGGTTGCCAAGTCTGTCCTGGGCGGTTGCATCATGAATATCGACTGGAGAAGGTTGCAGCCTGAGAATCGAGCGACCCATGCCAATGGCCCAAGTGATATTTTTGCGGAGGACAGGGTGATTTGCCGGTCATCACTTGTCCCGGCACAATTGATCAAGGCGATCGCGGCTGGCAAGTTTCGATTGAGGCACTAATTTATGAGAAGAGTTCAACTTGCAGGTATGGACCGCGTTGCATCTAGCAATTCGTCATGGGCCTTGAGAAAAGCGCTACCAACTTCGTCGGCGAGAATCGTCATTAGCTTCAGCATTACGATGTTGTCGAACGAGGTTTGTAGCATGACAAGAGCTGTGTGTCGCCATAACTCCGTGAGGCGGTAAATTCAAGCAGTTAACGCGGGCGCCGGGGTGCACCTCTATGCTATAAATCCGAACTCATGATTGCATTTTTCATCAGTCTCCTCACCTGCCTCAGCGCATTCTTCCATTCCCGCTACAACCTCAGTGTCGAGATCCTCGCCCTCCGTCAGCAGCTGGGCGTGCTCAAGCGAAAAAGCCCTCGTCCTCGGCTACGAAGGCAGGATCGGATATTTTGGATTCTGCTACGCCGGCTTTGGCATGCATGGAGCAACGTCCTGGTCATCGTCAAACCAGCAACCGTTGTCGCCTGGCATCGAGCTGGCTTTCGTTTGTTCTGGCGCCTTCGATCGCGGCCAAAGAGCCTTGGCAGGCCAGAGGTCGATGCCGAGGTTCGATCTCTCATCCGGCGGATGGTGAACGAGAATCCCTCGTGGGGCGCTCCGAGAATTCACGGTGAGCTTCTCAAACTCAGCCTGGACGTCTCTGAACGCACCGTCTCGCGGTATCTCCGGCGCCTGTCTCCTCCCGACGACGCCCGCAAGCGCTGGTCTGCTTCCCTGCGCAATCACCGCGAGGCCATTGCGGCCATGGACTTCTTCACCGTGCCAACCCTCACCTTCCGAGTCTTGTATTGTTTCTTGGTCATCGAACACGGTCGACGCAAGATCCTCCATTTCAATGTCACGGAACACCCGACCGGCCCCTGGATAGTGCAACAACTGAGGCAGGCATTTCCGGAATCTTGTCCTTACCGCTATGCGATTCTTGATCGTGACGGCAAGTTTGGCAAGGAGGTAACCGAGCTGCTTACAGCCAGCGGCATGAAACCCACACGCATAAGCCCTGCAAGCCCTTGGCAGAATGGAGTCGCGGATTGCTGGATCGGAAGCTGTCGCAGAGAGCTTCTCGATCACCTGATCGTCCTCAATGACGTTCATTTGCGTCATCTGACCCGGGATTACATCTCTTACTATCACGCGGACCGAATCCACGACTCTCTTGAGAAAGACACACCGGCGATGCGACCTGTTTCTTCCAAGCCGGATCAATCCGCGCGTTTGGTTTCACTCCAGCGCATCGGTGGCTTGCATCATCGATATGATTGGCAGCAGGCTGTCTGAAGAGGTCCCTTCGTTGATGCAGAACCTTTCGAGCTGGTACGGATCAGTGTCTGATGCTGCGGCGGATACCCAAACTTGCTTCCTTCCCGACAGGTGTCCTGGACTTTTCAGCACTTCAACTTCCCGGTAATTCTTCGATTCCAAGTGCACGAATCCCGGGGCGATAGACTTTTGGCGGACAACCCAACAAATCCGCGGGTCAATTACGGGTGCCGAGCCTCTGTGGTCAAGTTCACAATCTCGATGAATCGAGCCTCGACGAAATCCTGGCGGCCAACAGCAATGGGACTCAACCATGGGTGAGATTATGGGATTGTAGGGAACAACCTGATGAGCTTTGCGAGGACAGCGGCGTAAGAACGATCGTGCGCTCAGACTTGGCTGAACTCCGGCGAAGGGAACGCGGCTGCCTTGCCGGTGCCAAGGCGTTGCGTTTCCTAAACGAATTCAATCGGGATGCCGATACGAAATAAGCGGGATCGGAGTAGATCTCTGTGCGAGGCGTACGTCTTCCCAATGGAAGTCATCCGAATCCCGCCACTGTCCACGCACCCGGGTTTGAAAGCTGTCATTTGGGGTTGTCGGTCACTCAAGTGATCGGAAGGCGAGGTCGCTAATGCGGCAACAGTCCGGTCCGATTCGACTGCGCACATTAGGAGTGATCTATTTGCTGCTGGTTCTGCCTGTGCCCGAAGCCAGTGCCAAGCATTACTACTTCCGCCTCTACACCGCAGCAGATGGCCTGTCACAAGCCGTCGTCCAAGCCATCCATCAGGACCGTAAGGGGTACCTGTGGATAGGGACCCAGGCCGGCCTCAACCGTTATGACGGTGCTTCTATGATGACTTATAGCGTCCGGCATGGACTAGCAAGTGACTGGATCAGCGCTATTGCTGAGGATTCCAGTGGCCGGATCTGGCTAGCGACCTTCAGCGGAGTCAGTTCGTGGAATGGGAGAAAGTTCATCAACTACGGAGTTGCAGACGGACTGGCAGACAACCGGATAGTCTCTCTGGTAATAGGACAGGACGACTCTGTCTGGTGCGCGACGTCAAAGGGGGTCTGTCAATTTGATGGCCAGCGGTGGCATGTTTTTACCATGGCTGACGGCCTCCCTGCTGTCAACGCCAATGCCGTTCTTATCGATCACAAAGGTCGACTGTGGGCAGCTACGACGAATGGTCTTGCCTATCTAGAAGGAGAACGGTTTACGCTTTTTAATCCCCTGGCACTGCGGGGAAGGAATATCCGGAGCCTAAGCGAGGATGCAAAGCAGCAGCTTTGGCTGGGACTGGACGATTCCCTGAGGGTTTACCTAGGAGATCGCCTCGTCGGAGTTTACACGCGGCCCAGCGGACTTGATCGTGGACCAATCGTCGCCCTGTGCATTGATCGACACGGAAGTGCGTGGTTAGGTACTCCCCACGGTTTGGGTGTTGTCCGCGACGAGGAGGTCACCTTTCTCAATGCCGGCAACGGCGTGAACTACAGCGACATTAGGTCGCTGTTCGAAGATCGTGAGGGTATTCTTTGGGTCGGAGTCTACGGAGGGCTTTACAAGTTTCAGGGTCGCGCATTTACAAATTATGACAAGTCTGACGGGCTGGGTTCTGACTCCACACGACCAATTCTCAGGGACCGGGAAGGAATCCTGTGGGTTGGAACCACAGGCGGGCTGAGCCGATTTGATGGGCAGAAATGGCGGAATTTTACGGTGGCCGACGGCTTGGCTGACAATGGGATCGACTCTCTGTTGCAGGATCGCGAGGGAAAGCTGTGGATCGGCACACGAGCTGGGCTGGACATTTTTGACGGCACTCGCTTCATCCAGGTTCCGCAGGCTCCCGGGGACAGGGTTCTGTCAATAGTTGAGGATCAAGCAGGCACGATCTGGTGCGCAGGGATGCTAGGCTCGCTTTACAGGCGAGTGGATGGGCGGTTCGAACCCGTGTCTGTCGGCGGCCAGTCATTCTCCGATGCCCGGCTCCTCCTCGACGGGCGCGGCTGGTTGTGGGCTTCGGGGGACAATGGGCTCTCGCGATGGGACGGGCAAAGCTGGCGGACATATACGACCAAAGATGGCTTGGCTGGCAATCAGCCCTACTTTTTGTGCAAAGACCCAAAGGGGAAGATCTGGTTCGGCTACCATTCATCCAATGGCGTTACCAGCTTTGATGGTGCCCGTTTCGTTCACTACACGAGCTCCGATGGGCTTTCCAACGACGCAGTATACTCACTGGGAGTGGATCAGAAAGGCAACCTCTGGATCGGGACGGCCCGCGGCGTGGATCGGTTCGACGGGCAGGTTTTCACGCACTTCGGCACGGAAGAGGGATATGCCAACGAGGAGTCCAATGCCGGGGGTTTCTTTGCCGATCGAGATGGAACACTTTGGTTTGGCACTCTAGGAGGTCTTAGTCATTACGACCCGCGCTTTGACCCTTCCAGCGGTGCTGCCCCGAAAGTCGAACTGACCGAAATCCGTCTAGGGAAGCAGTCATTCTCTCAGGATGATTCTCCCAGCGTTAACTATGGAATGAACGAGTTGTTTGTCCGCGTTGCCGCCCTTTCATTCATCAATGAAAAGCAGCTGAGTCTCCAATACCGATTAGCGGGATTGAGCCAGGACTGGCTGCCTATGCAAGGGCGTGAGGTTCGGATCACCAACTTGCCCTCCCGCGCGTACGCGCTGGAAGTCCGAGCAAGAAAATACCAAGGCCCCTGGTCTCTACCGGTTCAATTCAGCTTTCATATCCAGGTGCCATTTTGGCTGAGCTGGTGGTTTTGGATGCTCACAGGCAGCTTGGTTATCGCCACCCTATATGGTGGGTATCAGGTTCAGAATCTCCGCGCCAGACGCAAAGAGGAGCGATTAGAGAGAATGGTGGAGGCTCGGACGCGTGAGCTGGCGCAAAAAACGGAAGAACTGGAATCGTTCATCTACACGATTTCTCACGACCTGAAAGCGCCCGTGGTCTCCTTACAAGGATTGGCGAGCCTGCTTGAACTTGATCTAGGCAAACAAGCAAGCGCAGATGCGACGTTTTACCTGGAGCGCATTCACGCCAACACAGATCACATGCAGCGCCTCATTAACCAACTGCTCAACTTATCGCGGATTGGAAGGCTCAAGGAGCCGCACCTCTCCATCAACATCGCCGAACTCACGCGCGAAGCCGTAAATGACCTGCAAGGGCAGATTGAGCTGAAGAAGGCGAGCGTCAAGATTGCCGACGATCTACCTATCCTTATCGGTGAGCGAGACCGGCTCAAGCAAGTGATGATTAACCTGATCGCGAATGCCCTCCATTACTCGCAACCCAATGTTCCCCCCATGATCGAAGTGGGCTCCCGGGATGAAAGTGGCGAAGGAAGTTACCACACAGTTTTCGTGCGGGATAATGGAATTGGCATTGCCAGAGAGCACCATGAGAGGATTTTCGATATCTTCTACCGTGTCGACGGCAACTATGCGGACAGTGAAAGCACGGGCGTGGGGCTTGCTATCGTCAAGAGAATCGTCAACTCCCACGGGGGGAATGTATGGGTTGAATCAGAGGGGCCCGGTAGTGGCAGCACTTTTTGCTTCAGGTTGCCCAAAGAATCGGCGCAAAAGCAATGAGAGATCTCTTATAGAGTTGGATTCTGTTGTTGGGAGCATTGGCGATGAAACCTATTGTTATCCTTTTGGTCGAAGATAATCCCGATCACGTACTCATCATCAAGCGCGGTTTAGAGGGCAACAACGTTGCCAATGAGATTTGCGTTGCCAACGACGGACAGGAGGCGATGGACTATCTCTTGCACCAGGGTCAGTATTGCGATGCAGGCAAGGCGCCTCGGCCCGGGCTCATCCTCCTGGACATAAAGCTCCCTAAACTGGACGGTTTCGAAGTCCTGTCGCGAATCAAGCGAGACCCCTCTCTGAAGTCCATCCCCGTGATCATTCTCACCAGCTCCGACCAAGAAGTGGATATCGCAAAGGGGTATCTCCAAGGCGCGAACTCCTATGTTTCCAAACCAATGCAATTTTCTGAGTTCGTCAAAAAAGTCAGGGAAGTGGAGCTTTACTGGATCCTGGTCAATAGGCTACCCGCCTAATAGGAATCGAGAAAATGTGCAGTCTGGCGCAATCCATAAGTGAAGTGAAAAGCCTCGCTCCTGAGGTTCAGGGTTGTGCGATCTTGCTCATCGAAGACAACCCTGATCACCAGTTGCTCGAGCGCCGGGCCCTGCAAGTCCTAGGAGACCAAAGCTGCGTGGTCGTTGTCGGGAATGCGGTCGAGGGTTTTGCAGCCCTTGAGCAGCAAACCTTTGATCTCGTTGTTGCCGATTACCGGATGCCTGGGATGGACGGATTGGAATTTTTGCACACCCTCAACGAGCGCGGCGTGAATGTTCCGGTGGTTATTGTGACCGGCTTGGGAGATGAAAAGGTTGCTGTGCGGGCGCTTAAGGAAGGCGCGTACGATTACGTCATCAAAGAATCGGGTTACCTGGAACTGCTTCCCTCCATTGCCGGAAGGGCTATTTCAGCTTTCAGGACGCAGCAGCAATTGGAGGTGGCGAGAAGAAGGTTAGCGGATTCCGAGGAACGCTATCGAGAGCTAGTCCATGGCATCGATGCCATTGTTTGGGAGGCCAATCCCGACACCCGGGAGTTCACCTTTGTCAGCCAGCGGGCAGAGACAATTCTTGGATATCCCGTGGATCGCTGGCTCAATAACCCTGACTTTTACATAAACCTTGTTCATCCAGACGACAGCGAGAAAGTTGCAGGGTGCTGGGCCAAGGCAATAGCAGAACGGCGAGACCAGGTGTTCGAATTCAGGGCAATGGCGGCCGACGGAAAGACCGTATGGTTGCGCAATCTGGTCCGGATATTCGGCGACAATAACAAGATCGCGAAGGTACGGGGCCTCATGGTGGACATCACCGAGCGCATGAGGATGGAGCTCGAGCTGCTCAATGCTCAGAAGCTTGAGTCAGTAGGTCTCCTCGCCGGTGGCATCGCCCATGACTTCAATAACATTTTGACGGCGATCCACGGCTACAGCCAGTTGGTCCAGGACCAGCTCGGTGATGCGCACCAGTCCAGCGCAGACATTGAGAGGATTAAGGAAGCGGTGGGGCGGGCAGCTTCGCTCACGCACCAACTACTCGCCTTCAGCCGAAAGCAGGTTCTCCAGCCCAGGATTTTGGACCTCAACGCAGTAATCACAGGTTTGGAGAAGATGCTGCGCCGCATCATCGGAGAGGATATAAGCATCATTGCGCGGCTCGCGCTTGATTTAGCCCGAATCAGGGCTGATCCAGGACAGATCCAACAGGTTCTCATGAACCTGGCGGTGAATGCCCGGGATGCAATGCCCCAAGGAGGAAAACTGATCATCGAGACTGCCGCAGCCTTCCTGGATGAAGCCTGCGTTCGCCGACACATCGGGGTGGAGCCTGGTAACTATGTAATGATGGCGGTGACCGACACAGGGTGTGGAATGTCACCAGCCCTGCAGGCGCGAGTGTTCGAGCCGTTCTTTACCACCAAGGAACTCGGCAAGGGAACCGGCTTGGGACTGTCCACGGTTTACGGGATAGTTAAGCAAAGTGGCGGAGACATCTGGATTTACAGTGAGCCCGGGAAAGGTACGACGTTTAGGATCTATTTCCCACGCGTTGAGGAGGCAGCCGAGCAATCGCCATCGGAAGAACACGCGGGTCGGGTGCTTAAAGGAACGGAATCCATCCTGCTGGTAGAGGATGATGAAGCAGTTCGTGAGCTGGCTTGCACGATGCTCAAACGATGCGGCTACACAGTGCTTCCCGCAGCGACTCCCGAGGAGGCGATGCAACTCTGCTCTGATGAGAGCATTCCAATACGCCTCCTCTTAACCGACATAGTCTTGCCGGGACAAAGTGGTCGCGACTTGTCTCGCTACATAATCAAGTTGCGCCCAGCGATAAAGATCCTTTTCATGTCGGGCTACACCAACGACGCACTCATTCATCAGGATGAGTCAAATGGGCAATTTGCTTTTCTCCAAAAACCCTTCACGCTAGAGACGCTGACTAGAAGCGTGCGTGACTCTCTTGATTCAGCACAACCTTGAGTGAAGAAGGGGTCGGCCTCTCAGCTCGATCTTCAGACATTCCATTAGCTTCTGTTCACGAATTAAGCCGCGGAGGATCTCATTGCCTCGCAAATTCACAATGACGGGGTCGTTGCACCACGAGATGCCGGCGCTCGACATCAAAAAGAGTAGGGAAGATTTCGCTGGTAGGATGCTCAACTTCCGAGCCCAATGGAGAAATCAGGATGCTTTCTCCTCAATCCACATATTCAGGAGCGTTTCCGTGGAAACCCCCTTCTTCCGAGCGATTGATCGGACCCTCCGATAGAGGCCATTATCAAGCGCAGCCAGGAAAGTCCGCCGCCTAATATCTACCTCGTATGCGGTGTCCACCATATCTTTCTCGTAGTCAGCGCTGTCGTGCGTATCCCAGAAAGGCCCTGCTTCTTCGAGACTCCCGAAGTGCTTTGGCAGAGGATCTCTCGTCTTCAGCTTTGCCTTATGCCTTGAAGTTGCCATAGCTTTTTTCTCGCACTCATTGGGCCGCTGTCCCTACAACGAAGCTCAGGCTCTGAGGAAATCCTCCCACTCCACTCCCAATTGGCGCACCACCGCACGGATAGTACCGATTTTCAGGTCTTTTGTCCCCCGATCGGGAATCGAGGCGAGGCGTGCGTTTTTCGGGTTGTGCCACACGCGGTGCGATCCCTTCCCTCTGTTCTGCACTACTTCACAACCGAGGCTTGCCAGCTTTCGAGCCGCTTCTCGATATCTCATCGCAGGGCGACTAGCGATTCAAGCCAAAGTGGCGATTCGAGATTGTTCTGTTTTAGAACTTGAGGGATCGGCCGCCCGAGGTGCTGATAAGCAGCCAGCAAAGCGGCCAGGGCGTTGGGCACGTTGCTCAGAGCCTCCTGGGCAGTATCCCCCTCAGTGATGAGTTCCGGCAGAAGAGGGCATGTCAGGGTGTATCCGCCTTCGGGCTGTGGCTCGAGCACCAGCGGCAGCTTGTAGAGAGTTTCCTGCTTTATAACGGTTTTCCTTTTTCCTGGCATCTGGCCCTCCGAGCTGGTGATGAGCAGGCAACCTCACAGAAACTGATATGACAATTATACCTCAGAGTGATCGCGTTGTGCACCGGAACCATTGGCACCTCAGCAATCTACGGCGAAGGAGTCGAAGAATATGGAAATAATCACTTCCGTCTAACAAACATCGATCCGGCTTAAGGACGAAACCATTTCCGGCGCCGAGGATCGTCAGAAGAAGATCCCCGGATTTAATCAGACCATCTTTTCAGGGAGCAGGCTGGTGTGCATCGGAGCGGGTGGACTGATAAGCCACGTGGCCCCGACCCTGGTTCGGAAGGGAATTGGAGCGCTGGTCCTGCTCGACGACGACGTGGTTGAGGTCAGCGACCTGAATCGTCAACGGTTTTATTCCAAGGACCTCGGCAAAAACAAGGCTTTGGCACTGGCAGAAAATCTCCAGGCCGAATGCATCATTTCGACTGAGATCTCGGGCCACGCACTTCGGCTGGAAGGCGCAATAGAGCTAGGAATTGACCTTAGCTGCAGTGTGGCCGTCTGCGGCGTGGACAATAACCCGGCGCGCATTGCCACGGGCCGTTATTTCCGGTCAAAAGGGATCCCGGTGATTTTTATTGCGGTGAGTGCCGACGGGGACCACGGTTACGTCTTTGTCCAGGAAAAGACTGGCCCTTGCATCGGCTGCCTGTTTCCAGATGCGGTCAACGACGACAGGTACCCTTGCCCGGGAACTCCGGCAATCGCCGACATACTCCAGGCAGTTGGAGGAGTTGCGGTTTACGCTATCGATTCCTGTCTTATGTCACGGGTGAGGGCTTGGAACTACCGGCGGATCAGCTTGAGTCGTGGGACAGATGATTCCACGCAACAACTGGAAATGCGAAATGGCTGCAAGTTAGGAGTGAAGCACTGAATGCGAATTAACCCAAAGATTCCTGTCAATGTGATAGTCCAGGGTAATGCGCTCGAGGTCCTAAAGACTTTGCCTGATGAGTGCGTGGACATGGTTGTGACCTCTCCACCCTATTGGCAACTCCGAACGTACCAGATCCCTTCCCAAACGTGGAACGACGGCTGGAAGGGCGAGCTTGGCCTGGAGCCATATTTTTACCAGTACGTGGCCCACCTATGCGACATCTTCGATGAGGTCAAGCGGGTGCTAAAGGAAACCGGCACTATCTGGGTTAATCTCGGGGATACCTATGCCGGCAGCAACAATGGGAGCAATGATCATCGTCCGACGACCGGCCTAGGAGTAAAGCCAGAGGACCTATACAAGGGTCAGAAGGCCGGTCGAGCGAATGGCCTGCCGCCCAAATGCCTTTGATCCCAAGTCGCTTTGCAATCGAGATGACGAATCGCGGCTGGATTTTGCGGAATGAGCTGATCTGGTGGAAACCAAATGGCCTGCCAACGCCGGTGAAGGACCGGTTCCCGGTGGATTTCGAGGAGATTTTCTTTTTCGCAAAGAGCAAGAAGTACTTCTTCGAGAGGCAATTTGAGCTGTACGGCAGAGACCAGAGGATGGCAGGAATGCGACGGGCGAGGGAATACGGCTACAACGGGAAAGGTTCCTATCAGGATTGGTATTTTAACAAAAGGAAGAAGCACGGGTGGCGGGACGGTTCGGACCGATTGATAAGAGGGTTTGGCCAAGGATTGAGAGGGGAGAACAGGCCGCCGCGATTGATACATCCTCTGGGCCGCAGCAAGCGCAGCGTCTGGCGGATACCAACCAAACCTTTCGGCGAAGCCCACTTTGCAGTGTATCCTCCAGAGCTAATCAGGACCCCAATCCTGGCCGGATGTCCGGAACTGGTGTGCAGCAGGTGCGGCAGGCCAACGGAAAAGATCCTTGGAGCCGGCGGTGATGATGGCCCCCAAGCCCACTCCACTGCACTTCGAAATCCGGGGAGCTCTCAGGAGGTTGCCCGTAAAAAAGGGGGGAGCGTATTGGAGACTGATCGATGGGTCACTTGTGATTGTTGGGCGGGATATGAGCCCGGGATCGTTCTTGATCCGTTCATGGGCAGCGGCACAACAGCGCTGGTCGCCCTGCAATTAGGCCGCCGCTTCATCGGTATCGAACTTAAGGCGGAGTACATCCAAATAGCAGAACGTCGGCTGTAAGAGCTGCCGCGTGCGGGAGAAGGTGAAAGGCACTTTCTGTCGAGCAAGCATTCGGCGCGGGCTTGCAAAGCCGATTCTAAATGAATGAACAATTCGTTATTTCACCCTGAGATCCGCTATCGCTTTCGGGAAGTGCTGATCTCGCTTTCGCCAAGTTGCTACTGCTGGCGGACCGGCGTGAGCAAGCTCAGCGATCTCGTAAGTGCCAAATTCCGAAGGCACGGCTGCGGTTGCGGACGATCCAGATGGTGACATGCGGGTATTACAAGGGTGTTTGCTTGCATCGGCCACTAGTAGGAATCAATCTTCTCTTATCGGTTCTGTGGGTCCGAATCCTCCCTCTTTGAAGATTTCCTTAAACAACTGTTCGGCAGCCTTCAGGGCAAATTCCGAGAACTCCATCTGGAGCACTATGCTTTTGGTGTCATCATCGATCTTAAACCCCGGCCAGCGCTCATTGGCTTGCTCCAGCTTCGCAGCGTCCCTGGATCTACTTACGTCGCCGGCAGAGTGAACTATGCAGTTCCTCACCGTTTTGAGAAAATCAATTGCCTCCCACGTGCCATCCTTGAGATCGAGCCCAGCGACCTTTTTCAGAAACCTTTTAGCCTGATCGAAAGCGTCCCCCCTGAATTCATTAGCCTTCAGTGCCAGGTGCTTTCTACTTTGAATTTCGTCACAAGCTGCTGTAAGTCGAGTTTCCAGCAGAATGCAGATGAGAACAACAAAGGAGTATCTAAGATCTTTGGGAAACTCCCGAAGATATACATCTTCATATACCTGTTCTTCTGTGCCGAACTCCTCCCAATCAAGCCCTGCGGACCTCAGCTTATCGCTGGCCTTGCGCTGAGCATCCGCAAGTTGTTCCTCCATTTTAGCCATGTACTCCATGTGCAGTTCCAGCGCCCGCGAGACCTCGTATGCAAACCAGTCAAGCTTCCATCGCATATTGTTTTCACATGGAAATTGTTTTACTTCGACAGTTCCTCTGGAATCTATGCCTCTCCGTCTTTTCGGGTCTCCGAGGCAGGCAGTGACAAGTGCAATTACCCTTTCCAGCACCCATATGCAGCGCGCCAGACGCGCAATCCGGGTGTTGCTTTTTGTAGGACACACCGCGAATGACGGTCAGCAACTCACCGAGTTTCGATTTAGTCCAACCGGATGGCAGGTCGCCGCCTTTCTTCGCCTCTCAGGGCTCGACGTGTTTGAGGCTTCGTGACCTATAGCGGCCGCTGGCTTCGCCGAATCGCCAATAGCCGATGACCGATGGTCGGCGGCTTTCTTTCATCCCATTAGCGCTGAAGTTGAGTGCCTTGCGGTCATGCAACTTGTTTGCCGTCTATAAATCGAGCGGCGACGATCAATTTCCGCTCCTCCTGCCCCCCTTGATCCAGCGCAACTATTGAAGCACCGAGGCGATAGCCATAACCATCGTCGTAACCTTGCTTGGTGAACAGTTCCAACTTGAGTTTGTCGTAATCATCATCAAAGGAATTACTTGCCCGTTTCATCTCGATCACGATGAGGTTTTTCTCATCGACTCCTCGCTCATGCACTATTATGTCCGGGGAAACTGAGAATACATACCAACCTTCGCGCTTTGGGTCGCTTTGAGCAGTGCGGTGAGCGTCTTCGACTCGTTTCTTCAATTTCTCTTTGACGTGATGTTGTTTGACTGCACCGCGATGACGATTGTATTCGCAATCAGTCGCAATTTTAACCGCCTCATTTGGGTAGCCGAAATCCTGCAAGACTCTTTCCAAGTGAACAGCAAACCGGTGTGCTATGGCACGCTCTCCTACCGCGCCATGTCGTTCCCCATCATCGGAATCTTCATCCATGAGAAGCTGCACGTCGCTGTTATTATTGAAGGAATCTACGGCACGCTGGAGAATGCTGCTAAGCCATCTTGGATCGGTATGCTTTTGATCGCTCATGCCGCCAGCAGGATATAGGTGAAATAAGCGGCCCTTTAGAATCCAGAGCCAGCTACGACTTCTCCCAAACTTCTGAGAAGTGGTGATGTTAACTTCCCGCGATTGATTCCGAGACCCATAATGGATCCCGACGAGCTATAGTACTCCAGGACGAGCCGGAAAGATTGTAATCCTCTCACACTTCCGACATTCGGCACGAACGGGGGGTGCCGCCAGCTCAGAAAAGAGATACGCGGATACTCCTATGGACTTCGCGGAAGAAACGCTTCTAATCTTGGCTGACCAGCAGAACACTTTGAAAGTCGTCACCTTGGATCGGCGCGGCTTTTCCTCCTATCGCACCTCCCGTGGAGAAGCATTTCGCAGAGTTCTGGATTAGTCGTGAGACCGCGAACGGGAACGCCCACTTCGGGTGTCGCTTACCTGTCTTCAAGTGAGGGTCTGCAGTCTGCCGGTTTGGGATTTAGCTCACCAGGGCCATCCTTTTCAGTCATACGCCAGATCAAAGTGTGGGGCTGGGGTCCAGAGCTTCCGTAGACCACCTCGACCGCAGAATAACACGGTGCCAGTTGTTCAAGCCGGATCTTTCGCAACCCCTCACCTGGTGAGACTCCCAGCTTTTTTACGAGATCAAGGTAATCATCATCCTCGATGAGCCGCTGAAAAGCGCCTGAGTTCAAAACCCGGACCTCTTTGTTTTCGAATACCGTTACTGACCATGCCCTTTCTACTTTGTGTGTGTGACCGTATATGAACACCTTGGTATCCGGGAACTGTCTCATTCTCGTCTCCAAGTGCTCCTGCATAACATGCCGCTTCGGAATAAAACTACCAAGGAGCGCTCCTGCTTGTGCTTCGTCACATGCTGGAGATGCATGAAGCTCAGCCAACTTTTCGCACAGGAGATTGATATCGGAAGCTGGCAGACTCTGGGCCATCTGATCAAGTTCTCCTTGGACTTGTTTAGCCCACCGAGTTTGCGCCACGAGAAGTTGCCTTAGTTTGTCGCTCTTGTCGAGTGCGCCGGTAAAGAGTTTGTAACCCAGTGCGCGTGCGGCCTTGGGGTCCCAGTTGCGCTTCCCCTCGGGCCCTAAAGACTGTGTTTCTTGCGAGAAAGAGTTCTCAAACAAGTAGAACCTTGTGAATCTGGCGATATCCCCTATCCATTCACCAATTCCATGGTCTTCGAAAAAATGCTTCAGGCCAGCCGTCCAGGGACTGAAGTTATCGATTATTGGATAGATTGCCTCCTCTTGGTTGACTAGCCTCTGAACGAATTGCTCACCCCAGGGACGGATTAGGAATGTACGACCCTTCGCGTCATTCGCCAGGATGGTTGGCCAGTCCTTATATCTGTTTACATCACTGCCGATCTGATGTCCGTGTTCAATCAGGATTCTTTTATCGCCTGAATTCCAAACACCAGAACTCACAATTTCCACTCGCCCCGAGCCCGACTGGAGTGTCTTTGCCACCAATGACCACACCGATGGAATAAGCAAAGCTGCATCATGGTTGCCCGGAACAATGTAGAGCCGGTTGTCGCCACGTTGTGAAAAACCTCTTAGGTTAGCGAAGTCCCCGGTGTGGGCACTAATTACGATGGAGACTATTTGTTCCATTTCTTGAATCGTGCAGCCAAGGTCGTTACTCGCACCCATGCATTTGATTGTCGGCGGCGGCTTCCACAGCTCAAGAAAATCTCCGGCGATTACGAGATCCGTTTTGTCCTCGCCACGACGTGAAACTTCGTCGAGAAAGCCTTTCAAGGCGCCCGTCCAGCGAAAGTCCTCCGTAGGAGCGCATCGTCCCTCACTATCGCATCCAAGGCCGAAATGCAGATCACTAATCACGACGATACGACGTTGGGCCTGCGCAGGCGAATTAAAATTCGGAGTAGAAGCAAGTTCCATTCCCTGAGGCTGACCGCTAATGGTTCGCACCAGCAGTGCGACCCCGCATACCGTCACCGCAAGTCGGATGCCGCGATTGATGCTATTCGTCATTTTTTCCCCTTCATCTTAGGCTTGGCGCACAGACGGAGCCCATAGTCACCTGCGACAACGAATTCGAGCGCCATTTCATCAGCAATCTCGTGATTCCTAACATCCTTGAAATACTTAACTGTTGCCTTGTTCGCCAATAAGAAAAGATCGATGAGGCGTGTCGCGTGGTTCAGGGCTCGCTCCGTGCGCAGAGTATCGGCGAACGCTCGCGTAAATCGTTCCGCGTATGGAATCGGAACCGGAAAGGGTGACATGACAATCGCATCCACTCCATTGGAATTGAGGCTATCCGCAAATTGTCGATCAATTGAGGTGGATGCCGCGGCGGAGCAGGTTGCGAGAACAGCCATGCTGCCTGGAGGGAACGACCTTCGAACAGATTCTGGAATTAGGCGATTCCAGAGGTGGTCATACCAGATATCCCCTTCGGCCTGGTGCGCTAGCAGCAGAAACCCTTCAGCGGGCGAAGTTAGGACCTCGGTTTGCCCAAGATATTGCAGCAGCTTTTGTCGATCTGGAAGGCGGCGTATCCAAGGGATTTGCGCTACAGCGTCAAAGGTCGGTTGAGTGCGCCAAGCCCCTGAATTCGCTATAGTTGCTGCGGCTGCTGAGTCCTCATTGTATCAAACTGCACAAGTTACCAACTTAAATTCCTTGGATTTTTGCGGATC
>Ga0315277_10000350_pt1 | contig 75008 bp, 47 predicted proteins | sample YL17G05_15_MG_FD_203695 | JGI IMG/M metagenome (GOLD analysis project Ga0315277, IMG submission 203695) | Sediment microbial communities from Yellowstone Lake, YNP, Wyoming, USA - YL17G05_15 | ecosystem: Environmental > Aquatic > Freshwater > Lake > Sediment | place: USA: Wyoming | collected...
ACGAATTGAGATGTATCTGCGGGAAGTCAATGAAGATCCGGTAGTGTTTCGCTGGAAGTATAAGCTCGATTGCCTTTCCGTTGTGTAGGTTATTTATTGATATGTTATTTTGGAATCGCTATACTAGTGGCCAGTGATTGGAAACCGCCACTAGCCACTGGCCACTAGCCACTAGCCACTGAAGGTTGTAGCGGCTCTTCATCATCTCATCCGCCTGCTCGGCAAAATGCTCCGGCAAAGCGAGGGGAAAGTTATGCGTCTTTTTCTCCTTCACCGCCCGCTCATAGGCGCCGGCTTTAATCTGGTTGAGCAGCACGTTGCGGGACCAGCCCAGTTGCGCGGTGGCTCGAAGGTAGTAAAGGCATGCGGCAGGGTCGGCGATTTTGTTCATCAAAAGCCGGTGGTGCCCCCAGGGAATTTCTGCGACAAGCTGCCGCGGAATCTCGCTTGAAGAGTCAGGCCCTTCCAATTTGGCCACAAGCTGTGGCCAAATTGGGGATCCCAAGCCTGTCGAGATGATTTTGGCGACAGCCTGTCGCCAAATTGCATTGTCGGAATATAAAAGGTAGAAGCGTTTCATATCCCGCAGGTTGCGCGGAGAAAACCCAGTCGATTGGGGGAAGGCGGCACGAAGATCCGACGAAAGCCGGTCGATCACCGACTCGCCCCATCCGAGCGCCTGCTGTTTCTCCACGATGCCGCAGCCGAAGTCCCAGTAGAGCAGGATCAGGTCACGATTGACTGCTCGGGCAGCAGAGGTGCGAGCCTGGAGGATGCGCTCCTTAAGGCTGGCAAGAAAGGCGGCGTAATCCGGGGGTGAAAGTGCCTTGGTCATGGCTCCGTGGCCCTCCCGATCATCTTGTTGAACTCGCTCTCTACCTTCGCCTTGAAATCCGCCTCCATCTGGTAGATCTCCGTGAATTCGGCGAACGCCCAGCGGCCATAGGCGCCGAGATGGTTCACGCCGGGCACCCAATAGGTCTCCATCGTGGATTTCTTCTCCTTCGCGTCTTCGCGCCGGTAGCCCTTGATCTCGACAATTAGGTGCAATGGATCATCCGGACTGCGATCATTGATTAACACGATGAAGTCGGGCAGATACCTCCGCGTCTCGGATCCGTAGCGGTAGGGCACCTCCAGCCCGAGGTTGTGATTCTTGGTATAGGCGATCACCTTGGAGTGCGATTCGGCGATGCGGCAAAACTCTGCCTCCCAATCGCTATCGAGGACGACCCAGTTGACGTGGTTTTTGGGCGGCGGGCCGCCCGTGTCCCAACGATCGGCGCGCGACGTGTTAAAGCGGACGTGCCTGGTTGAGCCCGCGGGATTATAAGGATCGAGCAGCGCTTTGATCGGGCGTTCACCAAGAAACCGCCGCGTAATGGCGGCGGTGATCTTGTTGCAGGCCATATCGGCCAGCTCCTGATACATGAGCAGCCCGGGATACGTATCGCCCTTGCACACCAGGCAAGTGTCGAGCCATTGCCTGGTAATGCGCTTCAACTGCCCGAAAAGGTGGAGCTTTGGCTCCTCGCCGGGGTCGCGCCATTTCGTATAGAGAAGCCGCTGGGTGACGTGGAAAACGAGTGTGGAGGGGCGCAAGTCGCCCAAATGATCAAGGCTTAAATTCACGCCTTCGCCGATGATGCCGGAGTTGCGAGTGATAGACGGCCCGACGAGGTCGGGACTTAGTTCGAGGATCGAGTCGTCGTTGAAATCCGCGGTCAGTCGTTCCTCCGGCAGCTCGACGCGATAACCTTCGACGCGGGGGAAGCGGATTTCGAGGGCGTCGCGCTCCGGACGCACGGCCTTGACCTGAACCGTTTCGCGCGGCGGCTGAGGTGGGGCGACAACCGGCTTGGCCGTGAAGTCAAAGGGAACACCGAAGACATCGGCGTACTCCACGTTGAAAAGCTGCTCTTCGTTCAGATCGTAAGACTGGCGGCGCAACGCGCGGCCGATCACCTGCTCGCACAGGAGCTGGGTGCCGAAGGCACGAATGCCGAGAACGTGGGTGACGGTATTGGCATCCCATCCCTCGGTGAGCATCGAGACCGAGACGACACAACGGATGGCGCCTCCGAGCTGGCCGGGCTTGCCGACTGTGTTCATGACCTCGCGCAGCAATTCCTGGTCGGTAATATTGTCGCCGGCGCGCGCATCGCCGGTGCGCTCCACAATCTCACGGCGGAAGCGTTCAATTTCGTCGGCAGCCATGCCACGAAAGTTTTCGTCGAGCGCATCGCCCGCTTCGAGTTGCTCGCTGTCGATAAGGATCGTGTTCGGGCGGGGGAGCGGATTCCCGGTGACTTCGTCGAAATTGCGGAATAGCGCGAGGCGCCCGTTTTCCAGGGTGGTGGTGCCATCATCGTTTTTGCGGTGGAAGCCGGAGATGAAATCATAGACCAGCTTGGAGATCGCGGTGTTCTGGCAAACGATGATAAAGCAGGGCGGCGCCTTGATGCCTTGTTCCTCCCAAAGCTTAAACGTTTTTTCGTAGTGACCGTAAAGCGCTTGCAGCGCCGTCTGCAGGCGAGTGGGCAGCTTCAGCGGGTCAAGATCTCCGCCCTGGCCGCGCCCCTTCTTGGGCATGTCCTTGCGGATGTGCTCCCAGAGGTTGCGGAACATCGGCATCTCATCGCCCGGGATGTTCTCCGCCACCGGCACACGCGGCAATTTGACGATGCCGCACTCGATGGCATCCATGAGCGAGAAGTCGCTCATCGTCCATGGGTACAGGGTGCCCTCGGCGTAGCCGGAGCCGCGAAGGAAAAATGGCGTTGCTGACAAATCAATGATACGGCCGAGGCCAAGCTTGCGATTTACGGCTTCGAGGCCGGAAATCCAGAGACGGGCGGCTTCATTGTTCTTTTCGGCCTCCTTCCTCTCGTCGCCCTTCAAGTCCTCGTCATCTTGCTCTTTAGGTTTCTCCCGATAGCAGTGGTGCGCCTCATCGTTGATGACAAGGATATTTTTCATTCCCATCAGGTCGGGCATCACGCGCTGGAGCATTTGGCCTTCGGTCTCCTGCGTGTTCAGCTCATTGCCGCTACGGCCCTGAAGCAGCGAACGGCCACCGGCTGAAAGCTCGATGCGCTCGCGTCGCTTGAAGGCATGGTAATTTGTTATGACGATTTTTGCCCGATTCACTTCGTCGAGCATGTCATTCGGCACCAGCTCCCGGTCCCTGTAGTAGCTGTCGGGATCATTGGGCTGGAGGACACGCAGACGATCCTTGATCGTTAATCCGGGCGTGCAGACCAAGAATCCGCGCGTGAAGTGTTTGCTTCCTGGGCGGCGCACGGCATTGATCGTCTGCCACGCGATGATCATCGCCATCACGGTGGTTTTTCCGGCGCCGGTGGCGAGTTTCAGCGCGAGCCGCAACAACTCCGGGTTCGCGTCCCTGTTGGCCGAAGCGAGATGATCAAGCAGGCGCTTGCCGCTCTTTAATTGGGGTGCGAGTTCAGTCAGCCAGATTACCGTCTCCACTGCCTCTACCTGGCAGAAGAAGGGACGGACGCTGCTGAATTTGTGGTGGCGCCAATGCTGAAGCAGGCGGGCTGTCTCGGGTGAAACATGCCAATCCTTGGGATTTGGCAGTGAACGCCAGGAGTCGACATGACCGCGCACTTCATTGATGATCGATGTCGGATCGTACTGCTGTTCCTTGGTTGAAAGCCCCCTGCCTTCATCGAAAACGAATGCATCCTGTTTGGCGGTCTGTTTTCGTTTCTTCGGTTTCGGGATCGGCGTGATGAACTCGGCGCGGCGCCGGACTTTGAGAATGCTTTGGGTGGGTTGCCCGTGCTCATCGAGCTCCCAGTGTTGAGTAGGACACTCCTAAGGGGAATTCAGGATGGGATGGTCAAAAAATGGGTTGGACATGATTAACGCAAGCTCACTGGTTAACGGTCCCGAATAGCGGAATTTTCCGAATTGATCGAATATAGCAAGCCAGCAAGATCACCCCCGTTCACAGGCGCCCTTTCCCGGTGTGGCTGGCCTGGCGGCATGAATTCGGGAACGGCAGTGATCTGATTGGGAATGATCCCAGCCGCGAGGCCTTCGGGCAGAAAAGGCCCACTGACGACAACTCCTGGCCGGATCGTTTCTTTGACCAAGATCTTCCCTCCGTAAGTGCCGGCGAACGACGGTGGGGGAATCCCGTCAGCGGGAGCACTCCAATTTTGGCGATTGCCTGAGTGATGCGTCCCTACTCTACACCCGCAACTTGCTCGATTTCAATAATTTTGGACCGTCCAGAACATCGCGCATGGAATGCGATATCAACTGTGAGCGTCGGCGACCCGAATGGATTACAATACTCGCATGGGGCGTGCGACAAATTTGTGGGTGGAGCTGCACTTTTCGGCAAAATCGTTGGCCGTCTGAATGCTCTGATATAGTCAGACTGGATCAACATTGGATGGATTGGCCGCTTGCGTGATTTCAATGGTAGTGAGGCACGAAGACCGTAGGGTGAAAAAACTAAGCCGTGCCGTAAATTGTTGCAAAAAGAGCCGCTTGCCACGCGGGCCGGTGGCGTCCAATACAAGGCTTGACAGGCCGTCGGAGATGCCGGATGCTGCAGATTCACACTGCAAATCCGGAGGAAGAAGTGAAGGTTTTCTTGCCGCCCTGGCAGTTGTTGCTGCTGGTCCTCGCCGGCTGGGTCAATCGTCAGCAGCAGGATGTGATCGAATATCTCCTGGTCGAAAATCGGATACTCCGGCAGAAACTTGGGAAGAAGCGAATCCGAGGATCTGCCGGATTGACGATCCCAGGTTGGACACGTATAATAATGATAGAGGACACGTGTTTGGGAGGTGCCGATATGGCAACCACGAAACTGACGCTCACCATGAAACCCGAGATTGTCAGAATGGCCAAGTCGTATGCCCGCAAGCATGGGACAAGCGTCTCTGCCACTTTCTCGCGAGTCATATGCGCACTGGCGACTGTCGAACAAAGCCGGGCTTTGAAAGTGCCAAGCGGCTCGGCCCTGGAAAGGCTCGCCGGTATCCTCACGCTGCCGCACGGCCAGACCGCCGACGACCTGAGATTCGATACGCTCCTTGAGAAATTCGGCCTGGAAGAGGAATCGAGGGGGACCGGGTGAAACGGATCTTCCTTGATACGAACATCATCCTGGACATCCTCCTGCGGCGCGATCCCTTCTATGCCGATGCGGCCAAGATCTGGCTGATGATTGAATCGCGCGCGCTGCAGGGGCTGGTATCGCTCCCGTCGCTGGGGACGATCTTCTACCTGCTCCGGAAACGAACCGACGCGTCGACTGCCCGGCAAGCGCTCAAGACCATTTGTCGTGTGGTGCAAATCGCCGACAGCCCCGCTCAAGCCGGTCAAATGGCATTGCGAAGTGGCCAGCCTGATTTCGAGGATGCGCTGCAATACGCCATCGCTGCCCTCGCCAAGGCCGATTGCGGGATCACACGCAATCCATCCGACTTCCCCCGACGCGGCAAGCTCCGTGTGCTCACGCCGGAAGAATTCCTCCGGAAACAAAGGACTTAGTCCAGACTATTCATGAAAAGCCGACAGAGCCGCGACCTGCGGTTGTCTGCGAGCAAGGATCATATAGACAAATAGTTACACGTAAAGTGCTCCGTCGCCTGGAGCGCCGGCGGGCCGCCGGCGCCCACTTCTGTTCGGGGACGGACCACGGAAGATCTCTCTGGGCTAACGAGATAAGCTTCACGGAGGGCCCGAAAAATCGGTTTAGGATCGCTTTTCGGGCCTGTTTTCTCGTTGCAGGGAATTCCCTTGCCAACGATTCTCGGTGAATGTGACATCCGTCGAAGGTGCAAAGAAGGGCGGGCGTCCAGATTTTCAGATTTCTGCAGTAGAAACCTAACGCGAAATGCGGGGCAGAAACACTCTCACGGCCACGAGCGAACTCGTCCGGGCGCCGGTGCGATCGCCTCTGTTTCCCAAGCTGTTCTGAATGAGGCAAGGAAAGGCATGTTCCCGTCAAGCAGCCACATGAGGTGAATCCAGCAATTCGGATGCGGCCTTCAGGACTTCCGGAATGGCTTCATGGGGAAATGGACCGTAGCTGTCCTCGATTTCCTCGACACTCATCCCTTCCGCGAGGCAGGCGAGAATCAACGAGGCTGAGAGACGAGTCCCCCGATTCGCCGGGACAGTCGCCAGTGTCCCGGTCTTCCCGAGGACGCGGGTGACGGCCCCTCTTCGCCGCTACCTGTTCGGACACCGATGGGGGGCACCGGTCGGAAGGACAGCCCAAATGCCCACTGGACGATGATGCTTTCCCGGAGCATCCCCAGGCCAATCGAGCGGCTTTTTCTTTTAATTGATTGTCAGCATCAGATCGGATTCCCGGTAAAATGAGGTTGGCACATGTTGGAGTGCGAACTGGTGATGCGTATCAAGATCCGGGTCTGGAGTGCAGCGGCAATATTGGCGGGATCTTTTGACCCGGGTCATGGATGGCGGAAAGAGCTCTTACTCGAAGGAAGCTTTCCGAGTCGTTCAGGAGTATTTCACGAGGAAAGTGATGAGTGACGAGTAATGAGTGATGTTTGGCAATGATTCGGTCGGTTGGATGGTGTGGGTTTTGGATTGCAGGCGACTGAATTTTTGTGGCTGGGAACGACCCGCTTTGCGGGGCGGGCCAAAACCATGGTTTCAAGCCGTGGTCGATCAGCCGCTGATCGTTCGGTTTTGCCGGAGGGCTCCGGTCGAAAGCGCACGCGAATGAGAGCGATTCTTTCCATAACTGCCGATTTTCAAGGTGATGGGTTCACACTATGCGATCTCTCCACAAACTCTTCAGATCGGTCGTGATTTTTGTCGTTGTTGCACTGACGGTTCCTTGTGGCTCCGAGCTGCTGCTGTCGGCCCGGTCGCCGCGGCAGAGTGCGGCCGGCCAAAAAGGCTCCGGGAAGGGAGTCGTCAACTGGCCGCGATTCCGGGGACCGGACTGCAATCCCGTCTCCGATCATCCAAGGCTTCCGGTTCGCTGGTCCAAGACCGAGAACATCGAGTGGGTTGCCGATGTTCCGGGAGTCGGCTGGTCGTCGCCGGTGGTCTGGGGAAAACGAATCTTCATGACCGCCGCCACCAGCAACCAGCCGATGAAACAGCCGATGCTGGGGACGGATTACAGCAATGACTACCTGGCCGAACTGCGCGCGCAGGGCCTTTCGACCGAGGAAATCAACAAGCGCCTCTATGCGCGCGACCGCGAGATGCCCCACGAGCTCGAGATCAGCCTGATGCTCTACTGCTACGATCTCGAGAGCGGGAAGAAGCTGTGGGAGCGGCAGGTCTATCACGGGAATCCCCATGGCGGGCGGCACAGCAAGAACAGCCACGCTTCGGAGACTCCGGTCACCGACGGCAAGCGTGTGTACGTGTACTTCACCGACTACGGTCTGTACGCCTATGACTTTTCAGGGAAACAGGTCTGGGCGATGGCCTTGGGGCGCCACGAGACCTGGCGCGACTGGGGCACCGGCGCTTCGCCGGCGCTGCACGGAGACCGCCTGTTTGTCCAGAACGACAATGAACAGCAGCCTTTCCTGGCCGCCTTTGACACGCGCACGGGGAAGGAGCTCTGGCGCAAGCCGCGCAACCTGGGTGCGAGCAGGAAGACTGGCTGGTCGACTCCGTTCGTCTGGGAGAACGGGCTGCGCACCGAGGTGGTCACCATTGGGCCCGGCGCCGCCGTCAGCTACGGTCTTGACGGCAACGAGCTTTGGCGCATGAAGAGGATGGCACAGGGGACCGTCATACAGAGTCCGTTTGCCTGGAACAACCTGCTTTTCCTGACCTCCGGCACTCCCGGCGAGAGCACCAGGCCGATCGCGGCCGTTCGCGCCGGCGGTTCGGGGGATATCACGCCGACGGAACCGGACAACAGGAATGAGCACGTCGTCTGGTACGACCGGCTGGCCGGCGGAACATACCTGCCCACGCCGGTGATCTACGGCAATGCCCTGTACGCGGTCAACGATAAGGGGATCATTTCACGCCACAACGCGGCGACAGGCGAACGCGCGTATCGAACGCGTATCTCAGCGGAGGCCTCGACATTCACTGCCTCGCCCTGGGCGTACAACGGGAAAGTCTTCGTGCTTAGCGAAGAGGGGGACACGTTCGTTGTTGATGCGACGGAAGAGTTCAAGCTGCTGGGCGTCAATCCGCTGGGTGAATTTTCGATGGCATCGCCGGCGATCGTCGGCGACCGCCTTTTGATCCGCACCCAGAATCACCTCTATTCCATTCGCAACCGTCGTTAGCAAATGGAAGATTCGGGGACATCCGAAGATCTTCCCTCAAGAAAACAGTCGGATGTCCCCCAGGAGTCTGTGCGAAAATTTATCATGTCGGTAACAAAGCGCAGGTGCGATGATTTGATGCACTGCGAAGTTATTGGCAGGGACAGTTCCTCTGCCGGTACCGCCCGGCACGCGTTGTTGCCGAGATCCTCCGATTTCCGATCACGTGCGGATGTTCAAACCAGGCGTGAGGATTCCTCCCTGAATAGCACCGCTCCTACACGACCTTTACAACTTCTCCGTAAGCGCCAAGCGCGGCGTCATTGGTGAGCAAAAGAAGAGGCTCGGAGAGACTTTGCGCCACGAGCATCCGATCGAAGGGATCTTTGTGAATCGGTGGAAGACTTGCCAGCCTTTCGGCGTGGGCTCCGGAAACGGGTAGTTCCGTGAAATCCATCGCGGCAAGGGCCGCACGGAGCATCGCGAGGTCTACAAGGAAGTCGGACCTGCGCAGGGCCGCCTTGATCGCGATTTCCCAGAGGCTCGCCGCGCTGAAGAACACGTCGTTCGCGGGATCCTGGAGCAGTGACCGAGCCTCCTTGGACAATCTGCGGCTCTTTGCGGCCGCCCAGAGAATCAGGTGAGTGTCGACGAGAAGCCGCATCAGTCACCCTCGAAGGAATGCAGCACGGCGTCCGGCAGCGGACGGTTGAAGTCCTCCGGGATTCGAAATTTGCCGTTCAGGATGCCCAGTCGGCGCTTCCTGCCCGTTTCCCTCAGACGCGTGAGCCGCGCGACCGGACGGCCTGCGCGTGCGATGAGGATGTCCTTTCCGGATGCCGCCTCCTTGACGAGCTGCGAAAGACGGGTTTTGGCTTCATAGATGTTGACCATTTTCATTGATCTTAGTCTAGTTGGTCAGGTCAAACATGTCAAGTACAGACGGGCGCCCCCTCTAGAATCTGAACGAACACCGGCGCATGGAGGCGGTTTCGCTGTGCTCCATCGGCAAGGCGCAACGTGCGTTGGGGAATTCCGGTCTTGCGATCCGCCGGCTTGAACAGTCGCTGAAGCTGGGGGAAATAGGGGAAATAGGCGCTACCCTATTTATTTTGACACTGAGCATCGTACTGATATCATAACCTTATGCCGCGAATGGCATGAGTTGTGGTGCTCGGAATTCCCCATCATCTCAAGCAGCTACATGAGGTGAATCCAGCAATTCGGAAGCGGCCTTCAGGACTTCCGGAATGGCTTCATGGGGAAATGGACCGTAGCTGTCCTCGATTTCCTCGACACTCATCCCTTCCGCGAGGCAGGCGAGAATCAACGCGGCTGAGAGACGAGTCCCCCGGATTGCCGGCTTGCCGCCAAGCAATGAAGGATCCCATATGATCCAACGATAGTTTTTATAGGCGCGAAGAGTGTTAGAATCCACAAACTAATTATAGCACCGCCAGCCCGGATTTCTCACCAGGTTTCGTGGCAGGAACATGGACACCCATCAAAGAAAAAATGCTTGGTCGCAATCCCTTCGGCCATTCCGCACCTTCCTTTGGCCAACGGGGTCTCAATGTCGATCCGCGCCGCGGGCTGGAAGCCTGTGCTACTATGGACGCGGCACTCAGTAGCGCAGCCTTCCAGGCTGCGACACCATACGAATGGATTCGCCGCGGCCGGGCTGGAAGCCTGCGCTACTGTGGCATGGACTATTTTCGGTCCATGTACTTTTTGTAGAGCAACGTGTGCTTGGTTCCCAGGCTGACGTTCTTGCCGGCGATAAACAGGTTTTTGACCTGTGTTTTGATCTCCAGCAGATCGCCGTCGGTGACCACCAGGTCGGCAACCTTGCCGGGTTCGATGCTGCCGAGCCGGTCGGCAACTCCGAGAATTTCCGCGGGATAGAGAGTGACGGTTTTCAGCGCCTCCTCGTGTGACAATCCATAAGCCTGGGCGAATCCGGCTTCATAGGGGAGATTGCGTACGTCGGATGCGCTGGGCGCAGTCAATGCGAACTTCACACCCGCGGCCGCCAGTTCCCTGGGCACGGTGAACCTGGCGTCATACGGATCGTCCTGGCGCGAAGGGAGCGCCACGATCGAATCCAGAATGACCGCGACATTCTCTTTCTTGAGCAGGTCCGCTACCTTGGCGGCTTCGCGGCCCCCCTGGATCACGAACTTCAGGTTTTCCTTCCTGGCAAACTCCACCGCAGTGCGGATGTCGCGCACGGTCTGAGCCTGCATGAAAACCTTCATTTGTCCCTTTACGACCGGCACCAGGGCGTCCAATTCGCGATCGCGCGCGGTTGCGGGATTGGCTTCCCGCGCCCTGGCGTAGTGGCGCGCCTTTTCCAGCAGCTCCGACAGCTGGTTGATCTGCTGTTGCTGGGCGCGTGCCGCCTCGCCGGCCTGCGCACCGACTGCCGGGGCGCCGCCACCGCCGCGTCCGCCTCTGCCGCCGCTGCCGGGCAGAGCGATCACCATGCCCGCGGACTTCAACACGGCCATTTCATCGGCAGTCCAGCCGTCCAGATGAAGCAGAGCGGCCTGGCCGGCGATGATGCCCCCGGAAGGCGCGCTGACGGCCGTGGTAATGCCGTTGACGCGCGCGATCGGGATGTGTTCGCTGGCGGGGTGAACCGCGCTGAAGGCCAGCAGCTGAGGCTTGAAGTTTCCCATATCCGACGAGTCGTTCATGACGTCGACGGAACCGATCCCGGTGAGGCCGATATTGCCCCAGGCGTTGATCATGCCCGGATAGACCTCAAGCCCTTCCCCTTTGATGACTTGCGCCCCCGCCGGCACTTTGACCGTTTTGCCGACCTGGGTGATTTTGCCGTCCACCACCACGATCGACGCCCGGTCCAAAACACCGGCCGGAGACAGTGTGTACACTTTGGCGTTCTGGATGACGAAGCTGCGCTCGTCCGCCGCCGAGAGGAAAAGGGCGGTGGCAAGCACGGCCGTGCCGGAGAAGATGATTAGATATCGTTGTAGTAATCTGGCCATGGTTTTCCCCCTAATCCTGATGTTGTGGAGTCTTGTCAGCGGATGCGCCCGGCGCTGAGCCGCGTCCTCGGCCCTGGGGCGCGTTCTTTTTGTCGAGGGCCTCGAGTGTCTTGCGCTCTTCTTCCATGCGCTTGCGCATCTCCTGGTCCTTCTGGATATCAAAGTAGATCTCGCCGTCGACGAAGGTCTTCTGCGCCACGGCATAGACGCTGAGCGGGTGACGGTTCCAGATGACGAGATCCGCGTCTTTGCCGGGATCGATGGTGCCGACCCAACGGTCGACGCGCAGTTCCTTCGCCGGATTGAGCGTAATGAGCGCGAGCGCTTCCTGCTCGTTCAGGCCGCCGTACTTCATGGTTCTGGCGGCTTCCTGGTTCAGGCGGCGCGCCCTCTCGGCGCTGTCCGAATTGATGCAGGCTATGCCGCCTTTGCGGGTGATGATGGCGGCGTTGTAGGGGATGGCGTCCCACGCCTCGACCTTGAAGCCCCAACTGTCCGCGAAGGTGGACACGATGGCGCCGTGGGCGACGATTTCCTTGGCGATCTTGTAACCTTCCAGTCCGTGCTCGAAGGCGTCGATCTTGAAGCCGAACTCGTCGGCCATCCGGATCATCATGAGCATTTCATCGGCCCGGTAGCCATGGACGTTGGTGGTACGCTCCCCGCGCAGCACATCGACCAGGGGCTCCAGCTTCAGGTCCCTGGCCGGCGGAATCGCCGTCTTGTCGCCCGCGGCGGCGCGTTTCCTGTATTCATCCCATTGAGCCATGTAATTCCGCGCTTCGATGAACGCCGCGCGGATCACATCCTCCGTGCCCATGCGGGTGCCCGGATACCGTGTAGGGTTGGGTCCGCTGCGTTTGACGTTCTCGCCGAGCGCGAACTTCAATGTGGGCTTGGCGCCCTGGAAGAGAAGCCCCTTGGCATCCTTGCCCCAGCGCAGCTTGATGACCGCGTTCGTGCCGCCGATCGGATTGGCGCTGCCATGCATCGTCAGGGTAGTAGTAACCCCGCCGGCAAGTTCGCGATAGATATTGATGTCGGTGGAATCCAGCACGTCTTCGATGGCCACCATGGATGTGACCGCCAGGGAGCCTTCGTTGATTCCCCCCGCAACCGCGATGTGCGAGTGCGGATCGATGATGCCTGGCGTGACGAACTGGCCGGCCGCGTCGATCACCGTGGCGCCGGCGGGAGCGGCCACGCTGGGGCCGACCTCGGCGATCTTGCCGCCGCGAATCAGAATCGATCCCTTGGCGATGTCGCCGTGCGATACAGTCAGGATCGTGGCATCTTTGATGAGCACGACTCCCGGTCCGCCCACCTGGGCCCACGCCGCGCAAGCCGCCGCCAGGACAACGAACATCAGAAGTATCTTGGCATGAGGTTTCAGTCTGTCGATCATAAGTATCCTCTCCTCCTTGTCATCGGCCCGGGCCGCCGCGCCCCGCTGTGCCGGAAGGCGCCAGCTGTTGTTCGGGAATGTCGAATTTGCGCCCGTCAATAAAGGCGAACTTCACGCGGGTTTTCTGGTCAAAAATGTCGCCGGTGGCCAGAATCAGGTTTGCCGTCTTGTTTTTCTCGATGGCGCCGAGACGATCCGCAACCCCCAGGATTTCAGCCGGGGTCAGGGTCAGGGCGCGGAGAGCGACTTCCTTGTCGAGGCCGGCTTCGATGGCGCGGCCGATATTGTTGATGAAGTCGCGCGGATTGGCCATGTCGTCGGAGACCAGAGCGAAACGCACCCCCGCCCTGGCCAATGCGGCCGCGTTGGCGGGCGCTTCCACCCTGCGCCGCAGGCTGTCCAACTCCTCGCGGAAATCGGGATCGGTGCCGGACGGACGGTCCGGGTATTTGACTGCCAGCAGAACCGGGATATTCCGGCTTTTGAGCGCCGGCGCCATTTTGCCCCCTTCCGCGCAGCCCATGAGCATCAAATTGAGCTTGAACGCATCGGCAAGATCCAGCGCGCGCTGGATCTCCGCCGGCGAATTGGCGGGCATGATCACCGGCACTTCCCGTTTCAGCACCGGTTGGAGCGCCTCGAGCGCGCGGCTGTACTCCGGGCGTTCCGCGCCTGGATTCGCTCGATAAATGTTCCAGGCTGTGGCATAGCGATCCGCGTCGAGCAGAGTCTGCTTCACAAAGGCGAGGATGCCCATCAATGAGCCGGGATAATTTCCGCCACCGCCACCCCCGCCGCCACCTCGGCCGGCGGTGTTGATGTAGAAGGAGGTGGCAGGCTTCACCACCATCGCGCCCACCTCCGGTCCCGACAGGTTCAGCAGAGAACCCTGGCCCGGGAAGAAACCGCGGCGCGGCACGATCGAGGTTGTGGTGATCCCGACGGCCCGCGCCGACTCGATTTTGCGGTGCGCCGGATTGATTTCCTCGAATGCCCGGCGATAGGGCGTGAGTCCCTGGCGTTCGTCGGGCGGTATGGTGGATGGCTGCGGCTGCGGCTGTTGAGCGCCCCGTACGGGCGCCGGAGTCGCAGCCGCCGGCGCGGCCCCGCGGCCCGCAGTGGACTCCTCGAGCCCGATATCGGAGAAGGCATCGATCAAGCCGGGATATGCCGTCAGGCCGGACGCATCGATGAGCCGCGCGTCACCCGGGGCTGTCACATTGGCCCCGATGGCTTCGATGACGCCGCGCCGGATCACGATCGTGCCTCTTTCGATCGGAGCGCCGGCCACGGGAATGATCCTGGCATTGGTAATGGCAAACACCAACGGTTCTTCCGTCTTCACCAGCTGCGCGGAGATCGCGATCAGGAACGCGAGGCAGGCAAGAGTCCAAATCCGATGCCCGGCGCGGTAAGACGGGAACCGCATGCGGGTATGCGTCATGCGGATTCCTCCTTGCGTGAATGTGAATAACGAATTCCGGCGTTGCCGGAGTGAATGAAACAGCAAAACAAGGCTTGATCTTAAATCAACGGCCGGCCATTTCATGAAATATTTTTGCGGACGGCATCAAAGGCCCGTTTGGAGTGCGGCGACTGGTCGCCGCTTTGGAGATCGTCCTGCCGGCCCAACCAGGCAGCTTGCTGCCTCGAATTCCACAAGCCAAGATATGGCCGTGTTCACAGGCGCCTTTAGGATTTAGGGCGGCAAGCCGCCTTGTGCGGCAGCAGATCGGCTTGTGAAAGCGGCGACGAGTCGCCGCACTCCAAACGCCCTTCCTGCACTGATTGTGTCCATCCGGAGCAAAACCATGGGGCATTGGGCGGGACGCCCGCGCTGCCGGTTTTGTTGAACCTTGCCCGCCATTCGATGTCGCGTGAAGCCGCGGGACGGAAACCGGTCTTGACCATTTCGCCTTGACGTTCCGCCGGGAGCGCAATGCCCGTTTCGAGCTGCAGTCCGGCAAATTGCCAGCCGGCCGGCTCCGTCAGATAGATCTCATACGCATCGCCAGCGACCACCCGGCTTCGTCCCGTCAGGACGCCCTCTTTCCACGCAACATCCATCAGGTCGACTCCGCCTCCCGTAATATGGCGGCTCGTTGCGATCACCTGCGGGTGGTCCTGGCGTTCGCGGATAACGAATACCTGCGAGTTGTACTGCGAGGGCAGTGTCCCCGGAATGAACGCCTTCGTGAAGGCTCCTGCCAGCCTTTTCTGCCAGAATTCGAATACTACATATGACTTCGCCGGATCGAGCCCGAGCTCGTCAAAACGGATGTCGTCAAACTGGCCCCCGGTACGCCCCAGCACCATCCAGGACTCGAAGGGCCGGTTCACTTCGAGCAGATACAGGTGGGCCGCGGGAGTCAGGCCCGCATCGAAAGGCTTCGGATCGCGGCCGCTGACCTGGCTGTCAACCTCCGACAGCAGCGAAGACCTGGAAGGATCCACGTCGTAAATTTGCCCCGGCATGGTCGCGAGCACGGGCGCGGCGCGGCGGGCCGGATCCACAAAGGGCGTCTGGTAACGTTCCGGCTTGTCCGTCAGCATGAAAAGGGATCCGGTCAATGAGGTGACCATGGTGGAGCGCCAGGCCTCGGTTTCGCTCAGCTCGATGTGGTCCGGATCGTTGCGCCAGACGACGTTGTTGAATGAATTGTATTGAGCCAGCCCGGCATAGGAAAAACCGTCCGTCCCGATCCGGCAGCCGTCGACCAGGCCGATGAGTTCGGGACGAATGCCCCAGCAGGCAAGCAAAAAATGCTCGATTCCGATTTCCTGCCGGACCGCCGCGACATATTTACGCAGCGCATCTCCGGGATCGATTCCCTTCCTCGTGAAATGGTCGCGAAAGGTGTTGTAGCCTTCATACCGAAGGTGCCGCAAGGCATCGAGCTTGTAGTATTCCCAACCCATGCCCCGCAGTGCCTGGTAGATCGGCCGGACCAGGTTGCCGATGGTCGCCGGGACCGACGCATCCATCACCAGGCCGATCCAGTTGCCGCGCGCGACATTGCTCGACGGATCGAGGACGAACCAGTCCTTGTGCTGCGCTGCATAATCGGCCTGCGAGAAAGCGGCGTTGGTCCAGATGCCCGGAATTAATCCCTTCTGCCGGATATAGGCCGCAAGTCCATCGAGCCCGCCGGGGAATTTCTCGTTCGGCTTGAGCCAGAACTCGGGCAGGCCGGTGGCACGCTGATAGCCGTCGTCGATCTGCAGATACTCGTAACCGAACGGGCGCAGGACTTCGGACATGATGTCGGCCGTATGCTTGATGTCCTGCTCGGTCACGCGATTGAAGAATGCAAACCACGAACACCACCCCACGACCGGTTTCTCCCAAGGGGTATAGGTCCAGGGCTCAAAGTACTTGAGGCCGCGATGATTCTGGAAAAAACGCGGCCGGAAGCGGAACACGATCTCGCTGCCGCGCGCATCGAACTGGAATGTGCGCGCCTGCGGGCCATCGTTTTGCGGCAGGATCCTGACGGCAGTGCGCGGCTGATCGTCGACGGAAAGCACCCAATCCCATTTGCGATCGTACACGGCCTGGTTGAGCAGGCTGCGGCTCAGGCCCGAGCTGTGGCGCACAATCGGGCGCGCGCGCACGGCCCGGTCCGATGCGCAGGGGAACGCCTGCCCGCTTGCCGTTACTGTAGCCGAGATTTCGAGCGCGTCTCGGCGCGCATTGAGAATGACCGTTTGATCCACAGCATCGCGGTTGCGGACTACATTCGGAATCGCATTGCGGAGCCCATCCGCATTCCTGATCCTCCCGTCGAAAATCAGCGCGCCGTTATAGCGCAACTGGATCACACTGCCGTCGATTTTCCACTCGCCCGGACCGTTCGGGGGAGGTCCACTCTGCGCCCGGGCCGCACCGGCCAACATGAGTATTGCCAATGAGCCCGGCAGCATGGATCGCAATCTCCGCATGGTCTTCCTCCTGGAATAAAGCACGGTTTCGTTCTTACCGTGACGCTTGCCGCAAACGGAAGCCTGGCGTGGAAGGCGCGTTTGGAGTGCGGCGACTCGTCGCCGCTTTCAACAGCCAGATGCCGCCCCAAACCGGCAGCTTGCTGCCGGAATTGCCAGGGCGCGCATGAAACCAAGCATTTATCTTACCTGAAAACGGCAGCAAGCTGCCGTTGCACGGCCAGAACACGCCTTCCAAAGCGGCGACCAGTCGCCGCACTCCAAACGCGCTTCCGGCATCGTGCGTTATAAACTATGCGGCACTGGGTGGGACACCCGCGTTCCGATTCAAACCGACCGGACGGACGTCCCTGATTTTTACCGTTTCAACATGAGTTTGTGGGCGGCCTTCCCGTCGACCGCTTTGCGGCCATAGACCAGGGGAAAATATTCATCCTTGGCCCAGAGCGGCAGCAGGTTGCCGTAAAACGGGCTTTCCGGCTGGCCCGACTGCCCGGGCACATTCGTCGCCAGGGCTCCGTCCCAGTTGCCGACATCGAAGATCTCCCGGTAGGTCGCGCCGTTGGCCGCCACTGTGCCGGCGCCGCCCCTGCGCTCGACACTGGGCAAGTCAAAATCCCCGAGCACCGGATGTGGAAAAGCCTGCACGTTCATGCGCCCCCAGCGCCACTGGGACGAGTCGGCGCCCTGACTCTGCTTCAATCGCCCAATGGCCGCGACGAGGCCCGCCTCCACTACCGAATTCCGGGCCGGCCCGGGACCGGAGCGATCCAAAGCCGGCCGGTCGACGGTGTTGCGCCAGGTCTGGTAGACGGCGCCTTCCAGGCTGTCGCTCCGCAACACTGCGTCCCAGGCGGCAAGCCGGATGCGGATCGGCTCCACTTCTCCGTTGCCGCTCGTCCATCCGTGGAACAAGGCCAATTCGTCCCGGGCCTGCGTCGACAGCGCGTCCTGCTGCATGCGCCGGAGGTCGTCGATGCCGAAGGCCAACCGCGCCCAGATCATTTCGCGGATCCGGTTCACACGCACAGCCGCACTAGGGATCTTGAACATGACCGGCGGATAGTATCCGGGGGGATGGATATTGTTGTTCGCCGTGGCGATCCAGCCTGACGGCGGATTGTAGCTGCGCGGCAGGTCGCGGCGAAAACCGCTCCCTTCGTACTTGCCGTTTCCCGGCACGGGGAGGCGTCCGAGCCAGCCCTGCCGCGCGGGCGTCAACGCGGAGGCCTGCCAGCCGATATTGCCGGCAATATCGGCGCATATCAGGTTTTCGGTCGGAGCCTTCCATACCACCGCGGCCTTGTCGAGAAACTCGCGGCAGTCCTTCGCCTGGCTCAGCGTTAGACCGCCGAGGTAGGGCGCCGTGCCGGGTTCGGCCAGGGCGCTTCGGATCGCATATGCGCGGCGGTTTTGCCTGTCCTCATAAAACACCACACCGTGGCGGCTGAACTTCAGCTCGATCCACTGCGGCGCGCCGCCCTTGACCTTGATCTCCTCGCGAATGGTATTCATCGGTTCCCATTGGCCGCGGAACATCACTTCATTCGCGTTGGCCGGATTCACCTCCTCGACAACCACATCCTGCTGATCGGTGCCGACAATGGTGAATCCCCAGGCGATCCGTTCGTTGTGCCCGAGCGCGACGCCGACGAAGGGGGGCTCGCCGGCCCCGATCACATTCCACCCGGGCGCGTTGAGGTGAACGATGTAGCGCAGCGACGGATTCGCCACTTCGCGGTGCGGATCGTTGGCCAGCAGCGGACGCCCGGTTTTCGAGAGCCGCGCGCTTATGACCCAGTTGTTACTCCCCGGACTTCCTTCCCATTCCGGAGGCGCAAGGCTGTTCGTCATAAACGGGGCGAGGTCGCGATACTGCTCGAGGATGGCTGGCTTCGGCAGCCGGCCGGCGCCGCGGAGAGCATCGACAACATCGTCCGTGATGATGGAAACGTCCAGTCCCTCGGGCACTTTCAAATCATCCCATGGATCTGGCTGAGACCTCCGGTTAGCCTCTTCCGCGCCGAATCGGGCGACGTTTTGGGCGAGCCGCAGCTCCGACGTTGCGTCGCCGAAGCCGCCGGCGCGCAGGACCACATCCTGGATTTCCCACGGCTCGGGCCGAAGCCCGGTAAGCTTGAACTCGACGGGGAGATGGTCGCCGTTGGCGGCGATGAACGCGTTGATCCCGTTTACGTATGCGGTGAAGATGCGCCGACCCTCGGGGTGATAGCTGCCGAATTCGCGATCGTCCATGGGGCCGCGGTACTTCGTCATGCGCGCGTTTTTGTCCGACTGAACGGCCGTGGGCCCGAGGATCTCGGCGAGACGCCCCTGGCGCGTCCGTTTCCACATTTCCATCTGCCAGAGACGATCCTGGGCCATGACGTAGCCCTGCGCGAAAAAGAGATCGTCCGCGTTCCGCGCATAAATGTGCGGGACGCCCCACGAATCGCGGATCACTTCGACCGGCTGTCTCAGACCCGGAACGTTGATGTCACCATCAATCCGGGCGAGCGATTGCCGCGCGAGTTCCTTCAGTTCCGCGTTCCTCGACTGGGCGCGCACCCAAAGCAGAGCCAGCAACGCCAGCAGCGCCATTGTGACCAACGTAAGCTTGCGAATCTTCGACATAGGCACCCCCCAGTGACCGATAACTCCTGCTTGCGTCAGCTTCTGTTCATCGTGTTTTTTGATTCTACTCCCGCCGGGGGCGCCGCACGAAGCAAATCGGACAAATCGGGGACGCACCGAGGTAACCTTAATAAAATGATTTAATCAGCCAGAAAAAGGCATGAAAAAGAGGGCTCAATCTCGATTTTGCGCAGATTAAACTCAGGAGGTTCGCAGAGCTTGGCGAGGTAAGATCCCGGCCGCTTAATTGCCAAAAACAAAGCCTGAAATCGAGATTGAGCATCAAAATGAAGCCTTTTTCCCCCTATCCATTTGCGGATGTGGACTTTCGGTCGGTGCGTCCCCGAGCGGCCCCGAGCGGCTATTTCATAAGAGGGTTTTCTGTTCGCAGCCTTGGAAACCGGCTGAAATCGCGGTCGGCGGAGAAGAGCTTCTTGACGCCGTGGTGGAGGCAGAGCGCTGCGATCCTGGCATCGTGGACCGCTCCTCCCTTGACCTTGGCCCCGCGCACAATCTCCTGCCATGAAGGAAAGAAACCCTCTCCTTCGCTGAGCAGAACCAGATGGGGGGATTCCAGCCAGCAGCGGATCTGCTCGACGGCGTCGGTCAAAGGAGTCGGCGGATCGTAAATGCGGGGATGGGTGACGATGGCCAGGAACTCATGCAGGCACGGCCAGGGGATCGCCCATTGGGAACTGCCTTCGGCCAGCTCCGCGATGATTTGATCCGCCTGGGCATGCCAGGGAGAATCGGCACGGTGGGCATGGACCAGGATATTGGTGTCGAGGGCGATCAAGTTTTAGCCCACCCGATAGATGAGGTCCCGCAATTGCTCCCAATTGCCTTCCGCAATGCCCCGCTGGAGTCCTTTGCCTTTGAAGATGTGCCGCCTCAGGCGGAACCGGCGCGGCGGCCCGTCAGAGAGCCGCAGCCGCAAGGCCTCTTCCACCACGGCACGAAGCGTGCTGTTTTCTTCTCGCGCCCGGGCTTTGGCTTTGTTCAGCAGGTCATCAGCAATAATTATGGTAGTCTTCATATGGCTAACCATATCATTATGCCGGGTTCGCGTCAATGCAATTCCTGCGTGCCGACGCAAGAACGATAGCATCTGCTCTTTAGGCGAAACGGTATCGTAAATGGCAACTCCCAGTGAGCGGCAACCGCGTTTGGAAGTGCGGCGACGGGTCGCCGCTTTCACGACTCGATCTGCTGCCGCACAAGGCGGCTTGCCGCCTTTGCTCCCGAGACGCTTGCGGGTGCGGCTAGCGATCAGTTTGTGGAATTCCCGGCAGCAAGCTGCCTAAGAGCAATGGAGACCTTGACAGACAACCTCAGCTGTCTCCAAACGCTCCTTGGGCGTCCCAGCCGCATAGTGCTAAAGTAAGATCCGGTCACAGTCCACTGAATATAGAAGGAGTCTGATATGCGCGCAAACAGCCGTGTGATTTTGATTCTGGCCATAACGCTGGCATTTTCCTGGGTTGCCGTGGCGCAGCCGAAAGGGAAAGTCCTCGACAAGGAAACCTTTTTCCAGATGGAGTCGGTGTCCAACCCGCAGATCGCGCCCGACGGATCCGCCATTGTTTTTGCGCGCGGCTTCGTCGACATCATGAAAGACCAGAACGCCTCAAACCTGTGGATCATCGATGCGAAAGGGGAACGGCTGCGCCAGCTCACCGACGGATCCTGGCGCGACAGCTCGCCGGTCTGGTCTCCCGATGGAAAACGGATCGCCTTCCTGTCCGACCGCTCGGGCTCTTCTCAGATCCACGTTATGTGGGCCGACACCCGCGAGACGCTTCAACTTACCCGCGTGGAGCGCGCTCCCGGCGGATTTAAGTGGTCGCCCGACGGCAGGTTCCTGCTTTTTACCACGAGCATGCCTGACGACACTCCCATCCTGCCCGTGAAATTGCCGGCAACGCCGAGGGGAGCGCAGTTCGCCCGGGGCGCCGTCCTTGTCGACCGGCTCTCCTGGGGATCCGACGGTACCGGTCCCACAACCAAAAGCTATACGCAGGTTTTCGTCGTGGATGCGATCGTCGGCGGCACGCCGCGCCAGATCACCTCGGGCAACTACAGCCACAGCGCGCCGGAATGGTCGCCCGACGGCCGGACGATCTACGTTTCCGGAATCCGCAAGCCCGATGCCGAGTACCTGCGCGGCGATTCCGAGATCTACGCCGTGGATCTCGCCACCCTGGCCGTGAAAACGCTGACCGAGCGGAATGGCCCGGATTCCAATCCGCTCGCATCCACCGACGGCAAATGGATCGCCTACACCGGCTACGACGATCGCAACTATACGAGCACCCTCTCCAACCTCTATTTGATGGATGCCGGCGGCGGGAACAAGCGGATGTGGCTGGGGAACCTGCCCAGTTCGCCGTCCGATGTCGAGTGGGCGTATGACGGCGGCGGAATCTACTACTCCATGGAAGAGCGCGGCGAGGCGAACGAGTATTTTCTCGCGCTGGCGCCGGGCGCGGCCCCAAAGAAAATCACCAGCGGCACGCACATGCTCACGAGCCTTTCCTTCGCACGCAACGGGCAGGTGGCGGCGATCCTTTCTTCGACCAGCCGGCCCGGTGTGCTCGTGACTTTTGCGCTGAGCAGGCCGGCCGACATGAAGACCCTCGTGGATGTGAACGCCGACGTGCTTGAAGGCGTCTCGCTGGCCCCGGCCGAGGAACTGCAGTACGCCTCGAGCGACGGCCTGAAGATCCAGGGCTGGCTGATGAAGCCCGTCAACTTCGATCCCGCGAAGAAGTACCCCATGGTGCTCTGGATCCACGGCGGGCCGTGGAGCATGTACAACGTCGGCTGGAGCTGGGCGTTCCAGAACTGGGCCGCCAGCGGCTACGGCGTGCTTTGGACCAATCCGCGCGGCTCGACCGGCTACGGCCAGAACTTCGTCAACGGCATTCAGTTTTCCTATCCCGGCAAGGATTACGACGACCTGATGGCGGGCGTCGACGCCGCCATCGCCAAGGGGTGGGTAGATAAGGACAACCTTTTTGTATGCGGCGGATCAGGCGGCGGACTGCTCACCGCATGGATCGTCGGCCATACGAATCGGTTCCGCGCGGCGGTTTCGATGCGGCCGGTCATCGATTGGCATTCGTTCGTCGGCAATACCGACGGCTCCAGCTGGTACCGCCAGTTCCAGAAGTATCCCTGGGAAGACCCGATGGAGTACGCGGTGCGCTCGCCGCTCCACTACGCTGCCAGCGTCACCACCCCGACGATGATCATGACAGGAGAAGCGGACCTCCGGACTCCGATCCCCCAGACCGAGGAGTTTTACCGGGCGCTCAAGATGATCCGGAAGGCGGACACCCTGATGGTGCGCATGCCGGAAGAGTTCCACGGCTGGCGGCGCCCTTCGCACCAGATTCTCCAGCAGCTCTATCTGATGGCCTGGTTCGAAAAATATCGCACGAAATAGGCTTTTGGAGTGCGGCGCCCCGGCGCCGCTTTCTTGGGCCGAATACAACCTCGGACAGGCGGCTTGCCGCCGGGAATGCAACGGTCCCGATGAAAGCACGGCAAAAATTCGATCTGTGGAATTCCCGGCAGCAAGCTGCCTGCTCTTGCCAGCAGGCGAATTGGAAAGCGGCAACAAGTCGCCGCACTCCGAAATGAGGCATCTGCCATTGCTTTCAGGTATGTGTGGAGGCGGTGGGACTGACTCCTTTCTCCTGACTCCTACTTCCTTTATTTCTTCTCAAATGGAACAACCGCCGGCTTTTTCTTGACGACGCGGACAAATGGGAAATTGGCCCCTTGCGTCGGGACCAGCTTATACATCTGGTAGCGGATCAAGCCGTATTCCGACGCCGGCTCGAGCAGGCATGGGATCAGATTCGCAGCCGGCTGCTCGACGGATACGTAGTAGTCCCCCTTGCGCACGCTAACCTTGCCGGGCTGGATTTCGACCTCGATCTTCGCGGGCGCGACATAGTCTTCCTTCGACGGAACGACTTCCTTGATGCGGTTGGTTTCCGCGTCAACCGATGTGTCTTTGCTGAAAATGCCGACCCGAATGCCGTGGTCGAGGATCGTCTTGAGCACATCCTGATGCGCTACGGGAATGACATAGCCCAGAGGCCGCCGCACTGCGAGCCTCGACTCAACTTTCGGAAACCAGTTCTTTACCACCTGGGTCTCAATCGTGGGATTGGCCGCCGGAGCAGTGCCGCGCGCACCCGCCTGCCGCGCAAAGGCCTTGATCGTGAGCGTTGGCTCGTTCGGATCCCGGACATATTCCATCCTGAGATGCACGTTCTTATCGCCGGAGCCCGCGGCTCTGCGCGCCAGATCGGCGCGCGCGCCCCGGACCAGCGAGAGCACCTTTTTGCTATCCGCCACGACCGCCTCCATCAATCCGCGAATGCCGCTGAACTGGTAGCGCGTCCGTTCCTGAAGCGTCGGGACGTCGTGGCGGGAAGAGCATTCCTGGATGAACGAAAGTGAGTCGTAAATCCCGAGGCTGTTGCGGCCGTCATTGAGATCGCTGGTGCTCGGCCTGGTCAAAGTCTCGCGCGGCTGCCCTTGAGCGGGACGGTCGGGAGCGCCGGCGGCCTGGTTGCTGCCCATCGCTTCGCTGACCAGATACTCGTGCCAGGTGAAGCCATCCGAGGCGACGCGCTTTTCGATGGCCGGAAAGACTTTCTCCCGCGCATAGCGCTCGATCGCCGGATTGATATTGATGTTGGAAACGCAGCCGGTGGAAACGCGATAGTAGTCGTCCCCCTTTTCGTGCAGATCGAGGGTTACCTCCGGCATCCACGCGGCAAATACTTTGTGGATCGCCTGGGTTTCCGGGGATTCGAGCTTCACATGGTCTCGATTGAGGTCTAGGTTCTGCTCGTTGGTGCGGCGGTCGACCTTGTTGCCATAAGGATTTGCCTGGGGGACGACCAGGAAGTTCATCTGCTTGAGCAGGGGCTTCAGTTCGCCGGCGGCAAGATCGCGGATCAGCATCAGGGCCGCTTCCTTACCCGACTGCTCGTTGCCGTGCTGCGCCGCCACCACCAAGAAAGTGGGCTTTTTGCGGTTCAACGCGTTGGGATTGTCAATCCCTTCCTCGGTCATGATGCACAAGTAGAGATTCGAAGACGGAAGTTCCTTTGCCTCGAGAGTCCTGCCAACGACCTGAACAGCGGTTTCCCTGGAAGCCTTGTCGATGGCTTGGACAAAGGCTGTCACATCGTCATATTGCGAGTAACGGCTCCACCCCGAATCCTCCGCGGGCGTCTTCATCGACTGAGCCGACACTCCCACGGCCGCCAACAGAATAAGCGTGCAAAAAAACAAATCATGGTGCCTTCGCCCAGTAGTCATGATCGTCCCCCCAATTTTCAAATCCAGATTTGAAATCGCCCGAAAGCCGCACTCCAAACGGACCGGATCGCAAATCCCAAATCCGTGCCCGCAGGATGCGTCGCCTCCTGATCCGCGTGGTGCCCAACCTCATGCCGGATTTCTTTTTTCTACTGTCTCCTGTCTTCTGTCTCCTTATGAGGTTCACGGCTCCATGACGAAGACCGGCACGATGCGCTCCAGGGTCGAGCGGCCGCCGTGCTGGAAGCCGGAACCGTCCGGGGCCATGCGGAAGCCGTGATCGCCGAAGACGACCAGCCGCACTGCCGGATCCAGTTGAGCATTCAGCTTCCTGAAACGGATCTCGATCTCCGCCCTGGCCAGATGCTCCAGTTCCGCAAAGCTGAGCTTGCGGTTGTGGATCAGCTCGTCGATGGCGTTGATCTTCTCGAAGGCTTTCCGGAAGTCGCGCCCGATCAGGCCGAGATAAAATGCATCCGTTGAGGAGCGCTCCGAGAGCAGGCCGAATTGCACGGCGGAGAGTTTCCAGCGCGGGAAACAATCCGGAAGCGCGCTCCTGACCATCTCGAGCAGCGGCAGTCCGAGGCAATCCACCACTACCCAGTGGGCGTCGAGATGCTTTTCCAGCAGCTGCTCCAGCCTGCCGGGCATGGCGGGCAGTTCAGCGGCAGCGAGGCTATCCAGACATGCGAGCCAGTCTTCCGCGCGCAGTTTCACGATTCGTTCGTGCTGCCCGTAAAGCAGGGCCGCCGCTTCCGCGAGCGCTTCCACATTCGGCGGCTGCTCGGGCCGAAGCAGCGCGAGAGCGGCGGCAACAGGCCCCGTGGCAGCGGAGCGCTCCGGCGCGCGCACCTGTCCGTCGAGCAGCCATGCCAGGACTTTTTGGACGGCAGCCTCCCCCAATCCGAGTTTGTCCAGGTTCCGCAGGGCGTTTTCGCTCACCCATTGCGGTTGCATCGATGCGCCCATGGACGCGAGCTCCGCGGCCGACAACCCGGCGGGCAGCGCGCAGCCCTGGCGCAGGGCCTGTTCGCAGCACCAGGCGGCGATCTCCTTTCGAGCGGCGGACTCTTCCCGGCGCAGCGTGATGCGCGGCCCGCAACGATCGAAGAATTTCTCGAGCGCCTTGACCAGGGCCGATTTTTCCCAGACGCGTTCACCCAGGAGCTCCAGCACGTCCTCCGTCCTTACGGATTCAACCAACTCCAGCCCTGCCAGGTGCTGGTCCAGAAGGGAGACGTTCTCAACCTGGGGATATTCCGCGCGCTTTTCCAGATAGGACAAAGTGCGCGGATTGATCTCGATCTTTTTCTCGACCCATTCCCGCATTCGAGACTGCACTTTGTCCTGCTGGAAGAATAGCCTGAGGTCAGTCTCGAGCCGGTTCTGTGCGGCTTCCAGGCGATTCAGGATTTCGGAAAGCGGGCTGCCGGCGCCGTCGAAACCGCAGCGGCACATCGGCTGAAAATCCATAGGGCTCAAGCCGGCGCAGCGCGCGGCGCGCGCCTCGCCCGTCAGTCGCTCCACTTCCCGCACGGCCGCAGCAGCTCCCAGGTGCCGGCTGGATGCGACAACGGGAACGCGGTAATTCCAGGCCGGGTGCGCGTTCACAGTTCTGCGCCATTGCTCGTGCCGCTCCGCGTACCACTCCACGTACTTCCGATAAAGGTCCTGGGCGCGGCTCAGCCAGGCTTCGAGATCGGCCGGTTTGCCGAGCGTCGGCGGCTCGCCCAGGGCCTGAAGCCGTGCCGCAACATTCGCATCCGCGCACTGCGCGATGCAGTCATAGCCGAACAGGTAGCGGAAGCGTCGGCTCTCGCGCAGCAGCCTTTCATAGCGTACCGGCAGAGAGGTCAGCTCCAGGGCTTCCTTCACGAATTGCTGCGGATTGCCGATCGCGAACATGAAGTGCTCGAAGCCCTGCAGCTCGTGGTCGCCCTTGTCGAGCGCAAGCCAGCGCGAAATCAGCGTTTCAAAGGGCTGCGCCAAGCTTTCCCCTTCTCCCGAGGCGTTCAGCTGGGCGACAAATTCGCTGAGCTGATCGCGCTGACGGCTGCCGTATTTGCGCAATTGCTCGATCGCCCGCTTTTGAGCCAGCACGCTCCACTGCTTGGGAACCGGGATATGAAATCCTTCGCACAGGATCTGGAGATCGTGCAGCTGGTTCAAACTGAGAGCCCGCCCCGGCAGGACCTTGTCGTAGTTGAGCGGATTGGGCAGCGTCTCGTAGGTTTCCCGGTAGGACCGATCCCCTTTGACAATGTCAATCTCACCCTGGATCAGCAGCAGCAGAAGCAGGAGATTGACCTGATCCGGGACGAGTCCGTAAACGGGCGCGCGCATGTGCTGGGCCACGCGCGCCGGGGACGGGTGATGGCCGAGGATGGAGCCGAGAAGGCGCACCAGGTCGTGGTTCTCGAGCTTGGGGATGACGGCGTAATCCGGCCCGCGCCGCTGCATCAGCTGCATCGGCAAGAGGTAGCCTTCGCGGATCAGCTTCACGGCTTCGGGCGCAAGCTCGGATCCGAGGTCGCCTTCCAAAGCAAATTTCATGAACTGGCGGTACGCTTCCTTCGGCAGCGGTCCGCAGACCGGCGCAAAGCGTTCGAACTGCGGATACGTCTGCCTGAGGAGCCATTCGCCATAGGCGGAGAGCCAGGTGATCAGGTTGCCCTGCAGGGAATGCAGCGGCGGCGCCGCCTTGCTGCCGGTCGGTTCCATGACAACGGCCTCATTATAGGCGCCGCGGATCAGCGACCGGATCCACTGGCCGCGGCTCTCAATCCGCTCCTTCACCCGCGTCAGCACGCGCGCCGGCAGAGGCCGGTCCTTCATGGAATGCAGGGCAGCAAGCTCGAGAATGTCGGCAGTGATTTCCAGGCGCGGGGGCAAAATCCGGTAGCATGGCTCGCCTTCAGCCGGCGGCCCCCACGGCAGGCCGATCTGCAGAAGATTTCCCTTCTGTTCCGGAGGAGCGCCGCCGCCCAGATAAACGTGCACGTCCCAGTCGTGGAAATGCCAGGGGACGCGGCGCGTGTGCCAGCGGTCGCGCGGCAGGTCGAAGGGATTGAACTCCGCCTTGTAGAGGCTTGGCAGCAGCAGTTCGAAAACGTAATCGCCGCGCGTCTTCAGCTCGGCCACCGTTCTGGCCAGCATCTGCTCGAGGTACTCCTTGCTGTCATCCTGCAGGTCCAGGGAGTAACGCGTCCCCTGGCGCTTCAGATATGCGCCCTCGGCGCACATGGAATCCAGGACGTGCTTCACGATTTCGCGGTTCTTGCCCGGATCCACGCTCGAGACCTTCAGCAGCAGCCACTGTGCGGCGCTTTCGATTTCCAGCGCTTCCCGGCGCGGCGACAGGTGCGCCAGGATCAGCAGCTTGAGCACGCGCCACGCGAGGTCGCGCTGCGCCGCGGCCGTGAACAGCGTCTCCATGTGCCGGCGGTAGTACGGCAGGATTTTCTGCGCGATGGCCAGGAATTCCGGCTGCACCTCGAACAGGTCGGAGAAATGATCGACGATGACGTCGGGAGTCAGCAGATGCCCCCACGGCCGGTCGAGGAAGGGCGCAATGCCGCGCGCCTCGTTGCCCAGGAACTGGGTCAGCGCGAAATCCACGATGCCGCGCGCCTGCGAAAAACGGTCGCGCACTTCCTCGAGCAGCTCCAGAGTGCTGGGATGGAGCGGATAGAGCTCGGAGAAATCGGCGAAATCAAAAGCGGCGTCCGGATATAGCTCTTTCAACTCGCGCGCCAGCTTTTCCACCGCAGTGTCATATCCTGGCCGCTTGCGCAGAATGCGCCGGGATATCAGATCCTTCACGTGAGCCGCTGTCAGCAGCAGGCGCAGCGGATACCGGTCCTTGATCTTGCGGAAGAGGTCGTATTCGATTTCACCTGTATGCTCGATCTGCTCCTGAAGCGCGGCGATGATCCAGAGCGGCCGCTCCTGCGCCCACTCTCCCAGAAACTGGAGGAACCTCAGGTCTTCATTGAAGCTCTGGCGGGTCGGCTTCGAGCGCAGGAACTCGGAAAGCTCGTCGAGGATCAGCACAAGTCCGTTGGGCAAATGGCGCGTGACTTCATTCCATACGTCGCGCCGGTCGCTTTTGGCGGAGTCGCAGCCGACCGCCTCGCCCACGATGCTTTCCAATCCCTGAGCCGCCTTGTAGTTGAGCAGCGAGATGGTCGCGACTTTTGCGGTGCGCGCGACGAACCTCCCCGACTGCAATTGCTGCGCAAGATATGCCAGAAAATGCGATTTGCCCGAGCCGTAGTGCCCGATCAGAAATACACCGGCCCCCTTTCCCTTCGACAGCAGGACCTTGAGCGCTTTGAAGTGATTCTCGGTTTCCTCAGTGATGTAGTAGCTATCACTTATCCATCCGGAGTTTTCACCCTGCAGGTGTTCAAACCGGACTACCGTCGGCTGAGGGATAACTTCAACCAGATCGCGGATCTTCAAAAAAGCCTCTCCTTCAGGCAATTTATTTAATATCATGAATTTAGCATAATTTGGCATGTTTGGTGCGGAACATTCGAGAGGAGCCAGGAGTCAGAATAAAAGCCACACCTGCCCATAGGGAGATATCGGACGCTGAGCAGCATGTTTTTCTACTGACTCCTGACTCCTGACTCCTGACTCCTATAATAGAACCATGGCCCCCACGATTATTGAAACCTTGAGACAGAATTTACGTCTGGCTTTGCAGCGGCACAGTTTTGCGGAAGCCGAGCAGATTCTGGCTCACCTGAAAAAGGAGGACCCGCTGAGCGCGCAGACCCGCGGCTTCGAGCTCGAGTTGTATCTGGAATCGAATCGACTCCCGGAAGCGGCCATTCTCGCGGACCAGCTGTGCCGCGCCTTCCCCGATTCCGCGCGCATTCACTTTCTCGCAGGGAAACTCGAGTACCGGCGCAAACATTACGAGGCCGCGGAAAGCCATTTGCGCGAGAGCCAGCGCATCTATCCCAGCCCGCAGACGCAATACTGGCTGGGGAAGACGCTGACCCAGAACGGCCGCTTTGACGAGGCGGAAGCTCTTCTGCTGTCCGTCCGCGACCGGAATTCGTGGGCATGGCTGGCGCTTGCCTGGCTCTATGAGCGCAAGAATGATTTCGACGCCGCGCTCAAAGCCTGCGATGCTTTCCTCGAACTGAATCCTGCAAATTCGTTTGCCATGGAGCAGCGCGCGCGCATTCGCGCCAAGATGCTCGATCCGGACGCATTGATTGAAGAAGCGGAGGCGCTGGCTGATTTCGGCGAAGCGATGCCGGAAGGGGTATTTCCGGAATTCGTCCAGCGCCTGTTTGAGACCGGCCAAGCGCCCCGTGCGCGGGAAGAGATTGCCTCGCACCTGCAATCCCTTGAACCGAGGGACTGCGTCAAGCTGGCGTGGACCTGCTATCGATTTCAGGCATACGATCTCGCATGCACGCTTTTCCTGGCCCAGCTCAAATCCAACCTGCCCAACTTCAAATATCTCGCCGCTCTCGAGGCCGCCGCGCGCAAGTGCGGCCGGCTCGCTCAGGTCCTGGACGCCTACCACCCGCTGTGCGCCGAGGCCCGCCACCTCTACGGCCGCTGCCGCCTCCTCGCCCGCCGCGAGAAGTAGCCGGGAGCGCGGACGACAGGGCCTGCTCCAAGCACGGATCTACGCCTCGCGACACAATAGCCGCGCGCTTGATGCGGAACGTGCAGTGAATAAACTTGTGAAAACGAAAGGTTGCGGTGATTCGAAAGCCCTGAGACAAGGCAGCCCCGTTTGGAGTGCGGCGACTGGTCCTGCACTTTACACGGATATTCGGCCCGGTAGACAATCATGGCTTATCCACGCGCCCCCTGGGACCGCGGGCGTCCCGCCCGCAAAATCCGGCTGCAAACGATGATTTGCGACTGCGGCATTCACATGGTTTGTGGCAAAAGTCGCTTTCGGTGGAGTTTATGCGCATATTGCGCGCGGGACGCGCGCGGTCCCAGGAGGCCCGCGGACCAACCTCGCCCGTCAGGCCGGAATTAGGGGCAGAGGCTAAAACGAGCGCCGAAGGCGCGGCACCAACAACCTGATTGTCTATCAAAGCAAAGATCCGTGTAAAGTGCAGGACTGGTCGCCGCTCTGGAGATCGTCCGGCTGATCCGACCAGGCAGCTTGCTGCCGGGAATTCCACAAGGCGGAATGTCGCCGTGCTCCCAGGCGTCCTGATGATTTGGGGCGGCAAGCCGCCTTGTGCGGCGGCAGATCGACTCGTGAAAGCGGCGACCAGTCGCCGCACTCCAAACGCCCTTCGCGCGCTTATCCCGTCGGTAGGGAGCAGAAACTATGCGGCGTGGGACGGGACACCCCCACTCCAAGGTCCGTAATATGATAAAATCTGATGCGGTGCTTGGGTGTGTATATTGCGCATCTTTTGAGGTTTTATGGCGGAACTGAAACAGCAACCTTCACCCTCCGTGCCTGAAGCGGCGCCTGCAACCTCATCGCTGCCTCAGGATCCTGCCGGGGCCGGATCGAGCATCCTTGAGCAAACGCGCATTCTCGCCCTGCTGTACGACCTCAGCAAAGAATTCACTTCCATCCTGGATTTTGATGCGCTCCTGCACACGGTTGGAGAACGGATCAAGCAGCTTGTGGACTACGACGTGTTCAACGTCATGCTTTTGAACGAAGAAACTCAGAGGCTCGAGCACGTTCTATCCATTCAGTACGACCAGCGGATTGAGATCCAGACAACACTCGCTCTCGGACAGGGGCTCTGCGGCACGGCCGCACTGGAACGGAAGTCGGTGCGCGTAAACCAGGCGCGCGACGATCCGCGCTATATCGAATGCGTAGGCGCTCCCCAAATTGCGTCCGAGCTCGTCGTCCCGCTGATCGCAAAGGACCGCCTCCTCGGAGTCCTGGATCTCGAGAGCCTGCGGACCGATGCCTTCACCCCCGAGAATGAGCAGATGCTCGCTACGCTGGCAGCCAGCGTGGCGATCGCGCTCGAAAACGCGCGTCTTTACAACCAGCTGCGCCGCGCCGAACAGCGCAAATCGGAAGACCTGGAACGAGCGCGTGAGCTGCAGCAAATGCTGTTGCCCGCCGAAATGCCGGCATTGCCGGGGCTCGATGTCGCCGTCCTGTACCTCCCCGCGCAGGAACTGGGCGACGACTTCTACGATTTTCTGAAGTACAAGGACGGCTGCACGGCCATCGCCATTGGCGACGTCGCCGGCAAAGGGTCCGCCGCGGCCCTGCTGGCTTCGCTCGGCGTCGGCATCCTGCGCGAGCACGTAACGCACGCGCACTGCCAGCCGGCGGAACTGCTGGCGGATCTGAACGGCCACCTTCAGATACCTGGCCAGAGCGGGCGCTTCATCGCCATGGCCTTCGCCGTCTACGAGCCGTCCCGGCGCGAGCTCTGGCTGTCAAACGCCGGCTTCCCGCGGCCGCTGCTTGTGAGGGAAGGCCGGGCTGAGATGATCGACATTCGCGGCGTGCCGCTCGGGCTCCTGCCGGATACCCAATATGACTCCAAGCGCCTCCGTCTGGAACCGGGAGACCTGGTAGTCTTTTGCTCGGACGGAATTCATGAACAGACCAACGCCCTCGAAGAGGAATTCGGGCTTGAGCGCCTGATTTCGCGGCTGGCCGGGGTATGCGCGAGTTCCAGCGCCAAAAAAATCGCAGCCGACATCGTGCGCGCCATCGAGGATCACGCCGGATTCCGCACCGCCTGCTGCGGCTTCAACGACGACCGCACCATCATGGTCTTGCGCGTCACCGGCGCCGCATGACCGCATGCCAATCAGTGAGCGCAGCCGGGATTTTGGCGCAGCACAGGTTTGCAGCAGGTGTCGCGGGTTTCCCTTCTCTCACCTGTGTTGATTCCAGTGGTTCGGCCTGCAACGTGCCATCATCCCATACTTTGCCGACCTTTGTCGAAGCAGTATTTCGCGCACATCTGCGTGCATGGCCGATAGTCCAAGCAACCGATAAGCGCCTCAAAAGCGCGGCTAATCGGAGCTGCCCTCGGGATCGGGATCGGCAACGGGGTCGCAATCGGTATCGGGATTCGAAACCGCCATAAACTGATAGATCTCAGGAATGCGATCACCTCCAGGCCGATAGCGACACCGATTGCGACCCCGATACCGACGCCGACCCCGAAGCACGCGGGAGGTGACAGAATAGCCATGGAAGGCAGGATGTTGCCGGGCTCAGCCCGGAACAGGACTTGAGTCCGTTGCACCGAGGCCACCGATTGAACGAGGTGGGATACTTGCTCTTGACAGAAGTAGGAAGAAGGTGGATATTTGGGCATATGGAGGAACATTATGGCGCTGAACATCAAGAATGTCGAGGCTGATCGCCTGGCGCACGCCTTGGCGGAAAGAACGGGAGAATCCATCACCGAAGCGGTGATCAAGGCTCTGCGCGAAAGGCTGATGCGCGAGGAGGGGCGCAAATCACCCCGCCCCATGAAAGACGAGCTGATGAGCATCGGCAGGAGGTGCGCGGCGCTCCCGGATCTCGACACGCGATCTGCGGACGAGATTCTAGGCTACAACGCTATCGGAGTCGCAGAGTAATCCATGGTCATCGACAGTTCCGCCGTTCTCGCCATCCTGTTGCTGGAATCCGAGGCGGAGTCCTTTGCGGCGGCGATCGGTGGTGATGGCACGCGGATCCTGTCCGCTGTTTCCCTCCTTGAAACCGCCATAGTCATCCAGGCGCGTAAAGGTCCCGCTGGCGGCCGCGAACTGGATCTCCTGTTGCACAAGGCCCGGATTGAAATCGTTTCCTTCAACTCGGAACAGGCCGAGATCGCGCGCGACGCATGGCTGCGCTTTGGAAAGGGCCGCCATCCGGCAGCCCTGAACATGGGAGACTGCTGCGCTTACGCCCTCGCCCGCTCCTCAGGTGAATCCCTGCTTTTCAAAGGCACCGATTTCCCAAGCACGGACATCAGCTGTTGCGTCGGCGCAAAGGCAGAATCATAGGCCGCACTCGCTGAAATTGTGTTTGCGCTCGCCCGCGGCGAGATGACGAAAGCCGACATCGCGATCCTCGTGCGCAAATGGGCCGTGAATTCAACTATCCGGCCTCGCGGCTAATCCACCATAATGCCGGCAAGTTCAGTCAGCTGTCGTTGCAGTGAGCGATATGTCGACGGAGGCTTCCTCTATGATTGGCCAATGCATCTCGCATTACCGCATCATCGAAAAGCTGGGCAGCGGCGGCATGGGTGTCGTCTACAAAGCTGAGGATACCAAGCTGCGCCGCTTCGTAGCGCTCAAATTTCTGCCGGACACAATCGCCAAAGACCGGCAAACGCTTGAGAGATTCGAGCGTGAGGCCGTCGCCGCTTCCGCGCTCAATCACCCCAATATCTGCACGATTCATGAAATCGACGAGCAGGAACAGCAGCGCTTCATCGCCATGGAATTCCTGGATGGCCGGACGCTCAAGCAGCGCATACAGGCGCAGCCCCTTCCGGTCGGCGAAATCCTCGATCTGGCGATTCAGGTCGCGGACGGGCTGAATGCGGCTCATTCCCAGGGAATCATTCACCGCGACATCAAGCCGGCCAACATTTTCGTCACCAGCCGAGGCCACGCCAAGATTCTGGATTTCGGCCTGGCAACACTCTCCCAGGACAGGCAGGTCGCAGCTGCGGTGGCCACGGACGTGCCAACCGCGGAAACCGCGGTAGCCCAACTGACCAATCCGGGCACCGCCATCGGGACGGTCGCGTATATGTCTCCCGAACAAGCCTTGGGCCAGGAGTTGGACCCGCGCACCGACCTGTTCTCTTTCGGCGTGGTTCTTTACGAAATGGCAACGGGAGTTCTTCCGTTCCGGGGGACGACTTCAGCGGCGACATTCAACGTAATCCTCAATTCGGCGCCAACCGCGCCCGTTCGCTTGAATCCCGATCTGCCCGGCGAATTAGAGCGGATCATCAACAAGGCGCTCGAAAAAGACCGCAAGCTTCGCTACCAGCACGCTGCCGATATGGCCGCCGACCTGCAACGCTTGAAGCGGGATTCCGATTCCGGGCGAATAGCATCTGCCGGCACGGCGGCGCCCAAAGACATGCCGCAGCCCGCGCCGACTTTGCCGAATGAACCCGGCGGGCCCGCGGCACAGACGGATTCTGTGCCAACACTTCCGCATGATGTCGCCCGCAGGGGCTGGGGGCGCGTCGTGGCTGCCGGCGCCATCGTGATCTTGCTTGCCGCCGCTCTGGAAATCGATCCGACCTTTTTCTTGCCAAGGAACCTTCTGTGGGCACAGGCTAGCAATGCCCTCAGGCGGGTCGAAGCTGACGCGTGGCTTCAGGAGCCCGCGAAACGATACGGCGAGTGGGCCCCTTTGGAACAAGCCATGTACCGCTATGCTCGAGCCATTCAGGATGGCAAGGGAATCGAAGCACGGGATGCGGCGCGGGACCAGGTCCGGCTCAATCCAATGGATGGAGGTTTTCTGTACATACTTGGCGTGATCGAGGAACGCCTTAATCACCCTCTGGCAGCGATAGCCGCCTACAGCAAAATCACACCTGAGATGTTACCGGCCGAACCCTACCCAAACGGATATTGGGGGCTCAACCGTCTGGCGCGGGTCCGCCATGATATGGGCGAATACCAGAAACAACTCGAGGGCGCGCGCTTGGGACAGAGATCCTATTCTAATGAGGGCGCCTTCTTTTCGCAGGAAGCATCGGCCCTGATCGCGCTCGGACGCCCTCAGGAGGTCGACGGAGTGGTCACTCGCAGCATGACAACAACCTTGCGCTCGGGAAGTCCTGGCGCCGTGATGATGGCCGCGACGGTAGAGTTTCATGCCCATAACTATGCCGACGCATCCGTGGCCATGGCGAAACGAGCGGTCGATTTTTATCGCGGGCGCTTGAGTCCGCAGAAACCCACCGCTGACCAAAGGGAAAGTCTGGCGGCTGCGCTCTTCTGGGCGCAACAGTGGAACGAATCTTATTCGATTTCCGCCGAACTGGCGCGCGAATTCCCGGACAATCTGGATTATCAGGGAGATCTCGGTGTTGTCGCGGCCAAGCTGGGCCGCCGGGAAGAGGCGCTTCGGATTGCTGAGGCACTCGCTATAGTCAACCGGCCCTTCCTGCGCGGCAGTCATCTCTTTCGGCGTGCGCGCGTTCTCGCTGCCCTCGGCAATCGTGAAGGCGCCGTAACCGCACTGCAGCTCTCCGCCGCGCAAAGCAGGTGGTGGATCAGCTGCGAAATCCACCTGGATCCCGCCTTTGACCCAATCCGTGACTATCCGCCATTCAAGGAGTTCATTAAACCAAAGGGATAGGGAAATTCGGGGACGTCCACCTCGCTGACCTGGCTCCTGAGTTCCGAAATTCGGTAAACGAGGTGGACGTCCCCGGATTTTCATCAGGCTGTCCGGAGCAAGGAGGCCTCGACCGCCTCCGGCACCTCAATGGGAACGAACCAGTCTTTCGGGTATAAATAGTCTTCGCCGCTCTCATCAATGATACGGAGGTCGCCATCCTTCGCGGCTTCCGGATCGGGAAGAACCCGGTAGATCTTGTGCAACTCCAGCGAAGCAACGTACCCTTCATTCCTGAGGCAGACGACAAATTCGGCCCCGTTTGATTTGGCTTCCATCATAGGCTTTATTCAATCAAGATATCGTTTTCTTTTGAATTCCTTCCGGCCAATTCCATGCGCTTCGTACCAGTGAATCTCGGCGCTGCGCACTTGCGAGCTTTTCAGGCGGATCATCGCCTCGCCCTTCATCTTGCGCCATCTGCCGGTTCCGTACTGCTTCTCCAGGCGCGCGATTTCCCGGATGCCTGCTCCGACTGCTATCGTCTCAATGTGCATGATTTCTCCGAGTATCTCAAAGTGCATCACGCGGACTCCATTTTACATACTCGGTCTTCCGCACGCCGGCATGCACCACCCTCGGATCGCAATCTGCCTTCGAGCCCGGAATCCCTGAGACGGCATGCTTCTCTTCCCCCTTATCTTACCCTAACTGGAGGCTCCTTCGAAAGCCTTGCGGAGCATATCATTGCGATTCAGGTGGATTCAGCTTCCTCGGTCCGCGCCATCCGAATTATAATGGCGGCCATTCGAGGTTGATGTCATTGCTGTGGTCGGATCGCGTAGCGGAGGCTCGCATGCCCGAGATCGGCCAGATCATTTCGCACTACCGAATCATCGAAAAGCTGGGGCAAGGAGGGATGGGCGAGGTTTTTCTCGCTCACGACACCTCCCTGGATCGCAAGGTAGCTCTCAAGTTCCTGCCGGACATTTTCTCCGGCGATCCCGAGAGGCGGGCACGCCGGGTCCAGTCCGGCAGCTCTTGCACCTTTGCCTGACGAAAGACCCTGGATTCCAGGGAACGCAAGGTCATTATCGACAAAGCGATCTCCGGGCGGTATCTCCCGACCGGCCACCTGATCTACGCGACGAACGCGGGTGCCATCTATGCCCGGCCATTCAACGCCGATCGTCTCGAAGTGACCGGCAAGCCAGTCCAGGTACTGGACAATGTCGCGATCGGCGGCTGGGGAGGAGGTGCCTTTCTCGCGGTGTCCGACAATGGCACAATCATCTTCATAAAGCGGAGCGACTGGCCATGCCGGGTGTTCCGCATGACGGACATGAACGGCCGCACCATCGAGAGTCGGATCGCAGTGTCTCCATCGATGCTGGCGAAGATGGGGCTTTCCGGCGTGGGAACACTCAATATATCGCCTGACGGAGAGCGAGCGGTTTTCGTGAACTGGAAGGCAGGCGGTACCGACCTCTGGATGCTGGATTCCCGCATTGGTGAGCCGCAACGCTTCACAATCGATCCCGCCGAGGACGAGTATCCGGCGTGGGCGCCGGACGGAGGGGCTGTTGCTTACACAACCAACATGCCAGGTGCTGCATGCAGGATCTCTGTCAAGTCCGCCGAATCCGGCGCCGCCGCGACGCCGCTGCGCACCTGGCCTCGACATTTCCATGTGATCTCATGGTCGCACGATGGGAAATGGCTTGCGGCCGACGACTATCATCCGACGAACAAGTCGGATATTGTTGCGCTCCCTCTGAATGGCAAGGAGCCGGTCGCGGTCGCCACGGGGCCTGCCAATGAGTCCGGCGCGCAGTTCTCGCCCGACGGAAGGTGGATTGCCTACACGTCCGATGAAAGCGGACGGAGAGAAGTCTGGGTGGTTTCCTTCCCCGAACTGGCTTCGCGCCGCCAGGTGTCGATGGGTGGAGGAACTAATCCCCAATGGGATCCTAAAGGACATGTTCTCTACTATCTCCAGAACGGATACCTGGTTTCCCATGAGATCCGCGCGACGGAGAGCCTGAGTCTGGGGCGATCGCAGCAGCTCTTCCCAACTCCCGCCATTTACATGCAGAGCCTGCCCGGAGGCCGCTTTTTCCTGACAGAGCCCAATCTCCAGCCGCGCGACACCCCGATTCATCTGATCGTCAACTGGTTCGAGGAACTCAAGCGGCTCTTATCCGCCGGAAACGGATAGATGCGGGGACGTCCAACGGGTTGCAGCGGAGCGCGGGCGTCCCTGCCTGAAGGGCGCGTTTGGAGTGCGGCGACTGGTCGCCGCTTTCGCGAGTCGAACTGCCGCCGCGCAAGGCGGCTTGCCGCCGGGATGTCCACAAAACGCATGAAAGCTAACCCGCATTTCTCACCAGGTTTCTACTGCGGCGGCGGATCCGGGCATGTCTACTGCGTTGCGCTCGGTCGGTCTCCTCGACGTACTGTCAAGTACGCCTGCGGAGACCTCCCGTCGCGCGCCTTGTAACCATGCCCGTCTGCGCCGCCTCGCTACGAAACCTGGTGAGAAATGCGGGCTGGCGCGCGTTCTTTCGAAGGCGGCGGCAAGCTGCCGGGATGCGGCCAGTAGATCTTTTGCCAAAGCGGCGACGAATCGCCGCACTCCAAACGCCCTTCGTGCGCCGATTGTGTCCCTCGGGAGCGAAAACTATGCGGCATTAGAGAAATTCGGGAACGTTTACCTCGTTTACCTGATTGCTGGATTCCGTAATTCGGTAAACGAGGTGGACGTCCCCGAGTTTTCGCAAAACCCTGTGCTGACCAAACTGCGGGCAGATCGCAGTTTGGTCACATTTCCTTCTTGACCATACTGCGGGCACATCGTAGTATGGTCGCATGGTGCACAGGTATCTGGAAGACGCTCTGGAAAACCTCTCCTTTGCCCATCGGAAGATGGCTTTCGTTTCCGGGCCGCGCCAGTGCGGCAAGACCACGCTGGCAAAAATGCTGCTGCGAGACCGGGGAGTCGGCGCGTATCACAATTGGGATGAGACCGAATTCCGCCGCCTCTGGACGAAGTCGCCACGTTCCGTTCTACCGCCGGGCGGCGCCGTCAATGGCCGCAAGGGCGTTCCTCTCATCGTGCTCGATGAGATTCACAAGGCAAAGCGATGGAAACAATCGTTGAAGGGCATTTGCGACACCATGGAACAGCCCGCCGATATTCTCGTGACGGGCAGCGCCAGACTGGCCGTATATCGAAGGGGGAGCGACAGCTTGATGGGCCGTTACTATCACTTCAGGCTGCACCCTTTCACGCTGGCCGAGGTCGGCGGAGGTTCCCTGCTGCCGCCGGAGAAAATTCGCGCGGAGATATGGGAGGATAGCGGCCGGAATCGAAAACAGGATCAGGCCGCATTGGACGCCCTGCTCCGGTTTGGCGGTTTTCCGGAACCGTTTTTGGCTGGAGAAGAAAGGCGACTGAATCTGTGGCGGCAGGGCCGCATCGAGAAAGTCGTCCGCGAGGACCTGCGTGATTTGTCGCGCATTCCCGAATTGAGTCAGATCGAGATGCTGGTTTCGCTTCTGCCGGAGAGGGTAGGATCGCTGTTCAGCCGGGCCTCGCTCCGTGAGGAATTGGAGGTCAGCTTCGACACCATCCGCCGCTGGATGCAGTATCTCTTTGAACTCTATTATGCGTTTGAAATCAAACCCTTCACTTCCAAGATATCGCGGTCCCTGAAAAGAGAGGGCAAACTCTATCTCTGGGATTATTCCGAGGTCGTGGACCAGGCCGCGAGATTCGAAAACCTGATTGCGGCACATCTCCTCAAGGCGTGCCATTATTGGACGGATACGGGAGAGGGTCGGTTCGAATTGTTTTATCTGCGCACAAAGGAAAAACAGGAGATCGATTTCCTGATCGTGAAGGATAAAAAGCCCTGGCTCCCCGTGGAAGTCAAAGTGAACGATACCGGTCCCTCCCCCCATTTCAGGCGCTTCCTGCCGCAACTGGGCTGTCCGCTTGCGCTCCAGCTGATCCACCACCCCAATCATCGGTCTCAACATCAGATTGGCAATACGAAGTTGCTGGTGGCGAGCGCCGCGGCGGTGCTGAAGTTCTTTGTCTGATTCAAGGAAGCCATGGTAGCGCAGGCATCTCCACATGGCAGCGAACCAATATAAGGAAGCATTGGCCGATTACCAGGGCGCGTTGCAGCTGCCGGCCAATCTCCAGGAAGCACTGAACATGGGGGATCGGCGCCCCGGGCACGAACAGCGCCCGCCGGGTGGAAGTGAGCTGCCGGATCGGTATTGCGTACGAGTCATTTGGGGATAAGGCAAACGCCGAAAAATCCTGGCGCGGTAGTGTTGATTTGCTGTTGAAGTTTCCAATTGCCTTGCCTTTGTTCAATAGGTGAGAATACAGGTAAGTTTCCTGATGGTTTGAACCTAGGTATTCGCGCTGAATATTTCTTGTTCGACGCGGCTCTGTATTGCAGCTCCAGGTCGCGGAGGCAATCCCATGACCGGAAAGATGCTCGGGCATTACCAGATCCTGGAAAAGCTTGGTGAAGGTGGCATGGGAGTTGTATTTAAGGCCCGCGACACCCACCTCGATCGCTTTGCCGCCATCAAGGTACTTCCCCCCGAGAAAGTCGCGGATTCTGAATGTCCCCTGAGCAGGCGGAAGGCAAACACGTCGATCACCGTTCCGACATCTTTTCCCTGGGCATCGTTCTCTACGAAATGGCAACGGGAGAGCGCCCGTTCAAGGGGGATTCCAAGCTTTCGGTTCTGTCGTCGATCGTGAGGGACACCCCGAAACAAGTCCGGGAGATCAACCCGGACGTGCCCAATGACCTGTCCCGGATCATCCGGCGTTGCCTGAACAAGGATCCTGACAATCGATATCAGAGTGCCAAGGGCCCAGGTGGTCTCCAAACGGCTCTCGGATAGCCGTCGTCGACTTCACAGCCCGCAGCACAGCGATATTTGACCTCGCAACTGCGTGGAAAAGCCAGACACCTGAAATCTTGCCGCCCCCTCCGGAGCCGGATTTGCACTTTATTGCGAGATCATGGTCCCCGGATGGAGCTAAGCTCGCTGGCAGCACCGGTAAAGGAATTGCGGCCTATGTGATAGCATCAAAAAAGTATGAGATTCTCACAAGGGATGGAGGAAGTTGGCCCGCCCGGATTTTCAGGCCAAATGGTAGGGGCGATAGCGACGAAATTGGGTGTTACGTTTGGAGTGCGGCGACTGGTCGCCGCTTTGGAAAGCGTGCTCTCGCCGCGCAACGGCAGCTTGCTGCCGTTCAGGAGAGACCAATGCTTGGTTTAAGGCGCGCCGTGGCGATCCCGGCAGCAAGCTGCCGGTGGGGGGCAGCATCAGGCTGTTGAAAGCGGCGACGAGTCGCCGCACTCCAAACGGGGCAGCCGCGTCCCAAGTGCTAAATTCGGAGAAGTCCCTGAATTAACGGCTTTGCTTCCTGCCGAAACGGGCGTACAGGGCGGGCATCAGGAACAGGTTCAGGATCGTTGACGTCACCAGGCCTCCCAGGATCACGACTGCCAATGGATGCTCGATTTCATGGCCGGGCTTGTCGCCGCCGAGCACGATCGGCAGCAGCGCAAGGCCGGTGGCAAGCGCCGTCATCAGGATTGGCGCCAGCCGCTCCCCGGAACCACGCACAACCAGCTCGGGGCTGAATGCCTGCCCTTCCTGCATTTCCAGGTGCCGATAGTGGCTGACCAGCATGATGCCGTTGCGGGCGGCGATACCCAGCACCGTCACGAATCCCACCAGCGAACCCAGGGAAAGCACGCCGCCGGTCAACAAGGTCGCCATTACTCCGCCCACGAGCGCAAAGGGCAGGCTGACAATGACGAGAACCACGAGCCTCGGCGCCCGGAAATCGGTGTAGAGCAGGAGAATGATTCCCAGCACCGACAGTCCCGTAAAGGCGAGCAAGCGGTTCCTGGACTCCTGCCGGGCCGCATATTCCCCGAGGAACTCAGGGTGGTAGCCGCGGTCAAATGAAAGCGCGCCTACCTTGCTCTCGATGGCGCGCGCCACGCTGCCAAGGTCGCTGCCGGAGCTGACGTCACAGGTCACATCGATGCGGCGCGACGCACCTTCCCGCTGCACCACATTCGGCATCGGGACGATGCGCACGTGGGCAACATCGCCAAACAGCGCCTGGCCGCCCCCCGGCAGGGGGATGTGCATGCGCCGCAGCGCATCGATGTCGCCGCGCACCGAAGGCGCGCCCCACACGACCACATCGCTGATCTGCTGCGCATCATAAAGTTCACCGGTCTTCAAGCCCTTTACCATCGTGGTCGCGGTGCGGCGCACGTCCCCCGGCGTCAACCCGAACCGCTGGGCGGCTTCGTCGCGCACGCGTATTTCCAGCTGGGGCACCAGCACCTGGGGCTCCACCTTCAGATTGGTGACACCCGGAATACCCGATATGACCTTGCCCGCTTCCTCGGCCTTGGCGCGCAGCACTTGCAGATCAGGGCCGAAGATTCTGACCACAATGGAGGCGCCCGATCCGGTGAGCACTTCCTTGATGCGTTCCTTCAGGTAGGTCAGCACATCCCGGTAAAGTCCGGGGTAACCGTCGACCACCTCCTTGATGCGCGCCACCGTCGGTTCGTAGGGGACGTTGGGATCGATGCTGATCCAAAGCTCCGTGAAATTCGGGCCTACCACTTCATCCGCGACTTCCGCGCGCCCGATGTGAGCCCCGAAATTGCGCACCCCGGGAATCGCCCGCAGTTCCTTGCTCACCCGCACCGTGATGCGCTGCATCGCCTCGAGCGAGGAGCCGGGTTTTTCGACCCAGTGCATCAGAAAATCGGTTTCTTTGAAGTTAGGCAGGAACTCCTCGCCCAGAAACGGGATGGTGGCGAAGGTTGCCGCAAGCACAGTGACACAGGTGAATACGGCCGTCATGGGCCGGCGCACGAGCCCGGGGAGAATGGCAAGGTAGGCGCGCTTGAGCAGCCGCGTGACCGGCGGCTCTTTGGGAGACGATGCGGCCGCGCGCGGCAGGAGCATCAGAGACAGCGCCGGCGTCAGCGTCAGCGCCACCCCCAGCGACGCCAGCACCGCCAGCACGTAGGAAATCGCCAGCGGACGGAAAAAGGATCCCGATAGCCCTTCGAGGAAAAAGACCGGGACGAAGACCATGAAGACAATCAGGGTCGCATAGACAATGGCGCTGCGCACCTCGACCGACGCTTTGAGCACCACCTGGAAGGCGGATTCGGGCTGCGGCAGAGTCCGGTTGAGGCGCAGCCGTCTCATGATGTTTTCGACGCCGATGATCGCGTCGTCGACGACTTCCCCAAGAGCGATCACGAGGCCGGCGATCACCATGGTGTTGATGGAATAGCCGCGATAGTGCAGTGCCATGGCGGCGGCAAGCAGCGACAGAGGGATTGCCAGCACGCTGATCAGCGTGGTGCGCCATTCGAAAAGGAAGACGGAGAGCACCACGATCACGAAAATGCAGCCGAGGAGCATGGCGCGATTGAGGTTGTTGAGCGCCATTTCGATAAATGTCGCCGGGCGGAAAATGGTGGAGTCGAGGTCGACATCCTTGAGTCCCGGCTTGAGAGCCTCGAGGACGGCTTCCACGTTGCGGGTCACGTCGAGGGTGTTCCCTTCCGGCTGTTTTTCGACGATCAGCAGCAGCCCGGGACCGTCGTTGATCACGGCATCGCCGATCGGCGGCGGGAAGCCCTCCACCACGTCGGCTACCTGGCCGAGCGTGAGGGGCGTGCCCTGGCGGAAGGCAACCGGCACACGCGCCAGATCCTGCGGCGTATTTACCGGGGAGACATGGGTAACCGCCAGGCGCTGGTTGGGCGTATCCAGAAATCCTCCCGCCGCGGGCGCGACCGATTCCCGGGTCACACGCACGACATCTTCGAGCAGAACGTCGTGCGCCTTCAGGCGGTCGGGATCGATCAGCACCTGAATCTGACGGTCCCGCTCCCCCCAGATGGCCACGTTGGCAACACCGGGGATCGCCATCAGGCGTGGCCGCATCGTCCAGCGCGCCAGGGTCGTCAGCTCCATCTGCGAGAGCTTGGCCGACGACATTCCGATCTTCAGGACCCGGCTCGTGGAAGAGAGCGGCGAGAGGATCACCGGAGGCTTCGCCACCGCCGGGAGCTGCCCGGCTGCTATGGCGAGCCGCTCCTGGACGAGCTGGCGGGACACCATCAGGTTTGCGTCTTCCTGGAAAATCAGCACCACCGAGGAAAGCCCGAGCACCGATTTGGAACGCAAAGTCTTGAGCCTGGCCGTGCCGTTGAGCGCGTTTTCAATCGGCACCGTCACCAGGCTTTCGACCTCGGTCGTCGACAGCCCGGGCGCCTCGGTCTGGATTTCCACCAGCGGCGGCGCGAATTCAGGGAACACATCCAGTGGCGTCGACGGCACAACGCGAATCCCCACCACCATAAAAAGGATGGAGAGTGCCACAACCACAACTCGCAGATGCAATGCTTTCGAAACCAGCCAGTTCATCGCTCCCCCACCGCAGGATCATTGGTAACAGTCCGGGCGTGAAAAAGTGCCAAGAAATAGCTGGCGCGGCCCGAAGCCCCAGAAGAATCTCAAAAAACAAACCACAGAGGCACGGAGACACAGAGAGCGCGAAAGGAAGAGGCGGCTTTCCGCGGGCCCGCAGGGCCCAGCGAAGCTGGCAGGAATGGTTCTGGCTCTGAGGGGAAGCGCCCCAAATTGCACAATTTGCAGGCATCCTATGCCGCGCTTCCCCTCAGGGCCAGAACCATTCCTGCCGCGGAAGGCCGTCTCTTCCTTTCGCTCACAGAGTTTCCAATCCGTATTCCTCTGTGGTCTCCGTGTCTCTGCGGTTCAGAAATCCTTTGTATTTCTGAAAGGATTTTCTGGTTAGTAATACTGATTTTCACCGATTTTCTTCTGCTATTCAGGCTGTCAGCCGCCAGCAATTTCCCATACTCATTTTCCGGCTCCGAATTCCGTGCCGTACAGCTCCATCGCTCCCGCGACCACGATCTTCGCACCCACCGCCGGGCCGCGCTTCAGCACCGCCTGGGAATCCATCACCTGGAGCACCTCGACGCGCCTGCGGGTGTACACCTGCGGCCCGATGTTTTCGTAAACCCATGTGCCCCCGATGGAATCGTGGAGAATTGCCGACCAGCGCACGACCAGGCCTTCCTCGGCGCCCCGCAGCGAAAGGACTGCATTCACCCGCTGTCCCGGCCGCACAGGAGTGCCGTTGTCGCCGCGATTCGGGAGTTCGTAATAGAGATCGGCGCTGGCCGCGCGGGCATCGGCGGAGGGGGGGGCGGCAATCGGCGCGGCAGTGCGGCCGCGTGCGCCCGGAGAATCCATGAGGCCGCGAATGCTCGCGGAACGCGCAGTGTCGATTCCATCCAGTTCGCCCACATAGACCGGAACCCGGACCCAGACAACCGATGGATCGGCAACTTCAAACAGGGGGGCGCCACTGGGCACGGCCTGGCCCGGCCTGGCCAGGACATTCTGGATCATGCCGTCACAAGGCGCCGGTATCGCCACAGCGGTGTCCGCGGAGAGCGGCGCGCTGACAAACAGATCGAGCCGGCTGCGGGCCGCCTTCAAGTCGTTTTTGGCGAGATCCAATTCCTCGCGTGCCAGCTGCACGGCTTTCTCGCTGCCGGCGCGGTCACGCAACAGCTGGCCGGCGCGGTCCGCACGCACCTGGGCAGCCTGGACGCGCGTTTCGGCCGAGGCGACATCGCGCTCCAGCTGAAGGCGCAGATCGCGTTCAGGCGAGACATAGGGCAACAGGCGGTAGAGCGCCTGCCCCTTGCGCACCCACGAGCCCGCCGCCGGAGCATTCTGCCCGTCCATGATCGTGCCGCCGATCGGGGCCGTCACGACCACCCTGCGGTCGGGAGGAAGCACGATGTCGGCACTGAATGTGCGGGTGTGGCTGATCCGCTGTTGAGCCAGAGCGACGGTCTCGATTCCCAGACGCTGCTCTGCCTGCGCCGTCAGCGTGATCGTCGCAAGATCCGCTTCCTTGGGGGCGTTTTTCACCACTGCCGGCGAAGCATGGGCCTCCGTTTTGGCGGCCGGCTGTTGACGGCCGCAACCCGAAAGCAAAACCGCCAGACCGGCAAACCATAGCATGAGCGGCAAAGAGCGCCTTACGACGGCTTGTTTAGAACTTTGCATCGCGTCTCCTCCCGATACTGCGTTCGAGCTGCGCCAGGGCCCGGCGCTGCTCGTTGACAAGTTCAACCTCTCGCATGCGCGCATCGATCACACTGCGTGTGGCTTCGAGCACCAGCAAGTACGATTCTTCTCCGGCTTGGAAAGCAATCCCGGCAAGGCGCACCCCTTCCTCTGCCTGAGGCAAAATGCGGGAGCGATAATGGACCAGGCTTTCGTTCGCCTGCAGGAGCTGGGTCCGGGCTTCCCTCACTTCCTGCGCGATGCGGTGATGAACCGCCAGATATTGGGCCCCGGCACGTTCCACCTCGCTGTCCGCCCGCGTGATGCCCCCCTTGTTCCGATGAAAAACGGGCAGCTCGGCAAGCAAGCCGCCGCGCGGCGAAAAATCCAGACCGGCACCCCGCTTGATGCTGAGCAGTTCGGCAAAGGCAAACGTGCGGGAACGCTCCCACTTCGCACGCCCGGCCGCCGCTTCAATCGCCAGGGTCGCCGCCAGCAGGTCGGGCCGATGCGCGAACGCATCCTTGAACAGGTCTTCGATGCCAGGGACAACGGGGACTGAAGAAGCTGCCGCACCGGAGGTGTCCCGTGCGGCAATCTCAAAGTTGACCTGTTCGGATTCCAATCCGAGCAGAAAGCGCAGCCTGGCATGCGCCGACATGCGCGCGGACTGGTTGCGCGCCAGCTGTTCCTCCGCGGTACTTACTTCGATCCGGGCGGCGTTGGCCTCGAGCTCGCTGATGTCCCCTGCCCGCAGGCGCTTGTCCGTCAGCGCCGCAATTTCCGTCCGGAGCTTGACCGCTTCCTGGCTCAGGCGCACGCGGTCCGCAGCGAGCTGCAGGTCGTAATAGGCGCAGCGGACGTCGCGCACGACGTCAAGCCCGTTCTGCTCCAGCCCCTGCGCTACCCGGTCGACTTCGACCTTTGCCGCCGCTACCCGTTTGGGGCGCTGCCACAGGACCTCGCCCGGCAGGTTCAGCAGCATTTCGAATTGGGTATAGCCAAAGGGCAGCAGGAGTTGAAGTGTCGGATTGCGCAACAGACCGGCATCCAGCAGGTCGGCCCGGGCCACCGCCAGTGCGGCGAGATCGGCCTGCAGCGCCGCGTTGTTCCACAACGCAATCGCCACGGCGTGGTCTTCGGATAACGGGCGTTCGAGAGATACGCCCTCCGGCAGCTTCAGATTTCCGGAAGGCGGGATCTGAGGCGCCATACGCGCCTGCGTGCCTTGCCCGGCATCGTCGCCGGGCGCCGGGGATGCTGCGCCTGTCAATGCATCGGAAAGTAGCAACAAGGTAAGTACTGCAATCGCACTCTTGATCATTGGAATGCACCAATCAGGAGTTTTTCTAAATGCGCGCGTTTGTGAGACTAAGAGGTCGCTAAACCGCGCTGATTACCACTACGATACGGCGGCCATTCTATTACATTAAAACCAACCGCCCAACGAAGATCTCAACAACCATCCATACGCACATGTTTTATTTGGCAGGCTGAGTGTCAAAATGCCGGGGAGAATCACAGGCCTTGAGACGGGCAACCCATTTGGAGTGCGGCGACTGGTCGCCGCTTTGCGGAGCCCGATACTGCCCCTTCCCGGCGGCTTGCCGCCGGGATTGGCCGCAACACCCTTGCTGCCGTCGATGGTGCTCCGCGGACCGTGCAGCAGGGCGGCAAGCCGCCCAGTTTGGCGGTTGACCGAGGCTGAGCAAGCGGCGACCAGTCGCCGCACTCCAAACGGATTGCCCCATCCGTAAGCCGGCGATTCGCGGCCGATGTACTGCTATTTCCGCGAGTTGCCATGCACGGAGAGCAATATCTGGCCGGGCTTCGCGCCGGTGTGGGTGCCGTTGCGCAGCACGACGGCGCCGTTGACGACAACGTGCGGGATGCCGGCGGGATACTGGTGCGGCTGCGCATACGTGGCGCGATCGGCGACCGTGTTCCGGTCAAAGATTACTACGTCGGCAGCGAATCCTTTTGCGATCCGGCCGCGGCGGTCGAAGCGGAACTGCTCTGCCGGCAGCGAGGTCATCTTGCGCACGGCTTCCTCGAGCGAAATCACCTTCAGGTCGCGCACGTAATGCCCGAGGACGCGGGCATTGTTCCCGTAGCTGCGCGGGTGCGGCACTCCATCTCCGGGCGTAACGAGCGAGCTGTCCGATGCGACCGCAACCCGCGGGTGGCGCATGAAGCTAGCGATGTCATCCTCCGACATGAAGTGGTATACCATGCCTGGCGCGCCGCGCAGCATCATCTCGCGCGCGACCTCCAGCTGGGCGTCGGCCGAACCGTCCCCCTTAAGCTTGAGCGCGACCTCTTTCATCGACAGGCCTTCCAGTGATTTGTCCGCATTGTAAGAAGACACCACACCCCACGAGAGATCGTGGAAGCCGCGTTCTTCATACAGCTGGATCATCTCCTCTTTGATTTTCGCCCACGTGGCCGGATCGTCGAGTCGCTTTCTGATCTGCTCGCGCCCGCCTTCCAGGGCCCACGCGGGAAACCGGATGCTGAGCCCCGAGCTGCCCGCCTCATAGGCATATTGATCCGCCTCGACCTGCACGCCGCGCCGGCGCGCCGCGTCGATCAGCGCAAGCACCTGGACGCTTTCGTTCCAGTTCTTCGGGCTGTCGATCTTGATGTGCGAGATCTGGACGCGGCAGCGCGCCTGCTCGCCGACGGCGATGGTTTCGGCTATGGTTTTCTGGATCTCGGTCCCTTCGTTCCTCATGTGCGAGGCGTACACCCCGCCGGCCGCCGCGGCTACTTTGGCGAGTTCGACGATCTCCTGCGCATCGGCGTAAACGCCGGGAACATACTGGAGCCCGGTCGAGAAGCCGACGGCACCCTCGGCCATCGCACGCGCCACCAGCTCTTTCATTTTCGCCAGCTCTTCAGCCGTTGGCGCCCGGTTGGCCGAACCCATGACCGCGCGGCGCACGGTGTTGTGGCCCACGAGGGTTGCCCAATTGATGGCAGCGCCGGCCTCGCGGATGGTGCGGAAGGATTCGGCGACGTTGGCCGTCGAGCCGCCGCAGTTCCCGGCGACGACGGAGGTGACCCCCATCCGGACGTAGTTCTCAGCCAGCGGCTTGCGATCGAGGTCGTCGGCGTGCGTGTGGACGTCGATGAAGCCGGGTGCGACGATCAATCCGGCCGCGTCGATCGTGTCCTTGGCCTGCGCGCTGCCGAGCTTCCCAACCTCGACGATGATCCCGTTTCGGATGCCGACATCGGCCCGAAACCCGGCTTTCCCGCTGCCATCGACCACCGTGCCGTTGCGAATGATCAGGTCAAACGGATCCTGCGCCCGCAAAAAGAAAACGGCCGCCACAAAAGCAAGCGCCGCAATCAAGATTCGTTTCATGCTCTCCCCCGTGAAATGTTCCAAGGATATCACCTTTTGGCTTGGTCTGGCCTTCTCTCGCATCTACTTTATGCGCGGTATCACATCTTAGTTTCCAGATCGCACTTCAAAATCGAAGTCAAGAAAGCGCCTGTCCCGTTTGGAGTGCGGCGACTGGTCGCCGCTTTCGGCCACCGGTCTGCCGTCGCACCAGGCGGCTTGCCGCCTTTTCCCCCAGACGCTGCAGGCACGGCAAAAAGCCGGTGCGTGCAATTCCCGGCAGCAAGCTGCGTGATCCGGCCGGCATGCGATCCCCAAAGCGGCGACAAGTCGCCGCACTCCAAACGGAATCGCTGACCCGCATTTCTATTGTCTCCTGTCTTCTGTCTCCTGTCTCCCGTCTCCTTCGTTTCCATGGCTCCTGCCGCACCTATATGTTAGTGTAATGCCTCTGGAGTGGTTCAAGTCGCATGCTGGATTCCTTGCTTGGACTGACTGGACTTTTCTTTGCCGGGGTGGTGGCCGGGGGGATCAACTCGGTGGCCGGCGGTGGGACGTTGATCTCGTTTCCGGCGCTGATCGCGTTCGGCGTACCGCCGGTGCCGGCGAATGCCACCAACACGGCCGCGGTCTGCCCGGGGTCTCTCAGCAGCGCTTATGCTTACCGGCACGATTTGCCCAAGCAGCACGGGTTCCTGGCCCTGCTCGTTTTGCCCAGTCTCATCGGCGGGCTGCTCGGGGCCTGGGTGCTGGCCGCAACCCCGAACTGGCTGTTCGCCCGCATCGTCCCCTTTCTCGTGCTGTTCGCCACCATCCTGTTTGCCGCCCGGAAACGGTTTGCGCGCCGGATGGGCTTTTCTTCCGTTGAGGAAGCCCACACTTCTGTTGGCGCCCGAGTCTGGGGCTTCTTCTTTCAGTTGTTCGTCGCGGCCTACGGCGGCTATTTCGGCGCGGGCATCGGCATCCTAATGCTGGCGTCGCTCGGCGTCATGGGCCTGCGCGATATTCACATGATGAACGCGCTCAAGACGATCCTGGCCACCCTGATCAACGGCATGGCGTTGATCTATTTCACTATCAAGGGGCTCGTCGTCTGGCCGATTGCCCTGCTGATGGCCGCGGGCGCCATCCTCGGCGGCTATGCCGGCGCCCGCCTGGCCAAGCGCGTCAATCAAAGTTACCTGCAGATGTTCATCGTGGCCGTGGGACTGTTCGTTTCCGTCTGGCTTTTCTTCCGCTGAGGCCTGCCACGCATGACGATCGCATACTACATCAGTGCACACGGGTACGGGCATGGCGTGCGGTCATGCGACATTATCCGTGCGCTCCTGCGGATCCGCCCGGCGTTGCGCCTGATGATCGTCAGCGATCTGCCGCAGGCGTTTTTGGCGAACCGCCTCGCCCCCGGAGCATTCGAATATCGGCAGGCATCTTTTGACATCGGCATGGTGCAACTGGATTCGATCCGCGTGGATATTCCCGCCACGCTCGAGCGAGTCTGGAAGCTCTGCGAGAACAGAAACGCCCTGAAGCAGCGCGAGACCGAGTTCCTGCTCAGCCACGACGTCCGCCTGGTGGCCGCGGACATCCCTTCCATCCCTCTGGAAGCGGCCGCGCAGGCCGGCATTCCGGGCATCGCGGTCGGGAATTTCAGTTGGGACTGGATCTACTCGGACTATCAAGGCCAGGACGCGCGCTGGCGTGGGGTCTGCCGCGTCTTTGCGGAAGGCTACGCCCAATCCAGGCTGCTGCTGCGTTTGCCGTTTCATGCGGCAATGGATGTTTTTCCGGATATCGAGGATGTTCCACTGCTTGCGGTTCCCGGATGCGCGCGCCGGGAGGAGATGGCCGCCCTCACGGGCGCACGGCCCGGCGTCCCGTGGATCCTGCTGTCTTTCACGACGCTCGATTGGGATGAATTCGCGCTCCGGTCAGTGGAGCGCCTCACCGGTTACGAATTCTTCACCGTGCTGCCGCTCGCATGGGAGCGAAGGAACATTCACGCGATTGACCGGACGGACGTCCGGTTTTCGGATGTGCTGGCCTCATGCGACGCCGTGATTTCCAAGCCCGGATTCGGCATTCTGTCCGATTGCGCCGTCAACCGGAAACCGCTGATTTATGCCGAGCGCACCGGGTTTGCCGAATACCCCGTCCTGGAAGCAGCCATCCATCGGTACCTGCGGCATGTGCACATCCCTTCCGCCCGGCTCTATCGTGGCGACCTGCAACAGGCACTGGACCAAATCTGGAAAGCTCCCGAGCCCCCGGAAACCCTGGCTTCCGGAGGCGACCGCCTCGCCGCCAAACGCATGCTTGCGCTCCTGTCCTCATAGTGCATTTGAAGTGCGGCGCCCCGGCCTGCACCTTATTCGACTTTTTGGCATCCAAACAAATCCGCATCAGCCCTTCCACATTGGAGTATCGGCACATCCAGGAGGCTATTCCGACAACCCAGGGCCGAAGGCCCGCTCCATACCAGCCTGGGGCAACGCCCCAGGATTCGGGCGATCCTATGGAAATAAAAGGGCTGTAAGCCCGCCCTATAAACGTCCATGGAGCGGGCCTACAGCCCTTGTCTATCTAATCCTATTGTTCCCGGGGCGTTGCCCCAGGCTGGTATGGAACGCGCCTTCGGCGCTCATGATTGCGCTCCAGCGGAATCTCAATCCCAGCGGCATCAGGGCGGCACTCCCAGTCATGCTGTTTATCGAAGCGAGATTCGTATCAAGGAGCAGGACTGGGCGGGGAAAGCAGGGGTAAAGGGTGCGGTTTGTGGAATTCCAGGCAGCAAGCTGCCTGGTCCGGCCAGCATGGGATTCCCAGAGCGGCGACGAGTCGCCGCACTTCAGAAAGGATCCGGGATTACTTGATTCCCTTTTTCAGGGATTGGATGCGCTGTTCGGCGAGAGGGGGCACGGGGGGCCCGCCTGGCATGCCGAGCGTCGCTTCGGCATAATCCCGCGCGCGCATGTAGTAGCTTTCAGCCTGCGCGCGGTCCCCAAGCTCTTCATAGCAGCGTCCCTGGTAGTACAGGACCGTGCCGGGGCACACACCCGATTTGTTGGGTTCGAGACTGGTTTTGGCGAGGGATTCGAGTGCCAGCCTCCACTCCTTCTGGTTCATGAAGGCGCGCGCGATCCCGAGGCCGGCATATTTCGCTTCTTCTGAGAGGGGGTCGCGTTCCGCCAGGTGCCGCAGAATCGCAAGCACGGCGTTCGGGAATCCATCCGGTGCGCTCCAGGGGTATTCCGCTCCTGAGAATCGTACCGGGACGGTGACATTCGCCGCCGCATCCCTGTTTTGAAGCCCCAGGACGATGGCCTGCCCGGGTTTCTTCGCGCGCAGCAAAGCCTGATATTCCCTGAAGGTCATCGGCTTCTGGTCGACGGTTTTGACCAGCGCCGACGGAGACACCCCCACCTTGGCTGCATTCCCGGCCGGCGAAACCGCCAGTACCGAGAGCCCGCGCGGCGAATCCATCAGTTCCATGCCGGGATCAGGCATCAGGAGCCGTTCCCGCGCCGCTTCCGCCTGGTTGAGCTGTGCGACGAGAAAATCGAGCGCCGGCTCATCCAATGCGGGAAGTTCAATCAAGTCCGCCGCCGGGTGCATCGTGTTGTAGAGCCGCAAAAAAAACCTGTTTTCCTGGCGCGTTCCCAGCAGGAGCAGGTCGGCGCGGCCCACGGCCGCCGAGATGCGCTTGATCAACATGTCGGCGCTCGCGGTTTCCAGGTTATCCTGCAGCAGCTGCTCGATCGGGAGCGCGCCTTTTTTCCGCAAGGCCTCGATCTCCTCGGGCGCGATCCGCGGGTCGGAAAATGCGGCGGTGCGCAGCGCGATCCTGCGTGCTGCCGCTTCCGACTCCGCAGCTGGCGCTACCTGTTTGGTCTGGGTATTCCGTTCGTAAATTCCGAGAAAAACCAGGGCCGGCTTCAGGTCGCCGCTTACCTTCACCGCCTGGCCGCGCCGGATCGTCACCTCCTGGACATATTGCCCTGACCGGTGAATCACCTGGACCCGATGGCTGCCCACGCAAACGTCCTTGCCCAGCGGAGTCAACCCTTGCAGAACTCCGTCCAGGAAGACTTCGGCACTCGCAGGTGCGGATGACACTTCCATGTACCCCGTGTCGCGCTTCAGCTCAACCATGCGGAATTCGGGGCGCACAACCACAGGTTTAGCCCAGTCGACTTCCTGATCATTAACGGTCAGCTGCAGAGTGACCGGCTGATAGCAGGCCGCCTGGAACTCGATCCTCAGGGGTTCCCCCACAGGGACCTCCGCAAGCCGGAAAAAGCCGGCGCCGGACTTATCCGCGTTCCACGGTTGGACGATAGCGGCAAGATCCTGCTGGCGGTCTGCGGGAAGGGATGCGATCCAGGCATTATAGGCCTGGCTCACGCCGCGGATCTCTCCGTTGAGGATGACCGAGGCGCCGGGGGCACTGGTTGCAATCGGGATCTCGACCGTGCGCCTGCGCAGCGAACGGGAATCGCTGGTGTCCTCGGCGGCGCGGATCGTGACCTCGAAGTCCTGGTCGAGATGGCCGGGAAGCCGCAGCTGGAAATGGTATGTGCCGCCGATCAATGCAACGCTGAGTGGAGTATTGCCGAATTCGGCGCCGAGATAGGAGAGAACGGCTCCCGGAGGCGTGCTCTGAAGAAGATAGTGTCCGGTTTCGGTAGATTTGAGCTTCGTGAAAAGGAGTTTCTCGCGCGGATTGAAGACCGTTTCCTCAATTCTCGGATTCGTCACCAGCAGTTCGCGAAAGAGAGACGCGATTTCGGCCTCGGGCAGCAGCAGCATCGTCATGGTGCGCATCTGGAGCAGCAGGGCATCCTGCAGCAATTTGGATGCCTCCGGTGTCAACTTGCCGCCCTGGCGCAGCTCGCGCAGCTCCGCCAGCATGGGGGCAAGCTTTTCAGCCACTCCCTGGGGCCGCGCTGCCTGGAGTTCAGCGGCTTCTTTGAGGAGTTGCTCCATTTTGGGGAGATCCTGAGCGGGCGCAATGCCCGGCGTCGCCAGAAATCCCAGCCATGCCGCCAACATCAGAATCAGGGTGCCGCAAATTGAGTTTTTCACCGGAACCACACCCAGTTGTCCTCGTTTTTGCCGGCCACAAACACTTCGCCGGCCGCTGAAACGCCGATCACTTTCAGGTTCTTGAATTGCAGCCGCTGGTCCATCAGGACCGAACCGACATGCTGCACTTCCAGCCCGGCGCGCCCGTCCGTGATGACAAAAGCCTGCACCGAGTTGGAATTGGTGTCGAGAATAAACAGGTGATTCAAAGAATCGAGTGCGAAATATTCGATGGAAGGCTCTTTGCCCAGCGTGGGGCCGGGGGTAACGGTTGCGGCCGGCTTGCCGTCGCGTCCGTAGATCTGAATGCTCTTTTCATCGGCTGCCAGGGCGAAAATATTCCCGCGGCTGTCGATCCTGAGAAGCCGCGATTTCAGAGGCGCCACCGGGCTGAGGCTTACCGCGCCGGAAGCGGAAACAACTCCGCGCACGAGGCCCAGGTCCTGGTCTGCCATGTAGAGATCGCCGCGATCGTCGATTGCAATGGACCGCAGCTTCGAGAGAGTTTTCGGCCGCCCCGAGACGGTCGCGGTCAGAGGCAGCAGACTGCCGTTCCCCAGGTCGATGCGATCTTCGGTAAGGAAACAGATCTTGCCGTCCGCGGCGACGGCCGCGTCCTCGATCTTGCGCCCCGGTTTCGTATCGAGGACTTTTCCCTCCGGAGAAATCGTCAGGGTCTGCTCCTTGTCCACCAGGATGAATTTTCCGTTGTTGAAGACCAGAGCCTTCGGTTCCTTGAGGGGAGCGGTCAGAGCGAGTCGTACGTTGGGTACTTCGTCAAAAATGCCTCCCACGGCCGACGGCACAGGGCGCGCGAAGCGCCAGACCGTAAAGAGAATATCCCGCGTGTTCCCATACACGGTAGGGAGCGCCGATGCGGCGTAGGCATTTTGAAAATGGCGCAGCGCCGTTTTCGGATCCCCGCGGTACAGGGCGCTGTATCCCAGGATCATGTGGGCGTTAGCCAGCAGCGGAGAATATGGATCCGCCTCCTGGACCTGCCGGGCGAGCGCTTCAGCCTGTACATAGTTGCGCGCGCGCAACGCGGCATCGGCGCGTGCCTGGAGCTGCAGGAAATTCCCTTCGAGCGCGGGATCGGCAAGTGCGCCGGCGGCTCTGTCAGCGGCGCCGCGCGCCGCGGCGGCGTAATATGCCTGAACGAGTTCCGATCGCTTCACGACTTCGGCCAGCGCCCGGTTGCCGGAAGATTGTCCCTTCAGGGTTTTGATGCGCTCCGCGAGGTCTGGAACCGATCCCGGGTGGAGGATTCCGATCCGGCAGATCATCTCGTGGATATAGGGGAGGAACGGCGAGGATGCGGCCGCGCCGGCAAGGGCGTCGAGCTTGCGCAGGACCGCCGGCAATCCCTCAGCGGGTGCCGCTGCGATCGCCTGATGATACTGGGTCTGTACCTGGTCCTGGACGATTCCCTGCGGCACAAGAAATGGAAGGAGAATTGCCAGCAGGCCTCCCTTAAGAGCTGCCATGAGACCTCACAGGTGCCTCGCGCGGCGGGCAGTTTGACCGGTGCGCTTCATGCGCCTTCACGTTGGTCGCCGAGACGCATTATATCAATAGCGCCGGCTTTACCCGAAAAAAATCGCGCTTTCGCCGCGCGAAAGGACTGCGATCTCAAATGGAGCGCGGGCGTCCCGCCCGCATTATGATTCCGGTTGGATTTTGCGGTCGGGACGCCCAATGCCGCATCGTTTTTGCTTCCGCCCGACGGAATTAGCGCCCGAAGGGCGCTCTGGAGTGCGGCGACTGGTCGCCGCTAGCGGCCATTGATCTGCCGCGGCACCAGGCGGTTTGCCGCCCTTTGAAATCGAGACGCCTGTGAGCACGGCCGGAAGTTGGTTTGTGGTATTCCAGGCAGCAAGCTGCCGGGTCAGGCCAGCAGGACGACCTCCAGAGCGGCGACGAGTCGCCGCACTCCAGAGGCGCCTTCGGCGCCATGCTCTGACCTCGTGGTTGCATAAAAACTTTGCGGCATTGGGCGGGACGTCCGCGCTCCATTTATCGGATCTGCTGCACGGAAACCTGGCCGGTTTGGGGTTCTCCGCGGACGCGGAAAAGATGATCCGCCTGGATGCTGATCACCTCATTCAATTCCTTGCCGGCATATTTGCCCGAGTTCCACTTGAAATTGATCCGATGATCACCGGCGGCCAGCCTGGCAATCTGTGCCGGATAGGGTGTGGCCAGTTTTCTGCCGTTTAACGTGATCTCACATCCTTCATAGGCGTCATTAGGCACGTCCACATACGCGCTTCCCAGCCCGGGAAGAGTCAGCAGGTGAACCTCGTCGGCCTTGAGTTTTACCGCGGCAAGTCTCTGATCCAGATAGATTTCCTCGTTGACGATCCGGAAACGGTGCTCACCGGCGGCGACCTGCTTCGATAGCGAGGAGGCCGAAATGTCCGGCAGGATCCGCGCCCCGTCGTATACGGTAAAAGGGTACTCCATACCGGCGAATTGCACCCGGACCTCGGCAAAAGCAGGCTTCTCCGGAATCACCGGTGCCTTGGCGGGGGGGGGGACCGTTTTTTCAGCGGCGGCTTTTGCGGCGTCGGGCGCTTTGGTGCCGGAAACATCTTTCGCCGGCAGCCCGGCATCCTTGACATTAGAGATCCCCTCCTTGGGAACAACCTCTTTGGCTGCAGGCTCAGCGCCTTTGGTAATTGCGGCGTCCTTGGTGTTTGCCGGGTCCTTCTGGGCCGTGGTTGCGGGCGGCCGCAGCGGCGTTATCGCCGGGACGCCTTTTGCGTCCTCGCCGGCGGCGGGCGGCGGGGCGATCTGAGTAGTGTAGAAGTAGTATCCTCCCGCTCCAATGGCGCCCATCAGAACCAAGGCAAGAACCGTCATGCCGAATCCGCGCCGCGGCTTGGGAGCCGCATCCCGAGGCGCTTCCTTCTGCTCCTTCATTCCGACCGTCTTATAATTTTTCAGGTCATGCAGAAACTCGCCAAAGGTTTGGTAGCGCTGATCGGGATCCTTCGCCAGCATGCGCGCGATGATGATGTTGAACGCCGGGTGGAGCGTGACGTTCAGGCGCTGCGGAGGAACGGGCTCTTCATGCAGGATCTTGTACATGATCGTGGCCGGGCTCGATCCGGCAAACGGCTTTTCCCCGGTCAGCATCTCGTAGAGGATCACGCCCAGCGAAAATAGATCCGACCGGCCGTCAAGAGTTTTGCCCATGGCCTGTTCCGGAGACATGTAGGAAGGGGTTCCCATGATGGTGCCGGTCTGGGTAAGATTCGAGGCGGCAAATTTGGCGATGCCAAAATCGGCGATTTTCGCTCTCAGATCGGAAGTGAGGAGGATGTTGGCTGGTTTGATATCACGGTGGATGACGCCATGGGAGACGGCATAATCCAGGCCGGAAGCCACCTGCGCGATGATCGAAGCCGTCTGCTCGAGCGGCGGGATCGGGTTGCGCATCATCCATTCCTGCAGGCTTTCCCCCTCGACGAACTCCATGGCTATGTAGGCTAACGGTCCCTCTTCGCCGATATCATAAATCGTGACAATCGCCGGATGGCTCAGGTTGCCGGCGGACTGCGCCTCGCGAAAGAGCCGGTCGCGCAACTCGGCCTGGCCCATGCCGAAACCCGATTCGAGTTTGATGGTCTTGACCGCAACGACGCGGCCGATGAGCGGGTCGACCGCCTTGTAGACCACCGCCATGGCGCCGGCCCCGAGCTCTTTCTCGACTTCATACCTGCCGATTCGTTTGTTGGCCATAATTCCGCCGCTCTTTCACCTGCGATCGCATTGAAGGGACCCGGCAAAGCCGGCGGCGCATTCTGCCGGGCTGCCCGATCCGTTTGCCCTGCATTCTAATTCAGGATCCCGCAATCCACAACATAAGGTCGAATAATTCGCGGAAAAACGCAAAAAAGCAAACCACAGAGGACGCAGAGACACAGAGAAGGCAAAGGGAAGAGACTCGAAGCATGACTTCACTGTGATCTCCGTGTCTCCGTGGTTCAAAAGACTTGTGGGATCCATGGTTGTGTATTGAATGAGTCGGCCCCCGGGCGTATAAATGAATGCAGCGCACAGGAAGGCGGAGACCGCCACATGAAACTTGCTTGTGAGCGACGAATCGTAATTCAAAGAGGGGGAGGGCATATGAGATTCCGTTGGTCGTCATGGTTCGCACTGTTCCTCGTGATCGCGGGCGCTGTTTCTCCTGCGGCCGCACAGGATAAGAGACGGGTAGCGCTCCTCGATTTCGAATTCGGCACGGTGCAGCACTGGTGGTCGGGAAACTGGGATATCGGCAAAGGGATCGCCGACCTGATCGTCACCAGCCTGGTCAAGGACGGGACTTATTCCGTCATCGAACGCAAAAAACTGGATGCGATATTGCAGGAACAGAATTTTTCCAACACAGACCGGGCAAATCCGACCAGCGCGGCCAAGATCGGCAAAGTGCTGGGAGTCAACGCCATCGTGGTCGGCTCGATCACCCAATTCGGCTTCGAGGATAAGTCGCTGAATGTCGGCGGACTTGTCGGCCGCCTGCCGGGATTCGGAGCCGGCAAAGTCGGCACTAAACAGGGAAAGGCGAGCGTGGTGATCGACGCCCGCCTCGTAGACGTCACCACAGGCGAAATCCTCGCTGTGGCATCCGGCAAGGGCACTTCCAAGCGCTCAGGCCTGCTGCTTGGAGGAATCGGAGGAAGCGGCGGAACCATCGCCGGCGGCGGGATCGACATGTCGAGCAGCAATTACCAGGACACCGTGATCGGGGAAGCTACCAGGGAGGCGGTGCAGGATGTCAGCACGCAGCTGATCGCACAGTCGACAAAAGTTCAGGCGACCCATGTGGCCATCGACGGGCTGATCGCGGACGCCACCGGCGGCACGGTCATCATCAACGTGGGCAAGGCCGCAGGCGTATCCGTCGGGATGAAACTCACGGTCGAGAGAGTCACGCGCGAGGTGAAGGACCCCGCGAGCGGCAAGGTCCTGCGCAAAATCACTTCTCCGGTGGGTGAGATCCAGATTACGGAAGTCGATGATGCTTCCGCTGTGGCCAAGGTGCTGTCCGGCCAGGGTTTCAAGGTCGGCGACCGGGTGAGAAATTGAGGAGCCGGAAGCCGGAAGCCAGGAGCCAGAAGGGGTTCACGCCGCGGAAGTAGGGACACGGAGGGTCGGATATGATCGGGGAAACCATCGGCAACTATCGTGTTCTTGCCCAAATCGGCCAGGGAGGCATGGGTACCGTTTACCAGGCGGAAGACACCCTTCTTGGGCGCAAGGTCGCCATCAAAGTCCTGAATCCCGGGCTGGTCGGGCACGGCAGCAATGAACTGGAGCGGTTTCAGGCCGAAGCCAGAATCCAGGCCAACCTCAACCATGCCAACGTCGTCACGTTGCTTTCGTTTGAGCCCTGCAGGGATTCCTACTGCATGATCATGGAGTACGTGCACGGGAAGACGCTGGCCGAACTGGTCCGTCGCATCGGTGCATTTCCAAGCAACATCGTGGTCAACATCGCAAAACAGGCCCTCGATGGACTGACGGCCGCTCACAAGCAGCAGGTCGTGCACCGAGACCTCAAATCCTCCAACATCATGATGACTCCGGAAGGAGTCGCGAAGGTGATGGACTTCGGGATCGCCAAGGCGCAGGGGGGCAAGAACCTGACCGCCAGCGGCGTCCAGGTCGGAACGATCCTCTACATGTCCCCCGAGCAGGTCAAAGGCGACCGGGTGGACGCGCGCTCCGACATCTATTCGTTCGGCATCATCATGTTCGAACTGCTCACCGGCAGCGTCCCGTTCAAGGACGAAAGCGATTACTCGATCATGGTGCACCACGTCAAGACCCCGCCGCCGCCTCCGACTCAATTGCTGCCCGACATTCCCAAGCCGCTGGAACAGATCGTTCTGCGCTGCCTGCAAAAGGACCCGCAACAGCGGTTCCAGAGCGCCGGGGAGATCATAGCCTGCCTGGACGCCTTCGAGGAAGGGGAGCGCGCCGCGGGCCGCGGCGAGTGGTATGCGCGGAAGACCCTTGCCCAATGGCTGGCAGCGCCGAGCGGGCACGTCCCGCGATCGCCGGCGGCGGTCCCGCCGAGGCCGGCAGCACCGCCGGCGCCTCCCAAACCGCCAAGCCGGATGACGCTCGTCCTCGTCCTCGCGCTTCTGGCCGTGGTTGCCGGAGGCGCGGCATTCGCATACTTCCAGATGCACCGGAGAGAGCGCAGCATCGCAGCAATGAAGCCGGATGAAAAGGCATCCCAGCAGGCCGCAGCCCGGGAGGCCGGGCAAAACGCGGCGGTACTGCCCGGCGCCACCGCCGGGACCGCCGGCGAGCAGCAGGCATCCGCAACCCGCCTTCCGGAACAGCCCCAATCCGCTGTGACAGGCGGTGCTGCGCAATCCAACGACGCCGCGGCTGCCGGAAAGGCCGTGGGAAGGGTGTCCGATAATCCGCGGGCACAAGGCGCCGTTGCGCCCGCGGCGGGGGCGGCTGCGGGCCAGTTCAACCGTTCTGTGCGATCCTCCCAAGGGGACTTGCCCGATTCCGCTCCGGGGAAAACCGTCGATGCCGCAGGCGGCATCCCGCGCAATGGCGGATTCCTCGTTTACCTGGACGCCGATCCCGCCGGCGAAAGACTGCCGCTGTCCCTGGCCCAGACACGCCTGGTCGAACTGCTGCGCGATGCGGGCCGGCCGGTAGTATCAGCCGCCGCGGCAGCCAACCTGCGTTCCGCCGTGGACCGCGACGATTTATCGGAATTGCGGCGCAGCGGCGTCGGCCACGTCCTCACGGGCACGGCGCACGCGTCAGTCGAGACCCAGACTGCCTATGGCAGCACCTATTATGTCGCGCGCGTCACAGTGGCGTTCGAACTTACACGGATGTCCGACGGCAAGGTTGCGGCGACCTCGAACAGCGAGGCGCGCAGCCGGGGATCGGCGGACCTGCAGGCGGCGCTGAAAGAGGCGCTCCTGAACGCCACGTCGGAAGCGGCCCGCGACCTCCTCCGCAAAATCCAATCCTGATGCGGGCAAACCATCCGGAAAAGCAAAAACTCAGATACTGTTTGCGCCAATTCCCCAAAAGTTCTTCTTAAACAGAAAAAGACTTTTGAACCACAGAGTCACAGAGATCACAGAGAAGCCATCTTCAAATCTCTGTGTCTCTGTGTCCTCTGTGGTTTGCTTTTCAAGATTCGGTTGCGGTCGCAAGCCGCGTCGGGGCTGCTATTCGGCGAGGAATTGGACGAGGACGGAGGTGATGTTGTCGGGGCCGCCGCGCTCGTTTGCGAGGTCGACCAGCGCCAGGCAGGCAATCCCCGGGCCGGAGGAGCCGGCTACCACATCGAAGATCTCCTGGGTCGACATCTGCCCATGGAGGCCGTCGGAACACAGCAGAATCACGTCCCCGTGCTGAAGGGCGACGCTCTTCAATGCAAGCTCCACCGTCGGCCGCACACCAAGCGCCTGCAGCAGAATGTTGCGTTCCGGATGCCGCCTTCCCTGTTCCTCGGTCATTTCGCCATCGCTTACCATCTGGCCGATCAGGGACTGATCGCGCGTCAATTGGCGTATCTGATTGCGGCGCAGCAGGTAGGCGCGGCTGTCGCCGATCTGTCCGATCAGGAGGCGGCCGTGGAACTCAAATACCGAGGTGAGGGTGGTTCCCATCCCCGCATATTCCTCGTAATGGGTTCCCATTTCGTATACGCGGCGGTTTGCGCTCCCCACCGCCTCGATCAGGATCCGTTCGATCCAACTCTCGTCAGGACGGCGGACATCCTGGATCATATCCTGTACTTCCTGATATAGGCTTCTGACGCACAGCTTGCTCGCCATTTCGCCCGCGGCCGCGCCCCCCATGCCGTCGGCGACCGCAAACAGGGAACCGAAGATTCCGGAACGGAACCGGAGAACTCCGTTCTTTTCGATCCGGAGGCCCTCGGTAAGGTCGGAAACGAAAAATGCGTCCTCGTTCGCCGAGCGCATACGCCCCACGTCGCTGCAGGCAAAGGCATGAATCTGAAAGTACGAAGCTCCGGTCATGTCACCTCAGGTTTTGTAGATCCATTTTTATCGTTCCTCTTTGGAAAATGTCAATGTCAAAACCGGGCTTGCTGCTATAATCCCTGTGAGACGAAGCCGCAGGAGAGGCGGCATCCCCCGCCAACGGAAGTGTGCACAAGGGATTTTGATTCGCTTTGAGCGCCAAGATGGTCCTGCAATCAGATTGGAATGGGAAGCACAGCCAGTCGGGACATTTCTGATGATCCAGAAACTCGGGAAATATGCCATCGTTGAGAAGTTGGGTGAAGGCGCCATGGGCGCCGTTTACAAGGCTTACGATGAGATCCTCGACCGCTATGTGGCCATCAAGACCATGGCGGAAGACATCAAGTGGGATCCTGAGCTCAAGCTGAGGTTCTATCGCGAGGCCCGGTCCGCCGCCGGTCTCCACCACCCCAACATTGTGACCATCCACGATCTCGGCGAGGAAGGCAAAATCACCTACATCGTCATGGAACTGTTGCAGGGCAGGGACCTCAAGGACCTGATCAAAGAAAGGACCCCGCTCTCGATCGAGAAGCGGATCTCGATCATGGCCCAGGTCTGCGACGGTTTGAGCCATGCCCATCTGGCGGGGATAATCCATCGCGACATAAAGCCCGGCAACATCCATTTTTCGACAACCGGCACGGTGAAGATCGTCGATTTCGGCATTGCGCGCATCCCTTCCTCCGATCTCACCCGTTCAGGCGTGCGTCTCGGCACTCCCATTTACATGTCGCCGGAACAGATCAAGGGCGAGAATTACGACGAGCGGTCGGACATGTTTTCCGCCGGCCTGGTGTTTTACGAGCTGCTTACCTTCGTGCATCCGTTCCGCGACAAAAACATCGCCAAGACGGTGGATAACATCCTGTTCCAGAACCACTTCTCATTCGAGGAGCAATGCCCGGAAGCGCCGCCGGGCTTGTGGCCCATCCTGCGGACGGCCCTGGAAAAAGAGGCGGCAAAACGCTATCCGGGCATGGCGGACATGGGGCGGGCTTGCCGCGGCCTGCTGGCCGAAATGAGCGCGGCTGCGCAAAAAATGACGGAGCAGGTGAACCGCGCCCTGCCCGGTCTGAGGCAGGCAGCGTCCAGGCCGGATGCGCCTCCGATTGTGATCACGCTCCTGCAGCAGGCTCAATCGCTGCTCGCACAATCTGAACCACCCGATCTCGCTTCCTTGCGCCGCATGGCCGCCGCGTTGGCCGAATATGCCCAACAGGCGCCGCAGCAGAGCGGGGCCGCAGGGCCTCCTGTTCCGCCGCCGCCGGCTCCCCCCAGCCCGCAGCAGGTGCGCGGAATGGAACTGCTGCAATCCGGACAGGCACTCCTCAAGGAGGAGCGCCTCGACGAAGCTGGACAGGCCCTGCTTCAGGCGGCCGGGCTCCTGGGCAACAACGCTGAAGCCCTCGCTGCGCTTGCGGAGGTCAACCGCAAAATCGCGGAGCGCACCAACTCCCGATGCGCCGCCCTGCTCGACGAGGCGCGCCGGTCCATGGAATCGCGGCAATACCAGGCCGCAATCGAATCCCTCAACCAGGTGCTGCAGCTGGTTCCCGATCATCCGGAAGCGGCCGAATTGCGCCGCCGCGCCCTCGCCGAGGCGGAAAGCGAACGGAGGGCGGCCGCGCGCAAGGACCAGGGCGAACGCGAAAAAGCCGCCGGTATGAAGCTTCTGCAGGAAAAGAAGTGGCGCGACAGCGCCGCTGCCCTCGCGCGGGCCGCGGAACTGCTGGAAGGGGATGCGGGCGTCCGCGAAGCCCTGCAGGAAGCAACCCGGCAGGCGGAAGCGGAAGAACTGCGCCTGGCCGTTGAAACCGGGCTGCGTCAGGCAGGCGAGGCTTTGCGCGCCGGCGCCCTCGACCAGGCCCGCACATACGCCCAGAACGTCCTCAAACTTTCGCCGGAGAATGCCGAGGCGATCGACATCCTCTCACGGATCGGCCAGGCAGAGGAGCAGCAGAGGAAAGCGCGCGCCTTTGCCGATTTTCTCTCCCGCAGCCGCAATCACCTCAGGCACGGCGAATTCGACCAGGCCTGCGAGGCTCTCGATAAAGCGCGGGAACTCGATCCGGCAAACCCGGAAATTGAGAAGGTCAGCCGCGCAATCATCAATGCGAGAACGGAAAAGGAAAAGCGGGACCGGGTGGATGCGGCCCTGGCTCGCGGCCGGGAAGCCTTGACCCGGGAGGATTTCGAGGAGGCCACCGCCGCCTGCAATGAGGCTCTCGAGATTGATGCCGGCACCGGCGCAGGCCGCAGCCTGCTGGATGCCATCCGCGCCGCACAGGAGCAGAAGCGCCGCAACGAGCAGATCGCACAGCTCTGCACGAATGCGGAGCAGGCATTCAGCCGGGGCGAATTGGACGTCGCCGAGAAATATGCGCGCGAGGCCCTCGCCCAGGATCCGGCATGCCTAAATGCCAGGGGTCTCCTGCAACGGATCGGGGAAGCTCGCGAACGGCGGAAACGGGAGGAGATTGACGCGCTGCTGGCACAGTGCCGCCGGCAGATGGAGCAGGGAAATCTGGAAGAAGCCGGCAAGCAGGCTGAAGCCGTCCTGGCTTTGGAGCCCCAAAACAAGGCAGCCGCCTCCCTGGCAAAAGACATCAAGCGGGAGATCCGCAACCGGGAAAAAGCGCTTGCCGATGAGGCCAGGCAGAAGGAGAAGGAAGCCCGCAGGCAGGAGAAAGAAGCCCAGTACCGGCAGCAGAAAGAAGCCCGCCAGCAGGAGCAGGAAGCCCGCGGGCAGGAGAAAGAAGCCGGGCGCCAGCAGAAACAGGCGCCTCCGCCCGGGGATGGGGAGGGGACGCTTGTGCTCGCCGAGCCGCCGGGCCGGGGTTTCCCCAAAGCGCTGCTCTGGATCGGCGCAGTGGCAATTTTCGCGGGATTGGTTGCCATCGCCGTGTGGCAGCTGCCGAAAATCCTCCGCCCTGCCGATCCAGCTGCCCGGCTCGCGGCCGCCCAGAGCCTGTTGGACAAGGGATTGCTGGATGAGGCGATCCAGGCGGCGCAGCAGGTGCTCGATGCCGCCCCGGAAAATGCGCAGGCCCGGACGCTCCTGGAAAATGCCCGCAAGCAGAAAACGGCCAAAGAAGCGTCGCTGCTCCTCATGGAGGCGCAGGCCCTGAGATCCTCAGGCAAACTCCAGGAGAGCCTGGACACGATCACCAAGCTGCTGTCGCTGGACCCCTCCAATGAACCCGCATTGTCGGTGCGCTCGCAGATTGAAAGTGAGATGGCGGCAAGCAAGAGCGCGGCGGAGCAGAACGTCTCCATCCAAGGCTGGCTGGCGAATGCCAATTCCCTGATCGCCGCCGGAAGACCGGTGGAGGCAAAAGCCGAGCTGGACAAGGTGGCGCGCATCCGCCCCGATCATCCTGATCTTGCGCCGCTGCGCAAGAAACTGGCAACCCGGACGGATCTCGCGCTGCAACTGGAGAAAGACAGGGCCGAGCAGGCACAGAAACAGAAACGGATCGACGGCCTGAGCGCACAGGCCGACGCGCACTTCAAGCAGGGCAAATACGCGGAAGCGCGGGCGGTGATTGATCAGTGGATCGCGCTTGCGCCGCAGAATCCCGCCGCGCAAGCGCTCCTCAACCAGACATCGCAGGCAATGCAGCATCTGCGCGCGTTTGAGAGCGCTCTTGCGGAAAAAACCTACGACGAAGCGCTCAAGGCAGTCGCCCAGCTGGAGAAAGTCAATCCGGCCGATCCGGCAATTGCAGAGATGCGCCAGCGCGCGGAGGGGCATAAAGCCTCGGCCAGGGCGGTAATTTCAATTTACCGGCTGGGATTTCCGGGAGTGATTGCCATTGACGACGAGGTCGTCGGCAATGAGAGTGAACTGGAAAACAGGCCGGTTCCGATCGGCCGCCATAAGATCTCGGTCACAATCAACGGAAAGCAGATCAGCCGGACCGCGGACTTCCAGGACGGCCAGCGCGAAGCCTACGTCTATGACCACGCCGCCATGGAGTTGCGGCCGATGGTGGAAGCGGATCGCGCCCTGATCGCCAGGAGGAAAGCGCTCGAGCAGGTCAACCGCTACGATGTGGAGCACCGTCACTTGCTGGGCAAATGCACGGGCATCCTGTCCATCAGCGGCCTGAAGGTGTCGTACCAGGCGAGCGAGAAATCGCACTCGTTCGACCGGCCGCTCACAGGCTTGAAGATAACGGTCAGAGACAAAGACGACAAGGTGGAAATCCAGACCGCGGACGGGAAGCAGTCATGGTCGTTCAAGGCCCGCGATGCGGCTCAGGCTGCCGAAATCAGGGAGCACTGGACGAGGCTGCTAAAGCTATTGAAATAGAAACCAGGAAGCTCCCAAGATGGGAGCGAGCAGGCAGGTCCCGGCCGGCGGCCGGGACCCACTTGCGGCCGGGACTTACTCACGGCCGGGAGCTGCTTGAACATGGCATCAGGTATGGGATATTCAATTTTCCATGCCGGATCCGCGTCCAGATGTCGTATTCTCAGCATGATTGGGCACCAAAACGCAGACAAGGAGGTAGGGGATGAAAACCAACCGTCGATGGTTATTGTGGGTGGTGCTGATGGTAGTGATGCTGGCGATGACAGGCTGTCCCAAACAGCCGGCCAGGATCAACGTGGTGTTGAACGCGGCCACGAACGTAAATCCTGACGCGGGCGGGCAGGCGCTGTCGGTCGTGGTCCGGATCTACCAGCTCAAAGACAAAGGGCGCCTGGAAGCAGCGGATTACAACGCAATCTGGAAATCCGACAAAGAAACGCTCTCGGACGACCTGCTGGAACGGCAGGAGCGCATCGTCCAGCCCGGGACTCAGGAAATGCTCGAGATCCAGGCAAATCCGGCGGCCCGCTACGTCGGTGTGGTAGCCCTGTTCCGCAATCCCGCAGGGGACACATGGCGCAAGATCATTCCGATCGGGACCGGCGCCTCCCAAAAAATCGGTTTGACGCTGCGCGAACAGACGATTGAAATCGTTTCCAGTTCCAAATAGGAAGGGATATGACACGACTCCAGAAAGTCCTGTGGAGCGAGGGTCTGTTCCTCACTCCGCACCACATGCAGCAATGGGACCGATATCACGATGACGTGCTGAACTTCCGCATTCGAGCGCTCTCGACTTTCATGTGGGGCGCGGAAGAGCTCAAGTTCAACGAGGAGGCGCTGGAGAACGGCACTTTCGAAGTGCTGCGCTGCCGCGCCGTTCTACCGGACGGACTGGCGGTGGACATTCCCGATCTGGACGAGCCTCCGCCCGCACGTGATTTCACGGAGTGCTTCCCGCCCACCAGCGACCGGATGGATGTGTACCTGGCGATTCCCTTGCTGCGGCCCGGGTCGTCCAATGTGGCCGGCACGGACAAGAAGGCGGCTTTTTTGGCACGATATTCGGCTATGCAGTCCAATGTGCCGGATGAAAACACGGGCGAAAACGAATTGCCGGTTTCGTTCGCGGCCAAAAACCTGCGCCTGCTTTTCGGCGAAGAGCCGCTCGACAATCATGCGGCGCTCAAGATCGCCGAGGTGCGCCGCACTCCGGAAGGCAAGGCGGTGCTGGAGGAGGGATTCATCCCGCCCGCGCTGAGCCTCTCGGCGGCGCGGCCGCTGACCGACATCGTCCGGCGTCTCCTGGAAATCCTGTCGACCAAGAGCACCACCCTTGGCGAGCAGCGCCGGCAGAAATCGGCCGGGGTTGCCGATTTCACGACCTCCGATGTCGCCACTTTCTGGCTGCTCCACACCGTGAACGCCTATCTTCCGCTGATGATGCATTTCCATCACGTGCAGCGGATTCATCCCGAACAGCTCTACCTGACCATGGCGAGGCTGGCGGGGGAATTGATGACGTTCGTTACCGAAGGCCACCCGGCGGAGCTTCCCAAGTATATTCACACCGACCTTACGGCGACGTTCGGCCAGCTGGACCGCAAGCTCCGGGCTCTGCTCGAGACCGTGATCCCGACCCGCTGCGTGCCGATCCCCCTGGAACGCAACAAAGAATCGCTTTACGTGGGCCGCCTCATGGATGAAAGGCTGGCGGCCAGCGCCGAATTTTTTCTGGGCGTGTACGCCAAGCTCCCGGAAGCGCAGCTCCTCGAGCGCGTGCCGCGCAAGAGCAAGATTGCATCGCTGGACACGATCAACTACCTCCTCGGGCAGGCGCTCCCCGGCGTGCTGTTGCGCCCGGTGCCGGTGCCTCCCGGGCCAATCCCGGTGCGCATGGGATTCAAATACTTCCGCCTCGAGAAGCTGGGCACGTATTGGGATACGATCGCCTCGTCTCGCAACATATGCATCTACTTCCCGGCTGAGTTTCCCGACCTCCGCCTGGAATTGTTCGCCGTCAAAGACTGATGCCGCGCGCCCGCCGGGCGCGCTTATCCGGGGAAAGGTACGCAGCTATGAGTCCGGCCCGCTATCACGACACCGCATCCTCCAGCGCTTCATCCGATTCGAGCCGGAGCCTCGTCGACCTGTGCACGGATGCTTTTCTGCTCGTGTTCTTCATTCATGACGGCAAGGATCCGGGTCAGCCCGATCAGCTCCACAAGGAGATATCGCTCCTGTTCCAGGACCTGGACCGGCGCGGCAAGAGCCAGGGACACAGCGAGGAAGATCTCAAAGCCGTACGCTATGCCCTGTGCGCCCTGCTGGATGAGACGATCCTGAATTCCCGCTGGCCCCACAAGGATCAATGGGCCGACCGCCCCCTCCAGCTCGAACACTTCGGCGAGCACATGGCCGGCGAGCGGTTCTTTGACCTGCTCGACCGGATCCGCAAAAAGGGGGAGCGCAAATCTGACCTGCTGGAAGTATTTTGCATCACCCTGATCCTGGGATTTCAGGGCAGATACAAAATGCGCGGCGCCGAACAGCTCGAGAACCTGATACGCGACACCATCGGCGAGATTTACTCCTACCGCGGCGGCGCCCCGCGCGGCCTGTCCCCTCACTGGAGGATCCCGGATGAACCGGTCGAGCGCCCGGCCCGGGCCATCCCCCGGTGGGTCTGGATCACGGGGCTGGCGTCGATCGGGCTCGTGATCCTGATGTTCGTGATTTTCAAGCTCTGGCTCAGTTCCAGCGTGAGCGATGCAGTTTCGCGCATGATCCTTTGATCCTGGAGGAACGGTACAACGCCATGAATCCGAATCCACAACCAGCTCCGCCGCCGCTTCCGCGCCCTTCCTTCGTTACCAAATGGCTCACGATCTTCAGCGTTCTGCTGGCGTTCGCGACCGCGGGATTATGGGCCATAGACAGCTTCCTGGGACGTGACAAGTTCAAGATCGCCCTGATGATCCTGATCGTGTTCCTGGTAGCTCTGGTCGTCATCGTTCTCATGGTCTGGCTGCTCCGCAAAATCTTCTCGGCTGCTTCGGCCTCACGCGAACGGCGGCGCGAAGAACTGGAGGCCGCGCAGCGGAAGAGTGCGAATCCGGAGGAACAGGCGGAACTGGACAGCCTGCAGGAGCAGTTGAACCTGGCCATCCGGGTGGTGCGCGAATCGAAACTGGCCAGGGGGAAGAAGGCGGACGAGGTCCTTTATATCCTCCCGTGGATCATGATGCTCGGCCCCGAGGAGTCGGGCAAGACTACCGTCCTGCGCGAATGCGGCGTGGATTTCCCCTATACCACCGCCGAGGGGCGCAAACCGGGGCGGGGCCGCCCGCCCTCCTGCGAGTACTGGTTTTCGCGCGGGGCGGTCATGATGGACCTGGCCGGGCGCGTGGGGTTCGATGAAGACGGTTTCGGCGCATTCAAGGGCTTTCTCGACCAGCTCAAGCGCGCGCGCAGAGACCGGCCTCTGGACGGCGTGGTGCTCACCGTCAGCATGTCCGACGTGATCCAGCGCCGCCCCGACGAGCTGGAACGGATCGCCAGCCGGCTGCGCCACCGGCTCGATGAGATGGTCAAGAAGTTCGCGATCCGCTTCCCGATTTACGTCCTGTTCACTCACTGCGACAAGATCGAAGGCTTCCAGGAGTTCTTCGGCAACCTGCACAGCCGCGACCGCGGCCAGGTCTGGGGTGCGACCGTTTCCCGTTCGCTGCGCAAGCACATGGCCGTCGAACAGATCTTCGAACAGGAATTCGACCGCCTCGTGGAAGGGCTCTCGAGCTACCGGCTCCCATTGCTGGCCAGTGAAAAAAATCCCCGCCGGCAGCCGCTGGTGTTCACCTTCCCGTCGCGCATGGCGGCTCTGCGCGAACGCCTGACCGGTTTCATGAGCGTTCTGCTGCAGCCGACCCCCTATTCGGAACGGCCGATGTTCCGCGGCTTCTATTTCACCAGCGCCAGCCCGGCCGCGGCCGCGGCTTCGACGCCTCAGGCTTCTGATATCCCGCGCCAGTGGGAACCGGGCCGCCGGTTCGCTTCGGCCGAAGATCAGCAGGCAGCGCCGGCGAAGAATTTCTTCCTGGAGCAGCTCTTCGCGGAGATCATTTTCGGCGATCGCTCGCTCGCCTCCGCCACGGTCGACACCAGGCTGCGCCGCCGCTTGTGGGTGGACATCGCGTTTGTCGGCACCCTTGTGTTGAGCGTCGTTTTCCTTGCAGGAATGGCCTTTTCCTTCATGGAAAACCGCGCGCTGATCGAGAGCGCTCGCCTTGCCGCGCTGCGTGTCTCGGATGCGGGCTGGGACGGCCGGCGCACCACCGACCTCATGGCGCTGGAAGACCTGCGCCTGAAAGTCGAGGAGATCGATCAATACGTTACCGAGGGGCCGCGCTGGACTTTGCGCTGGGGCCTGTTCACCGGAGACGACATCAATCCCCCGGTCCGGCGCGTCTACTTCCGGCGGTTGCGCGACACTTTCATCTCCCCGACCGCCGAGGCCATGAGGCGCAAGCTCAATGGTTTTGTTTCCGGCGCCGACGCAACGGCCCAATATGACGATTTCTATACCTGCCTGAAGGCGTATCTGATGATGACGGAACCGCCGCGCGCGGAGGAATCGTTCCTGTACAACGCGCTTGCGCCGACGTGGAAGGGACTCACGGCGCGCGACGCCGAGTCGGTTGCGCTCAAACAGCTGCGTTTCTATGCCCAGCAGCTGCACAAGAACGATCCGGAGGTGCAGCTGACCCCGGACAGCGATCTGGTGGCGCGGGCGCGCCGGGCCCTGAGCCAGTTCCCGGTCCTGGTGCGTCTCTATAACCGCCTCAAGAACGAGGGCTCCGCCAAGCTCCAGCCCTATACGCTCGCGATCGCGACCGGTGGCAAGAGCCTGGAGTTTCTGAACTCGAGCCATGATGTGCCCGGTGTTTTCACCGAAGCGGGCTGGCGCACCTATTTCCGCAACGCGGTGTCGCAGGCCAGCAAGGATGTGGTGAAGGACGATTGGGTGATGGGGCCCACCTACTCGCAAATTCCTTCCGGCGAGATCTCGGATGCCGATTATGCCGGCAAGCTCCTCGACATGTACTACGCGGAATATGCGGCCGAATGGAGCGCATTCCTGGAAGGGATTTCGGTGCGGCAGCTGGCGGACCTGACGGAAGCGCGCACTGCGCTGGATTCGTTTTCCCAGGCGGAATCCTCCCTGTCGCGCCTGCTCATGAACGTGGCGGGGCAGACAATGCTGCGCCGCAATCCCGAACAGGGCGGCGGAATCACCAATGTCGTTTCCAGCGCCCTCTCGAGCCTCGGTTTGTCGGCAAAGGTGAACCGGGAGGAACTGGTGACTCCGGTGGCGGATCAGTTCGCGCCGCTGCATGACATCGTCACGTCGCCCGACGGGAAATCGCCCGCGCTTTCGGCTCAGTACGTCGATGTCCTGGGCCGGGTCCACTCGAAGCTGGAGTCGCTTTTCGGCGCCGGCACGCAGTGGGAGCAGGTCAAAGCCTACGTGGCGATGATCGCCAACAATATTTCCGGCGACGAATTCCACGACGGCTTCCGGCTTATATCCCGCATCAACCAGATGTGCCGCAGCAAGAGCACCCAGCCGATCGGCGCGCTCCTGGAACAGCCCTTGCGCCAGTCGTGGGCGGCGATCCTGCGCGACGCCGGCTACCGCCTCGACGGCCTGTGGCGGACGCGGATCGCCGACGCCTACCGGCGCGACGTCGAGAGCCGGTTCCCTTTCACGACCAACGGTCAGGACTTGCCGCTTTCCATGCTCGCACAGTACCTGAAGCCCGGCGAAGGGAGCATCTGGGCCTTCTATGAAGGGGACCTCAAGATGTTTCTTACCCCTGCGGAAAATCAGTGGGCGCCGGCGTCTCTGCTGGGAGCCCAGGTCGACTTTTCCCCGGCCTTCCTCGAATTCCTGGGTAAGGCGAACGCCTTGCGCCAGGCTCTGTATGGTTCCGGTGGAGCCGATCCGTCGGTGACCTTCGACCTGACGCCCGAACCGACGCCGGGGATGACCGAGAGCCTGCTTGAAATCGACGGGCAGCGGCTCCTGTACCGAAATGAGCGCGCCCTGCCGCAGCCCTTCTCCTGGCCGGGAAAGACGGGATCGCCGCAGGCTAAGATTTCGATTGCGATCACCGGCTCCGGCGACCGGCCCGGCATTCCCGCCATCGACGGCGAGTGGGCGTTTTTCCGGCTGCTGAGCCGCGCGAGCGCTGTTTCCCAGTCCCAGACCACGTACAGCGTGATCTGGTCGGTGCCGAGCGCCGACGGCCGGAAATTCGACGTCCGTTACCGGTTGCAGGCCCGCAACGTCCAGAACCCGTTCGCGGCCGGCTTCTTCACCCGGATCCGCTGCCCGGAACGCCTGACCAAGCTGGCCCGCTGACCGCAGCGCAGTTCACTTAGTACAAGGTTTCATAAATACGGTCACGTATTCTGCCACAGGGGCAGAATGGAGCAGGCTTCGCAGATTCACGGGCTGGAAGCCCGTGCCACGACTGCCTGTTAACGTGGCACGGGCTTCCAGCCCGTGAATCCCCGAGGGGCGAAAATACGTTACCGTATTTATGAACTCCAGTACTTAGGCAGCATCCGGTCCATAATGGAGCGCGGGCGTCCCGCCCGCAAAAGCCCAAGCGGGACGCCCAATGCCGTAAGGTTCCTATTCAACCACGAGGCCAATGCATCGCGCCGAAGGCGCCTTTGAAGTGCGGCGCCCCGGCGCCGCTTTGTCGATCCGAGTGCTGCCGCAACGGGGCGCCTTGCCTCCCAGGATGTCCGCGGTTCGCATGATGTCACATCCCGCTCTCGACCAACGGCAGGTCGAAAATGGCCGCAAGCCGTCTTGTGCGGCAGCAGATCGACTCGTGAAAGCGGCGACCGGTGCCGCTCCTTACCCGGATCTTCGCGCGATAGACACGGACTGGCGTTGTCTCTCATGTGCCTCGGAGATTCAGATTGGATGGGGCGCAAGAACAAGCGCCGAAGGCGCGCCCCATAGCAGCCTGGGGCAACGCCCCAGGTACGGATTGGATAATGAAACAAGAAACAAGGGCTGAAAGCCCGCCCTATAATCGATGACGGAGCGGGCTTACAGCCCTTCCCATCATTTTTGAGGATCACCTGGATCCTGGGGCGTTGCCCCAGGCTGGTATGGAGCGGGCCTTCGGCCCTGAGATTCCGGATTACCATCTCGGATTTGCCAGTACTCCGATGTGGGGCGGCCGACGGATTTGCCAGTACTCCGACAAATGCCGGCATGTTCACATCCATGACCACGACATCGGGAAGCGGAGGCGGAAGAGATAGCATTTGACTTCGAGTTCCTTTCGATATTTCACATTGCCGCAGCCAAATCCTGGAGGTCAAATGGCATCGGAATGCCTTTCGGAAGCTTTCGTGACGCCCGACTTCCTGCGCTCGGCCTGCGAGCTGCCGGATGAGGACAGCCGCGAGCTCATCAGGGCGCTGCGGCTGTTTATGGAAAATCCTGGATGGTGGGCCAACGACCGCTCTCACGCCCAGGCGAACTCATGGTTGGCGGTCGGCTGGCAGGCAACGGCCCTGAACCCGCAGGAAGAAATTGTCACCTTTGTGCGCAAACCGGCGTACGGGAAAGACAAAATCCGCGCGCCTCATCAATCGGATGTTTGCAGGTAGTGCCACGCGTCCGGCAGGGGACTCACGGCTCCCATAGCCTGGAGTGGCCGGATATGAAGGCGGGAAGAATCCAGCTCGCCTCGCCGAAGACCCGGAGAGCATGCGATGTGCACCCTTGCTCTGGTGCCTCAACTGGCGATACACTGGGTCGAAACGGCCATGCAAGCTGAGGCCGGGTGCCATTGCCGTGAAAAGCGTCCTGATAATCTTCGGAGCCCTTGTACTGTTTCTGATCTGCTTCCATTCCGATCCCAGTCGTTATGGATAATCTTAAAATATTTTTCGATTTTTGGTGGACGATCGCCTCTATTTTGCATTCTTGTATATAGAGCCTGTCCCGAAATCCGGAGATCCTGCCCCTACAAGGCGGGGACGGGATTTCTTCCTCTCTAAGAGTGGC